>ENA-UAMT01000053-UAMT01000053.1-human-gut-metagenome-genome-assembly--contig:-NODE-53-length-72610-cov-15.746895_pt1 | contig 72610 bp, 47 predicted proteins | sample MGYA00243286_ERZ654505 | MGnify/ENA primary metagenome ERZ654505 (study PRJEB26926, sample SAMN06164656) | human gut metagenome | biome: ENVO:00009003; feature: ENVO:2100002; material: ENVO:00002003...
CACTTCTAGCTTCGTCGGCAGCGTCAGATGTGTATAAGAGACAGATAATATATTTGTTTTATTCGTTTGTCAATAGATTTCTAATAGAATTCATCAAATATCAAAAAAGGGCATTTTATAATCTACAAAAATTATTTTCAAAAAATTTCATATCCCCGTTTAATTTTACCCCTCTCACTATGCAGTTAGTGAAGGGGTTTTCTTTTACCTTTTCCTGAACCTTGAAAATTTCATACCCTGCCCGGATAGATACCTGGCATTGTGTGTGCATTTTGCGTGCCTTGTCGGTGGTGGGGAACCATGACGCTGCGGAAACATCAGGAACCGGAGCAGGAACGTGTCCGGGAAGAACACAGGAAAACGCTCAAACCTAAAAATAACAGTAGATTGATGTGGCGGTGGCTGTCTGAAAAGAAGCAGTTACCGCCATATATATGTGCTGTTATATAGCAAAAATAAAAAGGAAGGGGGACGCTATGAAGATAGGACTTATTGATTGTGACAGTTACCATTTTCCAAATCTTCCATTGATGAAACTTTCGGCTTATTACAAGGCGAAAGGGAATAACGTAGAGTTTGCCAAAAAAGATGGGGAATATGAGGTACTGTTCGTGAGCAAGATTTTTACGGAAACAAAAGAGCCGGAACTTCCAAAAGCCGGAATTATTTTCCGGGGAGGGAGTGGTTATGATCTGGAAAATACACTTCCAGACCAGATTGAGCATATTTATCCGGATTACAGTTTGTATCCTCAATTTACAAAAGACACAGCATATGGATTCCTGACCAGGGGATGTCCCAGGAAGAATCATAGATTTTGTATCACACCGAAAAAGGATGGATGTATCAGCAGGAAAGCGGCAGATCTTGCAGAGTTTTGGCACGGACAGAGAAAAATCCTTCTCCTCGATCAGAACCTGCTTGCCTGCAAAGAACGTATGGAGCTTTTGGGGCAGTTAGCAGCATCCGGTGCGGAGGTGGAGTTTAACGGTGGGATGGATGTCCGGTTTTTGAATGAAGAAATTATTGCAGTATTAAGAAAAATAAGAGTGAAGGACTATCATTTTGCATGGGATGATCCACGGGAACTGTTAGAAGAAAAATTTCGTTTCTTCAAAGAATCCGGTCTGAAAACAAAAAATCAGTGCAGGGTATATGTGCTGACAAATTACTGGAGCAGCATGGAGGAGGATCTTTACCGGATTTATACACTGCGGGAGATGGGGTATATGCCATTTGTAATGATCTATGATAAACAGAAATTTGTGGACAGAAATGGACGCTGGTTGCCGGATGCTGCAAAAAGATATTCAAAGAGAGAATTACAGGCATTTAAGGTCTGCCAGCATATGCAGCGGTGGTGCGGACAGATACAGATTTTAACAAAATGTCCACGTTTTGAAGAGTATGAGCCGTATAGAAGGTGGGTTGAAAAGGGAAAACCGGTACCGGGAGATATTAGGAATAACAATAGATAGATGTGGCGGTAATGCTTTTGAAAAACGTGAGCTTACCGCTGTATTTATGTACTGTTATCGGGACATTTAAGGATAAAACGGTACAAATTTATAAAAGAGCGAGAGGAGAGGATACCAGTGAAAACATAGCATGGAATCAGGAAAAAACAACAACGAAAAAAATGAAAGAGAGGTTTAAGGATGAAAGGAAGAATGAAGCGGGCTGTATCCGGCTTTCTTACAGCAGTTACACTTATTTCTACTGTATTTCAGCCAGTAAATATTTATGCGGCTGAAAGAGATGCAGCAAAGGAAAAACCACCTCTTTATGAAGCGGTAAAGGATCAGTTGGATGAGGATGAAGTAGTGACTGCCCATGACCTGGAAATCGGGGTAGGGTATTCTTTCGATGTAAAAGAGGATTTTTCCGGCATTAGGATTGCAGACAAAAAAAAGGTAAAAGTGACTTTTGAAGAAGCGTTCAATGAACAGGGAGAAACATTTACTACAAACCACGAGGATACCTATACGGCAGTTTACTATGTGGAGCCGCAGAAAACAGACCATCCCAAATATCAGATCAGCAGAAAACTGATTGTAAAAGAAGGGGCTGCTGTAGCACAGACAGAAGAAGGTACGGAAGCGGCATCAGGAGAAGACTCTGGCAATGCGGAGGAAGAAGCAGAAAGTGAGGATGCAGATCCAGATCATGCAGACATGACAGAAAATATCCAGATGGAAACAGGATTGCCGGAGGAAAACAGCACAGAACCAGAAACGGAGATTCATTCTGAGAAAGAGCTGGATCAGGAGCTGGAAGAAGCAGAAACAAAGGAAACAGTAGACACAGAAACAGGGTTATCTCTTGGAACTGTTATGCTGCAGGCAGTAGAGCAGGGAGTCAACCTTTTGGAGTTAGAAGAGGGGGAGAGCCTTCAGTTTACTGCCAGAAGTGTAAACCTGTTTTCTGCAAAAGCTACACAGCAGGTAACGGTAACAGCAGGGGAGTGGTATCATTATGCAGATTATGGTCTTGGAAGTTATCTGACCTGTCATTATACTGTTTCCTTTGGGAATGTCAAGGCAACTGCTTATTGTGTGCAGCCGTCCAAACCGGGACCTGGGGATGGAACTTATACCATTACAAGACTGAAAGATGGGAAAACACTTGCAAAAGTGTGTTATTACGGAACAAAAGCCAGTGGCGGTGAAGGATTCTTTGCAGAGAAATATCCGGATTTTTCAACAGGGAAAAGATTTATCATCACCCATCTTGCAGCGGCTTACGCAAATGGGAGCAGTGATGCTTTTTCCGGTGCCAATGCAACAGGAAAGGCATTAGCCATGGAACTTTATGATTACTGCGTCAAGCAGCCGGATATTCCGGATGTAGAAATGTCTTTTTCCAATGGAAATGTGAAAGCGTATATCGAGGGAAACAGACAGAGGACAGAAGAGGTTACATTCCGTGCAGATGCACAGCAGACGATCACCATGAAACTTCCGTCAGGTGTGAAATTCCACAATGTGACAACCGGGAAGACAAGTAAGGAAGGAGCAAGTGTGGAAGTGTCCGGTGGTACGAAGTTTTATCTAAGTGCGCCGCTGACACAGGCAGAAGATGTGAAAGGCTCCTGGTCTGCAACTATGAAGGGCAGTATCATAAAAGACTATTCGGCTTATAAGATCACAACCGGTTCGGGGACACAGGATCTGGCACTGGTATTTGGAGAAGGTGTGGATGATGAAAAATATGTAGATTTTAAAGTGGAATGGGTAAAGATGGCAACCGTCAGTATCGTAAAGAAAGACCGTGGAAGCAATGCACTGGTAAAAGGTGCAGTTTATGGAATCTACAGGGATGAGGCAGGGAAAAACCTGATCACTGCAATGCCTGCAACGGATAAAAATGGTGCATCCTCCATCACGATTGAAAAGACACAGGAAACCGTTTACTTAAAAGAGATTTCTGTCCCGGCTGGTTATGTTCTGGACGGAACTTCATACGGGATAAATCTGGTGATTGGAAAGACTACAAATAAGGTTGTGACAGATAAAGAGCAGCTTGCAGACCTTACTGTTTATAAAGAAGGTGAGGTGCTGACAGGGGCTTCTGTTACGGAAAACGGAGTGGTGTTTACTTATACAAAGCAGAGACAAAAAGGGGCTGTTTACAACGTCTATGCTGGAGCAGATATAAAGGCGGCAGACGGTACGCTTATTTATAAAAAAGGGGAACTTGTAAAAGAAAACCTTACAACCGGGGAGGATGGCAGTGCAGTCCTGAAAAACCTGCATCTTGGAACTTATGAAGTTACGGAAGTAAAGGCACCGGAAAACTTTGTCTGTAAAGGAGAATCGAAAACCGTTACATTAAGCTATTCAGGACAAAACGTAGAAGTGGCAGTTGGAAGTGTATCCTTTTTCAATGAACGACAAAGAGCAAATGTTTCTGTCAGAAAGCAAGATGATCTGACGAAAAATCCGCTTTCCGGAGGAATTTATGGCCTGTATGCCGGGGAGGATATTCAGGATGTATCTGGAAAAACGGTAGTCCCAAAAGATACGCTGATTGAAAAGGTTACAACAGGAGTAGATGGAAATGGGGCATATCAGTCAGAACTGCCGATCAATCATTCCTACTATGTGAAAGAACTTCAAGCACCTGAAAAATATTATAGGAACAGCGAAGAAGTATTTACATTCAGGTTTGATTATACCAATGACAGGGAGGAAACGATTTCCTTTACCCATATTTTTGAAAACGAACGTGTCAATGCCCGGATTTCTCTGGTAAAGAAAGACAAAGAGACTGGCAGTACACCACAGGGGGATGCTGTTTTTGAAGGAGCTGTCTATGGCTTGTATGCAAGAGAGGATATTGTGCATCCGGATGGAAGCACCGGTGTCCTTCATAAAGCTGGAACACAGGTGGCAGCATTTAACGTAGACAAAGAGGGAAAGGCAGAGATTGGGGAATTGTATCTAGGAAAGTATTTTGTGAAAGAGATCACTCCCCCGGCAGGCTATCTTCTGGATGAAACAGAGTATGAAGTGGACTGCAGCTATGAAGGCGACACGGTAAAAACAGTTGAGCGTAACGTGGAATCGGAAGAACAGGTTATGAAGCAGCCGTTCCAGATTATCAAAGCAGCGAATAACGGGGATACGGATGCAGCGCTGTTAAAGGGAGCCGGATTTACGGCTTACTTAAAAAGCAGACTGAAAGAGAAACCGGATGGAAGTTATGACTTTGATTCGGCAGAACCTGTTGTGATCGGTGCAGATGGAGCAACAGAAATGTTTACGGATGAAAAGGGTTATGCCTGCAGCATTCCGCTTCCATACGGAACTTATATTGTGAGGGAGACTACCACACCGCATAATTATACGCCGGTTCAGGATTTTACGGTGACGATCCATGAAAACCATCCGGACGAGCCACAGGTATGGAGAGTGCTTCTGGATAAGGAATTTGCAGCAAAGCTGAAGATCATCAAAAAAGACGATGAAACGAAGAAGCCCGTACTGGTTGCCGGTGCAGAATTTAAGGTTTATGACATGGATCATAAAAAGTATGTGGAACAGGTAACGACTTATCCGGTTACGACTATCCATAAATCCTATTTCACAGACAGCCAGGGCTACCTGATTCTTCCGCAGAATCTTAAAATTGGAAATTACCGTATTGAGGAAGTGACAGCCCCGGATGGTTATACCATAAATGAAAACTTTGTGGAGATTAAAGTGGATTCCAATACTGCTTACCAGATGGATGCAGTCAGCGGCGATGCAGTGATTGAAGTTTCTTATGAAAACCATCCGGTAAAAGGAAAACTCACAGTATATAAAAAAGGAGAGATACTTGCCGGATTTGACAGGGATTTTCTGTATGAAGAAAAATATCTTGCAGATGTAGAATTTGAAGTATATGCGGCAGAAGATATTTATACGCCGGACTGTCAGAAAGATTCCGATGGAAACCGCATCCTGATTTATGAAAAAGATTCCCTTGTGGGAGTGGTCAAAACAGGGGAAGATGGAAAAGCAACGATGGATAATCTCCCATTAGGTGGCTATTATGTAATGGAAAAAGCTGCCCCGGATGGATTCGTGGTGGGAAAAGAGCCTTCAGAGGTTGTATTTGTCTATAGAGACCAGGATACCCCGGTAGTAGAGCAGGAAGTGACTGTAAAAAATGAACGGCAGAAAGTTGAGATTACAGTTGAAAAACAGGATGCAGAAAATGGTACGGTCTTATCTGGTGCAGTCTTTGGCATCTATAATCAAGAGGACATTGTAGTGGATGGTAAGGTGATCGTAGAAGCAGGAACGCTTCTGCAGGAAATGACCTCTGATGAAAAAGGTCTTGCACGTTGTACTCTGGATCTTCCGCTTGGAAAGTATTTTGTAAAAGAATTGAAACCTCCGGCTGGTTATGTCACTTCTGATGAAATTCTGGAGTTTGATGCTTCTTATCAGGGTCAGGAGATTGCAACAGTTATTTTAAAAGCAGTAAAGAAAAACGAGCCGACAGCCTTTGTGTTTACAAAGTCAGATATTACCACAGGAGAAGAACTGGATGGAGCAAGCCTGAAAGTGCTTGATAAAGATGGAAATATTGTGGATGAGTGGACTTCGGAAAAAGGGAAACCCCACAGTATCAAACGGCTTGTTGTGGGGGAAACCTATATACTTCGGGAAGAATTTGCACCATACGGGTATCTGAAAGCTGAAGAAATAACTTTTACGGTGGATGATACTGCTCAAATTCAGAAAGTGGAAATGAAAGACAAAGTGCCTACGGGACTTCTGATCGTCAACAAAAAAGGGGAGTTCCTTGATAAAATTACGCTTCTGGATCAGATAAAAGGAGCTGTGGAACATCTTTTTGAATATATTTCCGGAAACTTAAGCAAAGTAACATTTGAGGTTTATGCGGCAGAGGCTATTCATGCGGCAGATGGTGTCAGCGAGGATTACTTTAAAGCAGATGAACTGGTAGGAAAAATTGTTACAGGCGATAATGGGATTGCACAGATGGAAAATCTCCCGGCAGGCAGATATTATGTGAAAGAAGTAGAAACTGCACATGGATTTGTACTGGATAAAGAACCGAGATATGTGGATTTAAGTTATCGGGATCAGGATACGCCGGTAATCACATTTCAGGAAGAATGGCAGAACAGACGCCAGAAGGTTCAGGTATCTGTCCTCAAGAGAGAAAAAGACGGGGAACATGTCCTTGCAGGAGCAGTTTTCGGACTTTATACAAGAGAGGACATCAAAAATAAAGATGGTAAAGTGCTGATGGAAGCAGAGAGCCTGATTGAGCAGAAGACAACGGATGAAAGAGGTCACATCGTATTCAGGGCAGACTTGCCGGTAGATGGAAAATATTATGTAAAAGAACTTTCTGCCCCAGAGGGATTTGTGGCAACAGAGGAAGAACAGGATTTTACTTTTACATATGCAGGAGCCGGACAGGAAGAGGTCAGCTATGAATTTACGTTTGAGAATGAGCCGACCACCATGGAGTTTACAAAGACGGACCTTACTACAGGAAAAGAACTTCCAGGGGCACATCTTTGTGTGAAGGATGAAGAAGGAAACGTGGTAGACGAGTGGGTTTCAGGAGAAGAAGCACATGTGATCAAAGGGCTGGCAGTTGGGAAATCTTATACCATGACGGAGACAAAACCGGCAGAGGGATATGTCACTGCTGAGAGCATTACATTTACTGTTGAAAATACAGCAAAAGTACAGAAACAGGAAATGAAGGATGATGTGACAAAAGTAGAGATTTCAAAACAGGACATTGCAACTGGAAAAGAACTTCCGGGAGCAAAGCTGACTATCCTTGATAAGAATGGGAAAACCGTAAAAAGCTGGACATCCGGTGAGAAGGCTTATTATATGGAAAAACTTCCAATCGGTGAATACACACTGCATGAGGAAGCGGCACCAGAGGGCTATCTTGTAGCAGAGGATGTGAGATTTACGGTGGAAGATACAGGAGAAATCCAGAAAGTTGTTATGAAAGACAAGAAGGAAGCGTCACCGGAAAAACCAAATGAGGAAACACCGGAAAAACCAGTCCCGGATACTCCAAAGACAGGAGACGACAGACAACCCCTTGTCTGGATGTTCCTGTTGCTGCTGGCAGGTGCGGGGACAGGAAGTTCCCTTTGGTATCTGAAACGTAAGAAAAAATAAGAGAACTGAATGATCGGGAAGGGCGTATATAGGCAGGAGAAGTCTGTATGCGCCTTTTTTTAATGGAGGTGTTGGATGAGCAGAAAGGATAAGTGGAAAGATGGGTAGCCCACAGTATACAAAAGATAAGCCGGTGGATTGTGAGTGGTGTTACTGGTGGGGCGGAAAGAAAGGCGGATGTATCAGAAAAGAATGTTTTTATCTGCTTCCAGAAGGACAAGAAGATATAAAAGAGCAGAAAACCGGGGATTGCGATTTCTGCCCATACGGGAAACATTTTCCGTGTATCGGTTATTGCATGGTAAAACTTTTGATGGAAATGAAAAAGCAGTGACATACCTGTCTGGATATGGCTGTGAGAAAGGAGGGAGCCGGAAAACCCGGCAGATGAGATGCAGGAAGAAGTGAATCAGAAAACGATTGCCTTATGTACCAGATGTGCGAAAATGACGGCGGATGTTTTAAAAGGGTTGATGCGGAAGTATCTTTCAGACAGGGAAAAGCATAAACAGGAGGTAAAACATAAGAAAGCAGAGAAGGCAGCACAGGAGAAGGCTGAAAAAAATGCCCCGGTAAGGGGAAAGCAGACTTTAAAAAAGCTGATGGATCAGGGAAGCCAGCTTACTAATATTGAAGTGACGGACAATAATATCAAATCTTTTGATAAAGTTGCCCGGAAATACGGGATTGATTACAGCCTGCGGAAAGATAAGTCTGTTGAACCGCCAAAGTATATGGTCTTTTTTAAGGCAAAAGATGTGGATGTTATGACAAAAGCATTCCAGGAATACAGCGGCGTGGTTCTGAATAAGAACAAACGGGTTTCCATCCGCAAAAGATTGTCTCTTGCGAAAGAGAAAGCAGCAAAACAGCGTGAGAGAGAAAAAACAAAACAGAAAGACAGGGGGCAGAGCCTATAAGATGAGAAAACAGCAGTTAAAAAGAAAGAACGGAGAGGGGAAGGCAGCAAAGAGAAAGCTGCCTTCGGAAAAGACCGGTGGAAGTGCGTGGCTTGCCATGGTTCAGGGAAAGGTAAAAGAGCAGTTTGGAAGGCTTGATATGAAAAAGCTGCTCATAAGGAATATTCCCTATTTTATCATTTTTTATCTGGTAGAAAAGGAAGCCTGGTTATACCGTTACTGCACAGGGGACAGTATGGTAAGGAAACTTATGAATTTGTTTCTGAATTTTTCCCTTGCATTTCAGAATCCTTTTCCGAGCCTGCATCTGCAGGATATTACAGTAGGTATCATAGGAGCATCAGCGTTCCGTTTGGCCGTTTATTTTAAAGGGAAAAATGCAAAGAAATTCCGGCAGGGAGAGGAATATGGTTCTGCCCGTTGGGGAACGGCAAAGGACATAGAGCCGTTTATTGATCCTGTTTTTGAAAACAACGTACTTCTTACACAGACAGAGAGGCTTACCATGAACAGCCGTCCGAAACATCCGAAGTATGCGAGAAATAAAAATGTGATTGTGATCGGCGGCTCCGGCAGTGGTAAGACACGCTTTTATGTGAAACCGAATCTGATGCAGATGTCACCAAACGTCAGCTATGTGGTCACTGATCCGAAGGGCACGATCCTGGTAGAGTGTGGGAAAATGCTCAAGAAAGGTTCCCCCAAAATGAAAGATGGGAAGCCTGTCCGGGACAGTAAGGGGAATGTAGTGTATGAACCCTATAAAATCAAAGTACTGAACACGATCAATTTCAAAAAAAGTATGCACTATAACCCGTTTATGTATATCCGTTCCGAAAAGGATATTCTGAAACTGGTAAATACGATCATTGCAAATACCAAAGGAGAAGGGGAAAAATCTTCAGAAGATTTCTGGATAAAAGCCGAAAGGCTTTTGTATTGTGCCCTGATCGGCTACATTTACTATGAAGCACCGGAGGAAGAACAGAATTTTTCTACTTTACTGGAATTTATCAATGCTTCCGAAGCAAGGGAGGATGATGAAGAATTTAAAAATGCAGTGGATGAACTTTTTGAGGAGCTGGAGAGGGAAAAGCCGGAGCATTTTGCAGTACGCCAATATAAAAAATACAAACTGGCGGCAGGAAAAACAGCAAAAAGTATTTTGATTTCCTGCGGTGCAAGACTTGCTCCCTTTGATATTGCAGAACTGCGAGAGCTGACTTCTTATGATGAGATGGAATTGGATATGCTGGGGGATCAGCGTACTGCGATGTTCGTAATCATTTCTGATACGGACGATACCTTTAACTTTATCGTAGCGATCATGTACACTCAGTTATTTAATTTATTATGTGACCGGGCGGATGATGTGCATGGGGGAAGGCTTCCCTATCACGTCAGGCTTCTGCTTGACGAGTTTGCTAACATCGGTCAGATTCCTAAATTTGATAAGTTGATCGCTACAATCAGAAGCCGTGAAATATCGGCTTCTATTATTTTGCAGTCACAAAGCCAGTTAAAGACAATTTATAAGGATGCTGCAGAAACCATTCTGGGGAATTGTGATACGATGCTGTTCCTGGGAGGAAAGGAAGGTTCTACTTTAAAGGAAATTTCGGAAACGCTGGGGAAGGAAACCATTGATCTATACAATACTTCCGATACCCGTGGGCAAAGCCGGTCTTATGGTCTGAATTACCAGAAAACAGGAAAAGAACTGATGAGCCGGGATGAACTGGCGGTAATGGACGGAAATAAATGTATCCTGCAGCTTCGTGGTGTGCGTCCGTTTTTCAGCGATAAATTTGACATAACTAAACATAAGCAGTACCGGGAACTGGCAGATTTTGACAAGAGGAATACCTATGATGTGGAAAAAGATTTGAAGCACGAGCTTGTAATGACGGTCAATGATGAATTTGAGATGTGGGAGGATGATGGGGAAGATTAAGTACAGAACATGTCAGCATTTTCGTCCGCCAGTCAGGGCGGAGCCTGTAAGAAAAAATAAAACATAAGCACAGGAATTACAAAAAATAAGAAAGGAAAAGAAATCCAGAGACAGAGTCGCCGCAGAGTACAGCGGCTTTTTTAATCCTGTGCAATAACCATGAATAATCTGGATTTCAGGTAACGATATGCAATTTTTTAGTTCAGCAATTACCATCCTGCAGACGCTTGTTGTGGCGATTGGTGCAGGTTTAGGAGTATGGGGCGTTATCAATTTGATGGAAGGCTACGGTAATGATAATCCGGGTGCAAAATCACAGGGAATCAAGCAGCTTATGAGTGGAGGTGGGGTTATCCTTATCGGAACCCAGTTGATTCCGCTGCTTTCCGGGCTATTCGGATAAATTTGAAGGGAAAGGAGTACATCCATGTTCGATAGTATTTTTGAAGCAATCGAGGAGTGGATGAGGGAATTACTGACTGGTATGGTGCAGTCCAACCTGACCACCATGTTTACAGATGTAAATGATAAAACGGGACAGATAGCGGCTCAGGTTGGACAGACACCGCAGGGGTGGAACAGCAGCATTTTTAATATGATACAGGGACTTTCAAATTCTGTGATCATTCCTATTGCCGGGATGATCATTACATTTGTCCTTTGTTATGAACTGATCTCCATGCTGACAGAACGCAACAATATGCATGAAATTGATACCTGGATGTTCTTCAAGTATTTTGTGAAAATGTGGATCGCTGTGTATCTGGTAAGCAATACGTTTACTATTACAATGGCTGTTTTTGACGTAGGGCAGTCGGTGGTCAACTCAGCCGCCGGGGTGCTCAACGGGGATACAGCCATTGACATCAGTGAAGCGATTGCGGATATAGAGACAACAATGGAAGCGATGGAGATTGGGGATCTTGTTGTGCTGGCACTGGAAACGCTGATTGTCAGTTTTGGTATGAAGATTATGTCTGTTGTGATTACGGTCATCATGTATGGGCGTATGATTGAAATTTACCTCTACACTTCCGTTGCACCAATCCCGTTTGCAACCATGTCCAATAAGGAATGGGGGCAGATCGGGTTAAATTATTTCCGGGGGCTGTTTGCACTTGCATTCCAGGCATTTCTGATGATGGTTTGTGTTGGAATTTATGCGGTACTGGTATCTGGTCTGCAGATGTCTGGTGATTTAAGCTCGGCACTTTTTGGGGTGGCAGCATATACAGTAATTTTATGTTTCAGCCTGATGAAAACAGGAAGCCTGAGTAAGAGTATTTTTAACAGCCATTAAAAAATGAATGGCAAAGGATAGTTGTATGGAAGGAAGTGATTGAAAATGGCTTATGTGCAGGTTCCAAAGGACTTGACAAAAGTAAAAAATAAAGTGGCGTTCAACCTTACAAAACGCCAGATTATCTGCATCCTGCTGGGGGCAGCACTGGGCATCCCTTTTTATTTTTTTACAAGAAATACACTTGGGACAAGCAATGCCGCCACAGGCATGGTGATTTTGATGCTCCCGGCATTTTTGTTTGCCATGTACGAAAAGGATGGAATGCACCTGGAACAGATCTTATTCAATATCATCAGGGTAAAAATTTTGCGGCCGTCCGTCCGCAGGTACGAAACCGTGAATCTATTTGAAGGGGGAATGCCGGACCATATGGAAGAAAACAGGAAAACGAAGGGAGGAACGAAGCATGAAAAGGCGGGAGAAGTATCTCCGAAAAAGAGAAAAAAGACTTAAAAAAGAAGAGAAACTTCGTAGAAAAGAGGATTTAAAGTGGGAGAAGATCAATAAGAAAGAGCAGAGAAAAAGGGAGAAACGTAAGGCAAAGGAAGAAGCAAAACAACTGAAACGGCAGAAAAAGAGAGGCGGAAGAAACTATCCCTTGGAACAGAAAAAGCCGGCAGGCAAAAAAACAGCGGGAAATACAAAATCCTCCCAAAAGAGGGAAAGAGAGAAGCGCCTGTCTGTCCAGAAAACTATTGCATATAAAGAAATGGGGAAGGATGGAATCTGCCGGGTTCAGGACAGGGTTTATTCCAAATGTATCCGTTTCTACGACTTGAATTATCAGTTGGCACAGAACGAGGATAAAAATGCAATCTTTGAGAATTGGTGTGACTTCCTTAATTATTTTGACAGCACAATCCATTTCCAGCTTTCTTTTATTAACCATAAAAGCAGTATGAAGGAATTTGAACAGGTGATCCGTATCCAGCCACAGAATGACCAGTTTGATGAAGTGCGTATGGAATATGCACAGATGTTAAAGAACCAGTTGGCAAAAGGGAATAATGGTCTGGTCAAGACGAAGTATATCACGTTTTCTATTGAAGCAGAGAATATCCGTGAAGCAAAGCCAAAGCTGGAGCGTATCGAAGCAGATATTCTGAATAACTTTAAGGTGCTTGGAGTGACTGCTTATCCTTTAAATGGAGGGGAACGGCTGCAAATCCTCTACGAAACCTTTAATCCGGAGAATAATGTGCCGTTCCAGTTTGATTACAGCCAGCTCGTAAAGACAGGGCTTGGGACAAAGGACTTTATCGCACCTACCAGTTTTGTGTTTAAGGATGGGAAAACATTCCAGATGGGGAACACCATCGGGGCGGTATCTTATCTTCAGATCCTTGCACAGGAGCTGACAGATAAAATGCTTGCAGAATTTCTGGATATGGATAAAAACCTGATCGTCAATCTCCATGTGCAGTCTGTAGACCAGATGAAGGCAATCAAGCTGGTGAAAAGTAAGGTTACAGATATTAACCGTATGAAAATTGAAGAACAGAAAAAGGCAGTACGTTCCGGGTATGATATGGACATCATCCCCTCCGACCTCAATACCTATGGAGGGGAAGCAAAACGGCTGCTTGAAGATCTCCAGTCCAGAAATGAGCGTATGTTCCTTGTAACAGCGCTCTTTTTTAATACAGCGAAAACAAAGCAGGAGCTTGAAAATGCTGTATTTCAGACTGCGGGGATTGCACAGAAATTTAACTGCGTGTTAAGGAGGCTGGATTATCTGCAGGAGGAAGGGTTGATGAGCAGCATTCCCCTTGGTGTGAACCATGTTCCGATCAAACGGGCACTCACGACAACTTCTACGGCAATCTTCGTTCCATTTACTACACAGGAGCTTTTTATGGCAGGGGAATCCCTGTATTATGGATTGAATGCACTCAGCAATAACATGATCATGGTGGACAGAAAGAAACTTAAAAATCCGAATGGGCTGATCCTTGGTACGCCGGGTTCCGGAAAGTCATTTTCTGCAAAACGTGAGATTACAAATGCGTTCTTTGTTACGCAGGATGACATCATTATCGGAGATCCGGAGGGTGAGTATTATCCACTTGTCCATGCACTGGGAGGGCAGGTAATCCATATTTCTTCTACCAGTCACGATTACATCAACCCTATGGACATCAATATGGATTATTCGGATGATGATAACCCATTAGGGGTAAAAAGTGATTTTATCCTCTCCCTGTGCGAGCTGATCATGGGAAGCAGGAACGGGATCGAAGCAGAAGAAAAGTCGGTCATTGACCGTTGCCTGCCCATTGTCTATCAGAAATATTTTGAAAATCCGATTCCGGAAAATATGCCGGTATTGGGAGATTTGTACCGTTGTCTGCGTGAACAGAAAGAAGTGCAGGCACAGAGGATTGCGACTGCATTGGAGATTTACGTCAATGGTTCCTTAAAGGTATTTAACCATCAGACGAATGTGGAATTGAATAACCGGATTGTCTGTTTTGATATTAAGGACTTGGGTAAGCAGCTTAAAAAGCTGGGGATGCTCATTGTACAGGATCAGGTCTGGAACAGGGTAACGATCAACCGTTGTGCCCATAAGTCCACCAGATATTATATAGATGAGTTCCATTTGCTTCTGAAAGAAGAACAGACTGCAGCATATAGCGTGGAAATCTGGAAACGATTCAGAAAGTGGGGAGGTATCCCGACTGGGATCACGCAGAATATTAAAGACCTGCTGGCAAGCCGGGAAATTGAAAATATTTTTGAAAACAGTGACTTTATCTATATGCTCAATCAGGCTGCAGGGGACAGACAGATTCTCGCAAAACAGCTTAATATTTCCCCACATCAGCTTTCCTATGTGACAAATAGCGGAGAGGGCGAAGGCTTGATTTTTTATGGCAATGTAATCATTCCATTTATTGACCGTTTCGACAAGTCATTGAAGCTGTACAGCTATATGACAACCAGACCGTCTGACCTTGAAAAGCAGGAGAAAACAGAAGAAGTCAAAGCGGAGGATACAGAATGAAAAAGTGGCTGGCTGGTTTGCTTCTTTTTTCTTCCATTGTGCTGCTTACACTTAGTATTTATTCCCTGATGGGGATGTATCTGGAAGAGAAAAAGGACAACCAGACTTATGAAACGATACGGAATATTTATGAAAAGCCGACAAGGACAGAACCTTTTCAGGAAGAAAAGGGCAATCCTATAGAAGCGGTGGATGAAGGACTGCTTGCTCTGCACGGAGAAAATCCAGATTGTATTGCGTGGCTTTCCATAGAGGGAACGGTTATTGATTATCCGGTTATGTACCGCCCACAGGATAAGAACTACTATCTGAAACGTGATTTTTATGGAGAATGGTCGGCGAATGGTTCCTTATTTGTGGCAGAGCATTGTGATCCAAATACCTGCGACAATCTGATCATATATGGTCATCACATGAACAGTGGGAAAATGTTTGCGGCGTTGGAGGATTATAAATCAGAAACTTTCTATCAGGAACATAAATATATTTCCCTGAAAACACTTCATGGGAACGAGAAATATGAAATCATGGCGGCATTTTCTACATCGGTTTATACCGAAAGTGGCTTTTCCTACTATACATTTGCCGCAGCGGATGAAAAGCAGGAATATGATACTTTTGTTTCAGAATGTAAGGAACGTTCTCTTTATGAGACAGGCTGCCAGGCGAGGTATGGCGAGAAGCTTCTGACGTTATCAACCTGTGAGTATTCACAGAAAAATGGAAGGATGGTGGTTGTAGCGAAGCAGATCAATGATAACAGGAGAGGGGGAAATACAGGTGGCAGGGAAGGAATATAGAGCCAGGGAGAAAAAGGTTCAGAAAATGAGCAGGGATGGACTTATGGAAGAAAATCTGTCAGATGGGAGCCAGACATCAATCAGCCATAAGGCAGAAGCACCCCCGAAAATACGCTCCTCGGAGGAAAAATCGGATACCGGGGACGAAAAAGAAGCTTCCCCAAATAGAAAAAGGAGACTTTACAGAGAAAAGGAAACAAACGGACAGAATCCAGAGGAACATGAAACGCAAAAACTGGATAGGGAAAAAGAGTGCGAACCGCCTGAAAGGGCGGTTTCTTCTTTGTCCAAAATGAGACAGAGAAAGCCTGTATCGGATCAAAAAATAAAGGAAAAGAAAGAATCCATAAGAGAAAGCTCCAGACGGATGGAACAGTTTCAGGAAACAGAAGAAATTTCTGATGATGAATATAAGGAGAAAAAGGAAGCGGTTATTCATAACCGGAAAAAACGTCTGGTTCAGGAATATGCAGGAAAGAAAGCGGCTTCTGATAAAGGAAAGAATTTTTCGGATGATGGAGAGGAAGCAAAAAAATTCCATGAACATCCAGGACAAGATGGGAAGAAAAAAGGCAGCCGTCTTTCCTTTGATGATGAAGATACAGGTTTTGTAAAAGGTGCAGGAACGGGGATCGGAAAAAAAGCCGCCAGTGTGACTGCAATGGCGGCAAAGGCACAGCTCCGTGGAAAGATCAAAGAAGACGCTTCTGATAATGCAGCAATAGAGGGTGTGCTGGAAAGTGAACTTGCAGCGGAGCAGGCAGCAAAAGTGCTGAAAAATGCCCAGGAAAGGAGAAAAAAGCATTCGTCTTATGCAGGGCGTCTCAAGGAAAAACAGATGCCGGAGGGCAGACCGGAGACTCTTCATTTTGGAATGTCAGAGGGTGGAAAAGAAGCAGAAAGGATGTCCGGGAAAGCGGCACAGAGTGAAGCAAAGAAGAAAGCACAGATAAAACGATTCTGGCAGAAGCGGCGTATTACAGAAGCCTATGAAGCTGCAAAAGATGGAAAGAAGTCCGCACATACAGTAAAAGCAGTACAAAGTATGACGGTAAAGGCAAGACAGGTAGCGAAAGAGATTTTCCAAAGGAATAGCGGACTGCTTGTGGGACTGGGTATTTTTGCTCTTCTATTTGCCCTGATGTCTACTTCCCTTGCAAGCTGCGGGGCAGGGATACAGGGATTTGGAACTACTTTTGTAGGGACAACTTATGCCAGCACGGATGCTGATATTTATGCGGTGGAAAATGCTTATGCGGCATTGGAAGCAGCATTGAATGAACAGATCAACAGCATGGAGAACCGCCATGAGGGACACGATGAATACCGTTACAACATTGATGAGATCAGCCATAATCCATATCATTTGATTTCCTATTTTACAGTGAAATATGGTGAATTTACCTATGATCAGGTGGCAGAGGAGCTGCAGGAGATATTTGAAGAACAATATTCCATCCGTACACAGTCGCACAGGGAAACTGTGACAGAAACAAGGACAGTGCGGGTGGGAGAATCCCTTGGAAATGTAGTGACCAGCGGCTATTGTAATTGTTCCATCTGCTGTGGTCAGTGGTCAGGCGGACCAACTGCAAGCGGTGTTTATCCTACAGCAAACCATACGATTGCAGTGGATGCATCCAATCCATTTGTACCTATGGGGACAAAAGTTGTGATGAATGGAGTGGAGTACACCGTAGAGGATACAGGAGCTTTTGACCAGTACGGTGTTCAGTTCGATGTTTATTATGGCGATCATGCAACGGCGTCCGCACATGGACACCAGACATGGGAAGCCTTTATTGCGGACGATAATGGAAACCGGGAGGTGGAAGTGACGCAGACACATGAAATTAACCGTATGGATGTTACCCTTACCAATCATGATCTGGATGCAGTGCTGCGAAACCGTATGACAGATGCCGAAGAAGAACGGTATGACCTCTACAATCACACCTATGGAAACCGTTCTTATCTTTTTGATATTCAGTCCCTTCCATCTGGCGGAGGCGGCTTTGGTTATGAAATACCGCCGGAGGCATTATCGGATGAAAAATTTGCGAATATGATTCGTGAAGCGGAAAAATATCTCGGTTACCCGTATGTATGGGGAGGGGCATCACCGAGTACCAGTTTTGACTGTTCCGGTTTTGTAAGCTGGGTGATCAACAACTGCGGAAACGGATGGAATGTAGGGCGGCAGACTGCAGACGGACTGCGGGGGTGCTGTGCACAGGTTCCTTCCTCACAGGCAAAGCCCGGAGACTTGATCTTTTTCCAGGGTACATACAATACGCCGGGAGCGAGCCATGTGGGAATTTATGTAGGAAACGGCATGATGATCCATTGTGGCGATCCTATTAAATATACCAGCATTGAAACGTCTTACTGGCAACAGCATTTCATGGCGTTCGGACGTTTGCCATGATGGAAAGGAGAAAGGGTACAGTGAATAAAAAATTAAAACGCTATCTGGATGAAACAGAGAAAACAAAAGAAAAGATTGCACAGCTTCAGGAGCATCTGAGGAATGTGCAGGCAATGCAGAAACAGGATGAAGATATGGAGATCATCAAAAGTATCCGTGGGATGAAATTTCCGCCCAGGGAATTATATGAACTGCTCTGCGGACTGCAGGAGGGTTCCCTTGTGATCGCAAAAGGGAAGGAGCCGGAGGATACATTGGCTCTGGATAAAGAGGATGAAGAAATGATGCAGGAAGCATCAGAAAGTGAGGATTTAGGATATGAAATGGAAGAAAATTCGTAAGATACTGGTTCTTATGGCAGTAACAGCTACGTGCCTGTTTGGGGCAAATGGAGTGACCGCATATGCGAATGTGGATGAAAATGCAGTCGCAGAAGCAGAAAAGCAGGCACAGCAGACGGAAGCGCCGCCGGCAGAAGAGAAACCAGTTGTGGAAGAAGAGGAAGTTACGCCAGAAGATGCTTTTTCTGTACCCGGAAATGGAGAAGTCGTAGACCATATCACAAAGGATTCCAGCAAAGAATTTTATACAATCCGTACAGCCAATAACAACACCTTTTATCTAGTGGTAGACAAGGCACAGAACACGCAGAATGTCTATATGCTTTCTACGATTGACGAAAATGACCTGCAGGAATTTTTAGACGAATCTGAGAAAAAGGAACCAGAAACAGAGCCGAGCGTAGTGATTCCGGAAACAGAACAGCCGCCAGAGGAAAAGCCGGAGGAAGAAGAGCCGCAGAAGGATGGCAGTAAAAACATGATGGGTGTGATCGGTCTTGTGGTGCTCCTGGGACTTGGTGGTTTTTATTTTCTGAAGATACGTTCCAAAAAGGAAACAGAGGAAGCACCCAGTGAAAACCTTGAAATAGGGGATGGTCTGGAAACGGTCAATGAAGATGAGGATGAATAAGGATATGGAATGACAGGAAACGGGCAGTCCAATAAGGCTGCCCTTATTTTAATGAAGGAGGATATGTTATGTATTTAGTGATTGGAGAAAAGCCGAGTGTTTCACAGGCTTTGGCAAAGGTAATCGGAGCTTATCAGAAGAAGGATGGATTCCTTTTGGGAAGAGACTGCATCGTAAGCTGGTGTGTCGGACATCTTGCAGAATATGCACCGCCGGAAGCTTACGGGGAAACGTATAAAAAGTGGAGATTTGATGACCTTCCGATTCTGCCGGGGAATTGGGAACTTCTGGTATCACAAAGTACCAGGAAACAGTTCGAGGTATTAAAAATGCTTTTGAACCGGAAAGAACTGGAATATGTAGTAAATGCCTGTGATGCAGGTAGGGAAGGGGAACTGATCTTCCGGAGAGTCTATGAATTGTCAGGCAGTAAGCTTCCTGTCAAAAGGTTGTGGATCAGTTCTATGGAGGATGCTGCCATTTCAGAGGGGTTTGCCCATTTGAAAAACGGGACAGAATATCAAAATCTGGCAGAGGCGGCTGTCTGCCGTGCAAAAGCAGACTGGCTGGTAGGCATGAATGCGACCAGAGCCTTTACTACGACTTATGGTAAAACTTTCCGGGTTGGAAGAGTGCAGACGCCGACACTTGCCATGTTGGTGGAACGTCAGGAAAAGATCGAGCATTTTGTAAAGGAAACCTATTATAAGGTCAGGCTGATGGCAGGAGATATGATATTTGTTTCGGAAAGTATCAAAGACCGGACAGAAGCAGAACAGCTTGCTGCATTATGCAGTGGAAAATCCGCAGAGGTCATGGAGGTAAATCGTGAAAAAAAGAGAGGTTTGCCGCCGAAATTATATGACCTGACAACGCTGCAAAGAGAAGCAAACCGTCTGTTTGGTTATACGGCAAAAGAAACACTGGACACGCTGCAGGAATTGTACGAAGAAAAGCTGCTTACTTATCCGAGGACAGACAGCCGGTATGTGACCAGTGATATGGAGGAAACACTTCTGGAACTTGCAGGGGATATGATGGAAGAATTTCTTGATTTTTCCTTTTATGCGGATGTAAGGCGTGTGGTCAATCCGGCAAAAGTTACAGACCACCATGCGATACTGCCGACAAAGCAGGCAATGAAAGCAGAGTGGACAGGGCTTTCGGAAAAGAAGAGGAGTCTTTTATATCTGACTTCCATGCAGGTGTTAAAAGCTGTGGCAGGAGATTTCCAGTATGAGCAGGCAGAAATTACGGTTACCTGTGCCGGACATGAGTTTCATGCAAAGGGAAAAAGAACAGAGCAGATGGGATATAAAGAAGTAGAAGCAGCTTTTCGGAAAAAAGTATCAGCAGGGGCAGAAAAAGAGAATGAAGAGGAGGAAGGAATATTCCCGGAATATCTGAAAAAAGGTCATGTGTTCCCGGAGATACAGGCAGCATGTAAGGAGTGCTTTACAGCACCGCCGAAGCCATTTTGTGAAGATACACTTCTCGCAGCAATGGAGACTGCCGGAAATAAAGATTTTGAAAAAGAAACAGAGAAAAAAGGTCTGGGCACACCGGCAACCAGGGCTGCGATCATTGAAAAACTGGTATCTTCCCATTATGCTGTCCGAAAAGGAAAGCAGATTCTTCCTACTATGGAAGGAAGGGAACTGGTATCTATCTTGCCGGAACAACTGAAATCAGCAGCCATGACAGCACAGTGGGAAAATGAGCTGCTTGCGGTTGAAAAAGGCAAGGCAGACAGTGAAAGATTTATGGAGGGGATCATAAAGCTTCTGGAAGAAATTCTTGCGGATTGCAGGAGCATATCTTCAGAAGAACGCAGACGGTTCCAGGACAAAGAAGCAATCGGTATCTGCCCGGTATGCCAGAGTCCGGTTTATGAAGGAAAACATAATTTTTACTGTGACAGTCGGGATTGTTCCTTTGCACTTTGGAAAGAAAACCGTTTTCTTGCCGGAATGAGGAAAAAAATGGATAAACGTATGGCAGCGGAACTTCTGAAAGAAGGCAGGGTATTTGTGAAAGATCTGTACTCTGTCAAAAAGGATAGATACTTTAATGCGTATCTGATTATGGGAACGAAGGATGGAAAGGCAGAGTTCTACCTGGAATTTCCAAAAGGAAAAAGTAAAAGGGAATAAAAAGCTCCGCCGGTCAGGGCGGAGACATTTGTTTTGTCTTATTGTAATGGGAATCCTGTTTTCAGGATGGATGCCCAGTTACTTTTGGCATACAAAAAACGGACAACAGTTACCTGTTTCTCTGTTTCTGAAATGCGGTAAAAAGCGAGATAGTTATTCACGATGGTAAAACGAATCCCCCAGGAAGAAAGGATGCGGTCATCGACCAATGGGAATTTCTGCGGAAACTGGGAAAGGGCATTGATTTTTTCCTCTGCAGTATCCAGTAGATGGTCAGCGGCTTCTGGATTTTTGAGTGTAAATTCAATATAATCGGCAGCACTTATCATATCCCGTTCCGCTGTCTGTGTGATGTGAATGTGATAATTCACCTTTTTCTGCGGCTCCTTATATCAGACATGGCTTCGGAAAACGGGCGGGTTTTACCTTCTGCAATATCGGTAAGACCTTCCTGGATAAGCCCGTATAACTCAAACTTACCGACCAGATTTTCATAGGCTTCGATGCTCATGACTGCAAGATCACCTTTCCCATTTTTGGTGATGAATACCGGTTCGGAATAATTATGACAAAATGTGGAAATTTCATTGTAGCTGTTCCGTAGATCAGCACTGGAACGAATGGTTGGCATATCCTGCACCTCCTTTTCTTTATAACAAAATTATAACTAAATTTCTTTATATAGTCAACGGGTGCAGGAGAAAAAACAAAAAGAAAGAAGGGAATATATGGCAAAAATAAATGATATAAGGGTTTTGGCAGAAGAAATCGCTTCGGATGTGGCAAGTTCCCCACGGGACTGGATGGCATATCTGGATACAGCGGCAAAATTGTACCGCTATCCTTTTGCAGATAATCTTTTGATCCACGCACAGCGTCCACAGGCTACTGCCTGTGCGGAATTGGAAACATGGAATGAAAAAATGGGACGGTGGGTAAACCGTGGGGCAAAGGGGATAGTTCTGATTGACGATACTGGTCCGAGACAGAGACTCCGCTATGTGTTTGATATAGAAGATACCCATATGGTAAGGGGAGGAAGGACGCCATATTTATGGAAAATGGAAGAACGGTATGAAGGCAGACTGCTGGAACATCTCACCGACGCTTATGGGTTGGCAGGACATGATATAACAGGGCTTGGAGATGCCCTGCTTGCAGTAGCTTCTGAAATGACAGAGGAAAATCTGGAGGAAGCTATGGACGGACTTTTTTATGAGGTGAAAGGCAGTTTTCTGGAGGAGATGGATGCGGATTCTATCCGTGTGAATTTCCGAAACCTGATGGTGGACAGTCTTTTTTATACATTAGCAAGACGGTGTGGTCTTGAGCCGATGGAATATCTGGAAGCAGAGGATTTTGTAGGGATTACAGATTTTAATGCTTTGCCGGTACTGGCATTTCTTGGAAATGCTGTCTGTGAGTCTGCAGAAACCGTGCTGAGGGATATAGGAAGGACAGTCAGAAAATTTTATCAGGAAGAATTGTCCCAACAGCTTGCTTTTTCGCAAAATCCTGTGTATAATAACAATAAGAAATTTGACACGTTAATTCGTGAAAGTAAAGAGAAAGGAGAACTAGAGAATGGAACTGACATATCATCGCAAAGGAGATTATCTGTTTCCGAACCTGACCATAGAGGAAGAACCGACGACCATCGGGAAATACGGGATGCTTCGGAGGACTTATCTGAAGGAACACAAGAAGAACTGGTATCAGAGTATGCTGCTGACAGGGAAATTGAACAGCCACCTAATGGAGATCGAGAAAACAGCACAGGAGAGGATGGAAGTCCTGATGGAAAATCTCCTGAAGACTTATCCGGCACCAGACAAAGAAATGGATCAGATGAGGTGGGCAGCCCACATGAACAATCTGACAGCGATGGCAGAAGAGAGCATCTTGAAGGAATTGGTGTACAGTTAATCGAAGAAACAACAGAACAGGATTTGAGTGAAGCAGAGGAAGAAATTGCCTCTGCTTTATCTTTGCCCGAACTGCCTACAGTAAAACAGCAGATACGCTCTATCGAAGAACGGCAGGCAGCTCTATATGCCGGAGAAATTTCCATTCCTTCTGATGTGGTGGATGAAGTTCTGAGAAAGGGCGGTAACAAAGATAGAAGCCATCTCCGTATCATTTACAATTTTATGATTGAACAGACACCGGAGGAATATACAGAGTTTGTCAGGCGAGAATATGGTGAGGGCGGTATCGGTCTTGTGATAAACGGGAAAGAATATTCTGTCTGGTATGACGAACTGGGGATGCAGATTGCAGTCGGACACACCATACATGACCATATTTTAGATAAGGTTTTTTTATCATGGGAGGAAGTGGCAGGACGGATTCACCAGCTTTTACGCCAGGGCGAATATGCACCACAGGCTGTTTTGGAAGCTGCCAGGGCAAATGCAGTCAAAGAACATGCAGAGGCGCTGGCGTATATGCAGCGTGATATGGCGGAAGGCGTATCAGAACTTGTTTTTGAGGATAACCAGATATTTTATGGCGGTTTTCCAGAGATGGTTGAGCGTATCGGAAATTTGTTGGAGCAGCCGGAATTTCTTACAGACCTTAATGAACGTCTGGAAGGACTTGCAGAAGCATATGAGATGGATAAAGAAATTATGCGTTTCCATTATTACCGTCCGGACAGAGTATCCGCACAATTTCAGAAATTTGCGAAAGAAGCGGTTCCCTATCAGTCAAGGGAAGGGTTTCAATGGCAGGAACATGAAATTTTTATCACGCAGGATGAAATAGATGCTTTCCTTTCCCGTGGCGGGACTTATTCGGATGGAAGGCTGACGATCTATGCCTTTTTTATCCAGGATAAATCAGAAAAAGAAAAGACTGATTTTGTTAAGGAACAGTATGGGACTGGAGGACAGAGCCATGCACTCAGCGGCGCTGATCATTCCCATGCAGAATACAACGGAAAAGGGTTAAAACTGGAACGGGGGGATTATGGAAAGCCAGATGTGAGCATTCTATTAAAGTGGCCGGCGGTTGCAAAACGTGTCCAGTATTTGATTGACCATGACAGCTATTTAAAAGCTGGTGATTATACAAGGATGCCTTCTTATGAACGGGAGAGGATGGCAAACCGTGTGATCAGTTTTTATGCCCGCCTGCCAGAAGAGATAGAGCGTCCCTTTGAAGAAGATTTTTTTTATGAGAGGGCAAGAGAAGAACTTCCGGGGATATTGGAAGATCCGGATTTAGCAGAACAGCTTGTTGCAGGCATGGATACTGCTCTTGCAGAACTTCCGTTAGATTTTGATGGATATGAGAAACGTGTGCAGATTTTATCAGAAATTCATCAGTACATAGAAGGAACTTATACGATTTTTCCACAGAAGAAGCAGGAGATAGAAATAGAAGGAACCGGCAGGCAGATGAACTTGTTTGATTTTATGAAATCAGAACCGGAACCTGTAATAACACTGAAAGTTCAGCCAGAGATGCAACAAGAACCAAAGGAAGAACAAGGGAAGGAAGAAGCAGATAGAACAGAGGATACCGATGCGGGATTTTATGAAAGCGTGGAGGAACAAATAGATGTACATGTTTTAGAGGCTATGGAAAAGGCAGGGACTTCCTTTGATGAGTTTTCTCCTGAGCAGATGGATGTAATCTATTCTTCGGCAGAAAATGGGATGGATATTACGCTGCTACTGAACCCGGAGTTTTCGCCAGCACAGATGCAGCTTATCGCAGATGTGATGGAACGTATATCTGCGAATGAGCGCCACCGTTTTGAATCGGAAATTGAAAAATTGACTTCTGTAGTAATGACACCAGAGGAGATCAATGCACAAAGACAGGAAAGGCATCTTCCGTTGGAGGACTTTTCAGATGGTTCAGAAATCGTTCCGGGGGAAACGGAAATAAAAGGGAATGCTGTAGAATGGAAGCCAGAAAAACAGGAAGGGAAAGCGGAACGGGTAAATTTCCGTATTACTGATGATGACCTCGGTGCAGGCGGTCCGAAAGCAAAATTTAAAGCAAATATGGAAGCAATCCATCTGTTGAAAAAACTGGAGGAAGAAAACCGACTTGCAATGCCCCAGGAACAGGAAGTGTTGTCAAGATATGTTGGATGGGGAGGTATCCCTAATGCTTTTGATAAAGAAAATTCAGATTGGGCAGAGGAATACAGGGAATTATACGATACATTAACCAAAGAAGAATATGAGGCGGCAAGGGCATCTACGTTAAACGCCTTTTATACTTCCCCGACAGTCATTCATGCAATGTATGAAGCACTTGAAAATATGGGACTGAGGAATGGGAACATCCTGGAACCCTCTTGTGGTGTGGGAAATTTTATGGGGCTTCTTCCGGAGAGCATGGCAGGTTCAAAGATGTATGGAGTGGAGCTGGATAGTATTTCAGGAAGAATGGCAAAGCAGTTATACCAGAAGAATGTAATCACAGTCCAGGGATTTGAGACGATGGAGTACCCAGAGAGTTTTTTTGACTGTGTGATCGGGAATGTGCCATTTGGTGCGTATAAAGTCACTGACCGGAAATATGACCGTTATAATTTCATGATCCACGATTATTTTCTGGCTAAATCCATCGACCTGGTGCGTCCGGGCGGAGTTGTTGCAGTCGTGACGTCAAGCGGGACTATGGATAAACAGAACCCGGCAGTCCGGGAATATCTTGCAAACAGGGCAGAACTTCTAGGTGCGATCCGTTTGCCAAATAATGCGTTTATGAGAAATGCGAACACAGGAGTTGTTGCAGACATTCTGTTTTTTCAGAAACGTGACCGTATATCATTGGAAAACCCGGGGTGGGTGGAACTTGGAACGACACCGGAAGGTTATACGGTCAATTCTTATTTTGCAGAGCATCCGGAAATGGTGTTGGGAGAATTTGCAACAGAAAGTACCCAGTATGGAAAACAGGAGGTTACAGTAAAAGCTCTCCCTGACAGGAAGCTGAAAGACCAGTTGAAAGAGGCAGTCTGTCATATCCAGGGAAACATTGAGGAAAGGGAATTGGAAGATTCGGAACTGGAGGATGCGGCAGTTTCTGTCCCTGCTGATCCTAACGTAAAGAATTTCAGCTTTACAAATATAGAAGGAAAAGTCTATTATCGGGAAAATTCAAAAATGAATCTGGTGGAGCTGCCGAAAGTGACTGCAGAGCGTGTCCTTGGAATGATAGAGATTCGGAACATCACACAGAAATTGATTGAGCTGCAGATGGACGGAGAAGGGACAGAGAAAATCCAGAGAGTACAAGGGGAACTGAATAAAGCATATGACAGCTTTACCTCCCAGTATGGACTGATCAGCAGTAATGCCAACCGAAGGGCATTTAACCAGGACAGCAGTTATTGCCTTTTATCTTCTTTGGAGATATTGGATGAGAATGGGGAATTAAAACGAAAAGCAGATATATTTACCAAAAGGACGATCAAACGTGCGGAACCTGTTACCTCTGTGGATACTGCAAGTGAGGCACTGGCTGTATGTATCGGGGAGAGAGCAAAAGTTGATATTCCTTTTATGGCACAGCTTATGGATTCTTCAGAAGAAGCCGTGATAGAAGAACTGGCAGGTGTAATCTTTAAAAATCCTTTAGATGGGAAATGGGAGACTTCGGATGAATACCTTTCCGGAAATGTCCGTGAAAAACTGCGGATGGCGGAAGCATCTGCAGAACATGATCCATCTTTCCAGATCAATGCAGAAGCATTGAGAAGAGTGCAGCCCAAAGAACTGGATGCGTCGGAGATAGAGGTTCGTCTGGGTGCTCCATGGATCAAGGCGGAATACATCAATCGGTTTATGGCTGAGATTTTCCATACGCCTGCATACCGGTTGGGAAAATCTATCAATGTCACTTATGCAAAGATCAATGGACAATGGAATATTTCGGGGAAAACACAGGATTTTGGAAATCCTTTGATTACGGCAACCTATGGAACCGGCAGGGCGAATGCGTATCGTTTATTGGAAGATGCCCTGAATCTGAAAGATACAAAAATCTATGATACGGTCATGGAGGATGGAGTAGAAAAACGTATCCTGAATAAAAAGGAGACTATGCTGGTCCAGCAGAAGCAGGAAATGATAAAATCAGCATTTAAAGACTGGATTTTTAAAGACATACGGCGCCGGGAGGATATTTGCAGGACATACAACGAACTGTTTAATAGCACCCGTCCCCGTGAATATGATGGAAGCCATATTCAGTTTGCCGGCATGACACCGGAGATTACCTTAATGCCCCACCAGAAAAATGCCATTGCCCACGTTCTTTATGGAGGGAATACCTTGCTTGCCCATTGTGTCGGGGCAGGGAAAACCTTTGAAATGATTGCTGCTGGTATGGAAAGCAAACGTCTGGGGCTTGCACAAAAAAATCTATATGTTGTGCCAAACCATCTGACAGAACAGTGGGGCAATGATTTTTTAAGGCTTTATCCGGGGGCAAATATCCTTGTGGCAACGAAAAAGGATTTTGAGCCGGCAAACCGAAAAAAGTTTTGCTCCAGAATTGCAACCGGGGAATATGACGCAGTAATTATCGGGCATAGCCAGTTTGAAAAAATTCCTCTTTCAAAGGAACGGCAGATTGAGACAATCAACCGTCAGATCGCAGATATTACCTTTGCGATTGAAGATATGGCAAGGGAAGAGGGGACTCGGTTTACTGTTAAGCAGATGGAAAAAACGAAAAAAACGCTGCAGGAAAAATTGAAAAAACTAAATGACCAGACAAGAAAGGATGATGTTGTTACTTTTGAGCAGTTAGGTGTGGATCGGCTGTTTGTAGACGAGTCACATTACTATAAGAACCGTGCGAAACGTTGTCGCACAAGGTAAGTCTGATAAACTTACCGAAATCGACCGACAGAAATCACTTAGAAATAAGAATGAACTGTTAGAACTTAAATCTCGAAATCAAGGGAGAATTACCCTTGCCACACAGAAACAACACTGATGATAGCATATCAAAGCTATAGGTGGTGTGCGAGATAATACTTCACTATGCGAGGTGGCTGTATCCACCCACGTATAAAGCGTGAAGAAGTCGTAACTTGAAGTCCTAAGTCCTGCGGGATATGGAATATATAGTGCGGTCTTCCGAAGACTATGGTTACACGTAGAAGAAGCTATGCAGCATCGTAAGAGTAGTAGGCGTCCGAAAGGACGAAAGATTAGGGAAGAGTGTATTGCTGGTTTTTCAATACATTCCTGTATGAATGAAATATCATACAGAGTACACAACAACTATGTTTCAAAGTGTATTTGTCCCTACGGTGTAAGGTAGCAACCTAAGGTCTTCAAGTAGTTAAATCTACAAAAGGATAGAGATTTAGGAACGTTTGAGAGCTTGTGTGGGAGCTGTACAGAGTGATGAAAACACAAGAAGTCAGCAGTCCCATAGTAGTCTGAGATTGGGAAAGCCAGTCACAAGAGTTGAAATACTCATGGCGAAGGGGACTAGTCAAACTAATTTACAAATTTCACAAAATAAGAAAAGAAAAACTCCCTGAAATATGGGTGACGAACTGCGAGGTGATAGCCTTGTGCATTTGAACGTCAGATTTTCAACAGAAGCGGAATTAAAACAGACCTTAGATTTTCTTTATGTAAAATCGAAAGAAGGAATCTCTTTCACAGGTCTTATTGAAGCAATGGTAAATGAAGTTACTATTGTTACCGCAATTCATAACATTAAGTCTAATAAAGGCAGTAAAACGGCTGGCATAGACCAGATGAAAATGGACAAATATCTGCAAATGCCAAAAGAGGAACTAATTGCACTAATAAGAGATAATTTCAGTAATTACAGACCGAAGCCAGCAAAAAGAGTATATATCCCGAAAAAGAATGGAAAGAAACGCCCACTGGGTATTCCAACAGTTTTGGACAGAATTATACAGGAATGTGTGAGAATTATTATTGAGCCTATATGTGAAGCAAGATTTTATCCGCACAGTTATGGATTTCGACCTTACAGGGCACAGAAACACGCTGTCAGAGATATTATCAATGTCATCAATGCTTCTACTTATTCAAAAGACCAGCCTGTATGGGCGGTTGAAGGAGATATTAAAGGGTGTTTTGACAATATCGACCACAGAATCCTGTTACAGAAGATATGGCGTATTGGAATCCACGATAAAAGAGTGATTAAAATCATACAACAGATGTTAAAGGCTGGATATTTAGAAAGCGGTGCTAGGAATGATACAAAACTCGGCACAATGCAGGGCGGAATTTTATCTCCATTGCTGTCAAATGTATATCTGAATGATTTTGACTGGTATGTAGGAAGAATGTATATGGAACCCCACAGGAAATGCAAACATAAGTGTAATGATACACGACGATTGAAATGGTTGGGAGTAACTCCAAAGTACAATTTTCGTTTTGCAGATGATTGGGTTATCTTAACATCAACAGAACAGGAAGCATACCGATTAAAACGTGTGATGACAAAATATTTTAGAAATAAAATGAAACTGGAATTATCACAGGAAAAGACGTTTGTAACAGACCTTAGAACGGAGGGAATCCATTTCCTCGGTTTTGTGGTCAAAGCGGAGAAAAAGAGGAAAACCCCTGACCCCCAAACGTGGACGGAAAATCTGGTGGGTAAACCATTACCAGACATGGAGCGATTGAAAGATAAAATACAGAAGATTGCTGACGAAGTCCGAGTGATTGGAGAATCCACAGAAAGGAACGTACAGGCGGCACAGATACAGCGTGTGAACTCCATGATAGTGGGGCTGGCACAGTATTTACAACCCTCAATATGCTCTCATGCTCTTCATGTCATAGACAGAAGAATCAATAACACAGCATTGGCAGTATGGAAAAAGAGATTTCCCAGACACTACAATAAGTATCAAATACCAATGGAAAAGCTCTGTAACCTACCGCATAGGCATGAGGGATACAAAAGTAAAACATTTGCTGTTCCGATTGAGGGAGAATGGTTTGGAATTACTATGGCGTTTATTACCCATAGTAAGTATGAAAGCAAGCCATTCGACCAACGCATGACACCTTATACGGAGGAGGGCAGACGAATTTACAGTTATTTCCGTAGCAGAAGCAAGCCTCTTCCATGTGATAGACCGTCAGTGAATACCGCAAGGGATATACAGCTTTCGGTCTATGCAAAGACCGTATATAATTTTGAATACTTCATGAACAGGGAATATGCGTACAACAGAGATAAAGGCAAGTGTAAGTGCTGTAAGAAACCGCTGTTTTTAGATAACAAAAAGTATTGTTATCACGTCAAAGGGGAACTTCCGTTAGGAAAAGTAAACAAAGTGCAAAATCTTGTATGGCTATGCAATGACTGTTATCGAATGGTCAACAACGGTCCGATACCGCCAAACATAGATGAAAAGGTATTAAAGAAGATTCAAAAGTATAAACAAAAGTGAAATTTGTAAGCACGATATGTACTGTGAGGGCATAAAGTGTTGAACCCCGATGGAGGGTAGTAAGTTAGTTTGATGGTACGCCGGGTGCGATGAAAGTTGCACGCCCGGTGTGGGGTGGGGGAAAAGGTGGAGATAACTTCAAAGCCTTACCTATCACTATTTTTTTTATATACAAAAATGCGGAACGTGGCAGGTATTTCACAGACGGACGCACAGAAATCTTCGGATATGTTCATGAAATGCCAGTATTTGGATGAAATTACAGGAGGCAAGGGTGTGACATTTGCAACAGGAACCCCGATCTCAAATAGTATGACGGAGTTATATACCATCATGCGTTATCTGCAGTATGATACGATCCAGAAGATGGGATTGGGACATTTTGATGCGTGGGCAGCTTCTTTCGGGGAGACTGTTACGGCGATTGAATTATCTCCAGAAGGAACGGGCTACCGGGCAAAAACTCGGTTCGCCCGTTTTTATAATCTCCCGGAACTTATTTCACTATTTAAAGAAGCTGCAGATGTACAAACTGCGGATATGTTAAACCTTCCAGTGCCGGAAGCAGAATATATCAATGAAGTGTTAAAACCCAGTGAAATTCAGAAGGAAATGGTAAGCAGCTTTGCTGACCGTGCAGAATTGGTAAGGGGCGGTGTGGTAGATGCAAAAGACGATAACATGCTGAAGATTGTGCGCTGCTAAGCGCAAAAGTATATCTCCCCCGCAGGGGGACATTATTAAAAGTAAATAATGGGAACAACCAACCTACCTGGAGAGGAAACTCAAAGGGGACAATCGCATGTTGGTAAAGCGGATAAGGAGTTAATCGCAATACTTCGATGCTCCGCAAGTTCCGTATCCTATGGTTAAAGCTATACTGCCTGAACCTTAGTTCCGACTTGGTGCAAAGCATCGCCCATCGGAAAGCGATTGATACCGATGTCATTGTATGCTCGTTGTTGTTGATTTTGGACGAGTAACTTTTTGCAATGAAAGAGCGCACAGTGAGTGCGAATAAAGGGACGAACAAGGAACCTAAGGGATACTCGATACGTATACTTTTGACGAATAGCAGGATTGCCTAAAGGGGGAGACCCCCATGGTAACGGAGTCACCATAGTAGTCCGAGCAAGGGAAAGCCTTGTACATGGCGAAGGGTGACAGGTAATTTCGATTAGTTAGAAAGGAGTAGGTGCGTGAGATGCGTACAGCCAAAACTGTTTTAACGGTCATTCAAGAACGTGGAAAACAAAAGAAACCTATTGAAAGAGTTTACAAGCTCTTATTTAACCGTGAATTATATCTGAATGCCTATGCTAAGTTATACCCGAATAACGGAGCAATGACAAAGGGTGTTACAAATGAAACGGTAGATGGAATGTCCATTCAGAAAATAGACAGAATGATTGAAATACTCCGTGAGGAGAAATATCAATGGAAACCAGCAAGACGGGAATATATCAAAAAGAAAAATGGTAAGAAGCGTCCGCTGGGGATTCCTGTATGGGGAGATAAAGTATTGCAGGAAGTAATGCGTCAGATTTTAGAAGCGTATTATGAGCCACAGTTTAGTGAACATTCCCATGGTTTTCGTCCAAACAGAGGATGTCATACAGCACTACAAGAAATACAGGTATGGAAAGGAACTCGCTGGTTTATTGAGGGAGACATTTCTCAATACTTTGATACAATCGACCATAAAATTTTACTGGAAATACTTGCAAGAAATATTCATGATGGAAGATTTATCCGTCTGGTATCGAATATGTTAGAAGCTGGATACTTGGAAGAATGGAAATTCAAGCAGACAATCAGCGGTGTGCCTCAGGGCGGAGTTATCAGTCCGATACTGGCTAATATTTATCTCAACGAATTTGATAATTGGATTGAAGAAGTCTTAATCCCAAAATACACAAAAGGGAAAAGGCAGAAATCTAATCCAGAATATAACAAGTTGACCGCTGAAATCCAAAAACTCAGAAAGGAGGGAGATGCAAAGACAGCCCATCAGCTTGTGGTTGAACGCAGAAAAATACCTTCTGTTAATACGCAAGATGAGAATTATCGCAGATTGCGCTATGTGAGATATGCGGATGATTTTCTACTTGGATTCACTGGCTCTAAAGCAGATGCAGAAGAAATAAAAGAAGAAATAGGAAGATTTCTAAAAGAGAAATTAAATCTGATAATGTCAGAAGAAAAGACTCTAATAACAAATGCAGGCAGTCAGGCGGCAAAGTTTCTTGGATATGAAATCAAAGCACAAAGGGTCAATGACTATATTGACCCAAAGGGGCGCAGAGGAGCAAATGGAGCAATCGCACTATTAGTCCCTGCAAAAGTAATTGAAGAAAAATGCAAGAAATATATGAAACGTGGAAAAGCAACTCATAGGAATAATCTTCTGCAAGATGATGATTTTTCTATTGTACAGACATATCAGCAAGAGTACAGAGGACTGGTGCAGTATTATATTCTCGCACAAAATTTGTCTTGGTTCTCGAAGTTGTACTGGTATATGGAAACTTCATTATTGAAAACTCTTGCGTGTAAACACAGGTCATCTATCAATAAGCAAAAGGCTAAGTATAGAACAACCATAACAAGTACAAGTGGAAAAACAGTTCCGTGTCTGCAAGTTGTAGTAGAACGTCCTAATAAAAAGCCATTAGTTGCGACATGGGGAGGAATTTCTCTTGTGCATAAACGAAAAGCTGTTATAGAGGATATACCATACAAGGTATATGGTGGGCGAACAGAATTAGTTAAAAGACTGTTGGCAGAGAAGTGTGAATTATGTGGAAGTACTAAAAATATAGAGGTACATCATATAAGAAAACTTGCAGATTTAAAGAAGAAAGGACAGGCAGAGGTACCTAAATGGGTACAGATAATGTCTGCCAGAAAAAGAAAAACGCTTGTGGTATGTCGGGAATGCCATGTAGCAATCCACAATGGTAATATAACCAAAAGTTCTTGAAATGGAATTACTGGGGAGCCGGATGATGCGAAAGTATCACGTCCGGTTCTGAGGGGGGATAACGGAAAAGGAGCCATTGCTACCTCGCCGGTATCCTACCCGACACGAACGATGGAAGAAAATGTGCGTTGGATCAGCGACTCATCAACGACATGCTGCCGGATGAAGAGGATAGTAAGGTAAACCGCTGTGTAAAAAATGTATTTGACATATGGAAGGAGACTTCAGAGAAGAAGTCAACACAGCTTGTTTTCTGTGATCTTTCGACACCGAAAAATGACGGTTCTTTTAATGTATATGATGATGTCCGTGAGAAACTGGTGGAAAAAGGCATCCCACGGGAGGAGATACGGTTTATCCATGAAGCAGGGACAGAGGCACAAAAAGCAGAATTATTTGCAAAGGTACGGGCAGGGGATGTGCGTGTACTTCTTGGTTCTACACCGAAACTTGGTGCTGGCACCAATATACAGGACAGGCTCATTGCTCTTCACCATTTAGACTGCCCTTGGAAGCCATCTGATCTGGAACAGCAGGAAGGTCGTATTCTCCGCCAGGGAAACCAAAATGAGAAAGTAAAAATCTTCCGTTATGTCACGGAAAATACATTTGATTCGTATATGTGGCAGATTTTAGAGAATAAGCAGAAATTTATTTCACAGATTATGACCAGTAAATCCCCGGTACGTGCCTGTGAGGATGTGGATGATGCAGCGCTTTCTTATGCGGAGATTAAAGCTCTTGCCACAGGAAACCCTTACATAAAAGAAAAAATGGATCTGGATATTCAGGTCAGTAAACTGAAGCTGATGAAGGCAAACCACACAAGTCAGATCTATCGGCTGGAGACAGATATTGCAAACCGGTATCCGATGCAGATTACATCCATGAAAGAACGTATTTCCGGACTGGCAGCTGATCTGGAAACTGCAAAGCCGATTTTAGAACAGGAGAAAAATGCTTTTTCCATGGTCATAGGGGGAAAGACTTTTGTTGACAAAAAAGAAGCAGGAACGGCACTGATTGCTGCCTGTGCGGGCTTAAAGGCAGTCCATACAGAAGGGGGTGTCGGGGAATATCAGGGATTCTCCCTGTCTTCCAGTTATGATGTGTTTAATCAGCAGTTTAAACTGACGATCAAGGGGAAATGCAGTTATTCCATTGAGATGGGAAAAGATGCCATGGGAAATGTCCAAAGGATTCAAAATGTTCTTGGCAATATTGAAAAGCATCTTGCGGAATCGAAGCAGAAGTTAGAAACACTGCAGGAACAGCTTGCCACTGCAAAGGAAGAAGCTACCCATCCTTTTGCTCAGGAAGAAGAACTGGCTATGAAACTGGAACGGCTGTCAGAGTTAAATATTTTGCTGGATATGGATGGAAAAGACTCATCGGATACCCTGGGGATGGATGAAGAAGTTGCGGATGTTCCGAGACGATATTCCAATCTGGCAGGGAGAGTATCAGATGCGTCCCGCATGACGGAGGAAGAAAGAAAACCATCTGTCTTGCAGAAACTTAGAGCAAAGCAGGTGGAAGCTGCACAGAAAGAGAAGAAAATGTCCAAAACCCAAAGAAGAGGACAGGAATTGTAAAACAACCATATATCCCGTCGCAGGTTACATGTGGCGGGATGATTTTTATAACTTTAGAAGGAGGATGTAATCATGGCAAACAAACGTGAAGAACAGCTTAAAGAAATTACAGAACGGCTGGAACAGGGGGTTCAGGAACTTTTTACATCTGAGCGTTACAGGGAATATTTAAACACGATGGCAAAATTCCATAATTACAGCTTTAACAATACACTTTTGATCGCAATGCAAAGACCGGATGCTACCCTGGTGGCCGGGTATCAGGCATGGCGGAAGAAATTCAACCGACATGTGCTACGTGGGGAGAAAGGGATTCAGATTATCTCTCCCGCCCCGATAAGGGAAAAGGAAGAAGTAGAAAAGATTGATCCAGAAACAAATGAACCAATATTAAAAGCGAATGGACAGCCGGAAACGGAGATTATTGAGCATGTGATTCCCAGATTTAAAGTGGCTACTGTATTTGATGTTTCACAGACAGAGGGGGAGCCTTTACCTGATCTGGGAGGGGCGGACCTGACGGGGCAAGTTGCAGATTTTACGGTATTTATGGAAGCAATCCGAAATGTTTCTCCGGTACCGATCCGGTTTGCAGAAATTGAGGGGACATCCCATGGATATTATCACAATACGGATAAGGAGATTGTGATTAAAAGCGGGATGAGTGAAAGCCAGACCATGAAAACAGCCATCCATGAAGTTACCCATGCTCTTTTGCATGACAGGGATCTGATGGAGGAACAGGGCGTTGAAAAAGACAAAATGACAAAAGAAGTAGAAGCGGAAAGTGTTGCTTATATTGTATGTCAGCATTTGGGACTGGATTCTTCGGAATATTCTTTTCCGTATATTGCCGGATGGAGCAGTGACAGAGATATGAAAGAACTTCGTACATCCATGGATTTAATCAGAAAAACAGCGGGAGATTTTATCGAAAATATGGCGGGGCAGCTTCACGTTTTACAGAAGGAACATCCATTAGAAAAAACATTTTCAGAACAGGAAACATCAGTATTATCTTTTGAGGAATACCAAAGAGTGGAATTATTTGATGTACCGGCACTGTTTGCAAATGGGCGTGTGGATTTGGCATCACTTCCGGAGGGGATTTATCGCTATGAACTGCGTGGAGCTGATTATGATCCGGGCTATCCTCTTACCATTGAAAAGAATGTAACAGTCAATCATGCAGCTACAATTCTAACGGTTGTCCCGCTGAATATCCCAGAACAGGGGGATTTGAGGATTGGGGAAGAATTGAATATGACAGGAGGGATGCAGCGTATCCCTGAGTATCAGTCGGAAATGTCCGAGCATGATCTGACTGTGGAACGTAAAAAAACTGAAAATGCCATAGGCAGAGCAAATGAATCCCTCTATCTTTCCGGTACAGATAACCGCTATGCCATTTATCAGATTGCCGGCAATGCGAAAGGAAGAGAGTATGCGTTTATGGGAATGGATTTTGTGACTTCTCACGGTATGACTGTAGAGGGGGCAGATTATGCGTACATTTATGGCGGATTGTTATCAGAGAATGATACGCTGGACAGCCTGTATCAGACTTTTAACATCAATCATCCGGAAAATTATACCGGCCATTCTCTTTCTGTCAGCGATGTGGTTGTGATACAAAGAAATGGAGAAGCAAAAGCATATTATGTGGACAGTTTTGGTTTCAAGGAGCTGCCAGATTTTGTAAAGCAGAGAATCCAGGAGGCAGAAATGAACCGTAAAAGGGAAGATTCCATGATTACACTTGATACAACCGGCGTGGAAATAGAACAGCATGAGGGTTTATGGCATACGGTTGATAAGATGGAACTTGAAAATGAAATATTTTATTTGATGCGTCACAATGAATATGGAGATTCTGTGGCGGCAGTTATTTTAAATGCAGATGGAGAGCTGGTAGCACAGGATTTGGAGAATGGATTTGATCAGGGCGCTATGGAAGCAATCCGAGAGTTTCTGAAAGAAAAAGGCATTGACTGGTATCCAAAACAGGAAAATATCGCAGACGGACAAACAAGTTTTCCGCCGTTATACAATCATAATCTGACATATGCAATGGAGCATGGGGAAGCGGATGCGTATCTTGATTCAAGAAAACTTACTATTGAATGTAAAGGTGCGATTGAGGAATCAATCCGTCAAAATTTTGATGGTATGCATTTGAATCAGGATGCAGCGGCAGGTGTGGTAGAGAAATATGGAGAAGAACGAGTTGCATTTGTCCTGGCAAATACTTTGAAGCAGCTTTCTTATGATGGAAGATTTTCCAACATAAATAAACGTTGGGCAGATGGCATTGAAGTACCAGAAAATATCAGCAGGGGAATGGATTTAAACAAGGATTATATTGTAAACAGTCATCCGGCAGTTTTAGATGGTTTTATTACATTGGTGCGAGAAGAAATCCGTACCCGGAAATTGGAGCAGGCGCTTGGGGTAAAAAGTGAGCATATTACCGAGAATACAAAAGGATATGAGGCAGATGGACATACAGGAACATGGTATAGCATAGAGGCAAAAGGGTATCATGGAGAACGATTCTTCCGGATGAGGAATGAACAGTATGGACAGGGAGTGGCGGATATTATTGTTTCTGAAAATGGAACACTGGTTGCAGAGGACATCTGGCATGGATTTGATGAAGGTGCAAGAGAAGCAATTTCAGAATATCTGGGAGAAAATGGTGCGACAGTTTATGATCTGGTGGAATTTCCGGAAAACACAGTCGTTACATTGCAGAGTGGAAGGGTGCTGGTAACAGAGGACAAACAGGTTGTTCAGAAGGATACCTGGATGGAAGGAATGGTTGGGAAAAATGAAGCAGGGGATGAAGAGTTGTTTAATTTTTATGCAGTTAGTATGGTGGAATTGCCAGATGGTATCAAGCTAAAAATGCCGGAAAGTCATTATATAGATCAATATTATGTAGTCGAAGACCTGCAGGAAAAAGGTGCTTTGAATATTGAACGCTATGGAAGTCTGGAGGAAGCTCTTGGGGTGTATTATTCCCTGCCAAATCATAAGATGAAAGCTCTCGGAATTGAAAATACGGCTCCACTAAAGGGGAGTCTTGATTTCATCCAGTGCCAGAATGGAATAGATACGATGATCCGTGATTGTCAGAAAAGTGAAGGTTGGCTCAATCCGGAAATATATCATGCGTTTACAGCCATTCAGGACAGTCTGGACGTACATGATACAGAGATTGCTTATCGGATTGGAGAGCGCTATTTTACAATCCAGACGGTAGATGCTGGATATGATTATATGTTCTACAATAGGGATTATCAGGAAAAGGATGGAGGTGTTTACGATGATCTAACCATTTCTATTTCAGAAGTAATTGATGAACTCCTGAAGGAAGAAGGACTTTCTAAAAGGGATGCGATTGTGATGGAATATGAAGAATTGGAATTGAAAACAGAACACGCAGAGAAGGAACACATCCTTCAGATAAAATTGGAACAGAATTGTCCGAAATCTATTTTTGAGGGTTATAACAAAGAAACTGCGTTGGAAACATACGAAGGGATAACGGTTCAATTTATAACAGGAAATACATATCTGACCGTGCAGCCGACAGAAGAAGGGTATGCATATATTTTCTATGATAAGGAACTACATGAAATATCCGGTGGAGTCCATGACTATATAGACGATTCTATTCAGGAAGCAGCCTATGAAATTCTGAAAAAGGAAGGGATGCAGAATGAAAAATGTGTCAAAGTAGATGATATAGAATTCAGGAAAAAAGTAATCCGACATTCTCAGGACTTACTAAAAAGCGGAGATGTTCGCCGTACTTCTGAACTCGGCAGATGCGAAGCAGCACTGAATGGAATGAGCAGGGCAGAGATTGAATATGACGTGTTGGCTCATACAAGGATAATTCTGGAAGAAATGGGAATGGAAAATGACATTTCGCTGATCGGGGCAAGAGTATATGGTTCGAGAAGCAGAGATGGACTTTATAACAAGGATTCAGACGTAGACGTTGTTGTTTCCTATCGTGGTAATATGAGAGAGGACGTATTATTCAATGCAGTAAACAAGGACGGATTGCAAATTGCAGGAATCCCGGTAGACATCAATCCAATTTCCGAGGAAAAAACAGGTACGCTGGCAGAATATATGGAAATAGCAGAAAAATATCTGGACGATAAAGAAGCAGAAAAAACAGAAGCAACGATTTCATTTTATGCTGCAGAATGTATGGAATTTCCAGTGTTGGGAGAGTACTATGACAACCTTACCTTAGAAGAAGCGTTGGATGTTTATGAAAAGATACCAGCAGAGAGGATGAACGGAATCAAAGGAATTGGTTTTGTCTTACACGATGGAAGCACTTATGATAATGCAGAGTATGAGTTGATGTCAGCCGGACAGGTCAGGACAGATATGATTGATCTGATACCACACTATAGGGAGAGTCCTCTTGTACAAAAGGCTGTAACAGATGTGAAAACGTATCTTGAAAATCAAATGGAAAAGGAAACTGATAAGAATTTACCGGAAAACAAGGAAAGACAGACTGTGGATGGGAAAAACCAGGGAGAAAGGAAAGAGATTTCCCAGCAGCAAAAGGGCGGAAGAAAGGAATCAGTCCTGCAGGCGCTCAGGGAACGTCAGGCAAAGCTAAAAGCACAGGAACAGGCAAAACAAAATGAAAAATCGCATACGAAAAAGAAGGGGGAACAGGAGTTATGAGAAACGTGAAATTTGAAGAAAACGAGCTGTTAGTTATGGCAATGTTTGATGCAGGAAACCGCAGAGAAACGATGGAGAGGATTGAAGAAATCATTCCCCATGTGGAAGAAGACCAGGAAATATATTCGCTTGTTCTCCAAACAATTGAGAAATTGAAACGGATCACAGATATGGATTATCATAGGATTGATCTGGAGGGGTATAAGCAGGAGCCGGAGGATGGAGAATGAAGTTAAACCAGTTTGCAGTTTATCAGTTGAAACAGGATGCACAGGGCAGAAAACTTGCTTTCCGGTCTTATCAGAGCTTTAAGGAACAGGGAATTGCTGTACGTGCAGAGTATTATGACCAGGTTTATCTAACAACGGCTCTTCCCCATGATACGGTAGACTCTATTTGGAAACGGCTGTCTTTAAAGACACCGAAGAATTTTAAAGGATACCATTCCCTGAGTATCAGTGATGTACTTGTGTATAACCATGAAGGGATTGCCTCTGCTTATTATATAGATAAAGAGAGATTAGTGCCGATTGCAGGATTTATACGGTTGCATTCTTCCAGTACCATGGTATCTATGGAAACGACAGATTTTCATGTGGAAGGAAAAAAAGGAAACTGGATTGCTGCAGATGAAATTATTATTGACGGCAGACAGTTTTTTTTGATGGAGAGTGATACTTACAAAAATGCTGCACAATATCTGGTTGTATCACAAGAGGGAGAAATTGTTTCCCAGGAGAGCAGGGGATTTGATGAGCAGACAATCCAGCAGATCAGAAAATTTCTTAACCCTCCACATACGGAAAAATCTATAGAAAAGCCGAAGTTGGAAACGTATCAGAAATATTATGAGAACGGTGAGTATCTTCGGAGTGCGGAACTGACAGAAGAACAAAATTATAATATGATTGACGGCAGAATAAATAATACCTCTGAAAAGAAAAAAAAGGGGCGGGAATCTGTATTAAAAAAACTGCATCAAAAGCAAAAGGATATAGCTGCTAGAAGCGGAAAGCAGCAGATACAGGATTTGGAGCGTAACAGGAAATAGTAGATACCCCGGTCAGCAGATTCAAGTTTGCTGGTCGGGATATTTTTGTCCTTTTATGAGTATTAAAATTAATGTATACGATAAATCATAAGTACCATATCTTGCAGAATGAGGACGAGACACCGAGTACCTAGCTTAAAAAGTGTATCTATGATTTGAACTACAGTCTGTATGGTGGAATTATCCCCGTGTCTGTACCGTCATAAGTACCGTTAAGGGAATTTCTGTACAATGTAGTTGTGGAGCTTGTCAATCCAGTAGTCGATACGATATCACGAAAAAACTATACGGGTTCAGATGTGGATTAGTATGTAAAGGCAGAGGATATTGTACTAAAGAATAAACATAATCAGAACGCAGATAATCCGCAGAACCATGTGAAAAAATAAGTTATATAACTATTGTAAATTTACGAAACTAGATATATAATTCACTTCAAGTATTGAATAATTTGGAGGAACCATATGCAAAAAATCAAAGTTCTATTTAATAAATACAATTCTTTTAGTGAGGATAAGAAAAAAATAATAAATACCTGCTTTTTATTATCACTTTTGATTGTTAGCATAGTATATTTATGTATAGGAATATACCAAAGCGAAATTAATCAAGAAACACATTGTATTTGGCTCTCTGCGTTTATAATGGGAATATGGTTTTTGATTTTTCCTGAAGCTATGGACAAAAAAGAAAAACTATTATACCACTTTGTTTGTTTCTTATTTGAAATAGGTTTGTATTGTATTGTTTTGATTTATTGGATAATCAATTTATCTTCATCCAATCCATTGATTGATGTAGTATTCATAATTATATTACCTTTTGCCATAACGCATACGTTTTATGTATTATATATAATTTGTCATTTAATCAATCAAGTTTTCAAAAAATTGAGTTCTGATAGTAAAATAATACGATTTATAAAAATGGTTACAGCCGTGGTCGTAGTAATCACAGCATTTTTTACTGAGATAATCGCTTTGACAAATGCAGTACGAGATATTATAGGCAAATAGATTTAAGCAGTTAGTCTTAGGAGTGACTGCTATTTTCGTACCCAGAAAGGAGTAATTAATTTATGCAATAGATTTGGAATAAAGGACACTGTAGCAGAGCCAGCAACAAGTACCTTGTCTACTACTTTTCCATAGAAACTCTTCTGTTTGTATTCGTGGCGGTTCTCCTGCTACTGAATATTAAACAGCTCATACTGTGAAAGTCCATGTGGACGCTGATACTGCAAATGACGAAACCGCATTTCTGAAAACATTCTTTAAGCTGTACCCAACAGCGACGGAAAAGAAACTTGCCTATTATGTAACGGGAAATGTGCTAGAACTTATCGGCAGAGACTACCTTTATTCTGAATTGGTAAAACCAGTATTTACAAAGGAGAGAAAAAATATGAAAGTAAAAGTAATTGTGAAAGTCTTTGATAATCAGACAAAAGCAACGCAAGTGTCGCAGCATGAGCTTGTGTTACATAAGGAGAGCAACTGGAGGATTATAGGATAAAAAAGGAGAGCAAGCATCATGCTTGCCCTCCTATGTATATAAGTTATTTTACATATCTACTAAATGAGTATTCATTTCCTTCAAAAACAATATTAGTTTTCGTTGTACTAGCACGGTACTAGCTATTAACCGTATACAAATTAACATTTGGTTATGACAGAAATACCGCATTTTACAATTCAGATTCTTTCCATTTTTCTTGGGTTCTCACTAGCTTTTTTCCTAGAACAGTATCTACATTCGTACAAACGGTACGCAGCTCTTGTTGGTAATCTTTAAAGTAACGGTAAGTATCGTACTGGGCATTTTTCTGTGTGAGTAGTTTCTCCTTTTCTGCCTTTAAGCGTTTCATAGATGGCATTTTTCCATCAGGGTTTTTGGTTTTTAGGTATCTGGCAGCGGCTTCATAAGTTTCGATTTCGGTTAGATGCTCTTGCCGGAATCTTTTTTTGTTCTTTGACTTTAGCATTTGTGCAAAGACGGGTTTGCTGGAAAAGTACTGACCGGTGTAGTGAATCTGTTCATTGATGTCATGCAGGTCAGCTTCAGTGTTTTTGACAGTATGTCTTGCCTGAGATAGCTGCATAGTAATATCTTCATATTCATTCTGTAGATCGGCTCTTGTATCAAAATGATGCTCCTCTATATAGGCAACGGTCTTTGCCATTTGCTGAAGGTTGGAAATTTTTACTTTTTGTGCATATGTCTGATTTTTCTGAGCCTTTATGCAATTTTGCAGATCGACGACAAGCCGGAGGTCAGATTTGATAAATAAAATTTTAAGTGTTTCGGTATCCATTTCTTTTTCAAAAGAAGATTTCAGGAAGTCGGCAGGCATGTGATCAAAACTTTCCTGACAAGAATTTTGTTCAGAGGGAGTTATTTTTTTGCGGATTTCAGGACGAACAGTATGAGCTGCGAACACTTCAAGTAAATTTGCTTTTCCATAATCTCTTCCCAGTGTTCGTTCCGAAATATGTTTCTCACGTTCTGAATGTTTATAACTGAAACGTCCTCTTTTATCAATCACTTCAATTTGATATTTTTTCCATAATCGTCTCTTGAAATCTGAGAAGGATTGGGCAGAAGCAGAAATATCATCGACAGCTTCACGGATAAATTGTTTTTGCGTAAGGTATCGGGTATTCATTGGCGTTAAGCCATCGGCAAGGATTTCCTGATTCAGTTTATTCAGGGCTTTTTGCCCTTTTCTGGACGCCCAGTATTCTTTTTCCGTAATCTTCTTGGAAGCAGGAGAGAGTAGATCCACCTGATACAGATTTTCGCGTTGGCATATATCCATAAGAGACTGTTGGAGATATTTCAGATAATCTTTTGTCAAATGATGTTTATATCCGGCACGGCTGTCACAGGTACGCTCCATAAAAGGCTGTGGCTCTACATCCAGTTTCCGCAGACTATTGATTATGATATGTACATGAATATTGCCACTGTGGTTATGTCCATCTGTGTGTGTACAGACAAGTGCTTGATGTCCGGGAAAGTTTTTGCTGGCAAATTCCATGCCGAGAGCTTGAGTTTGTTCTCCGGTCAATCCGTGATCTGCACAATCTTGCGGATCAAAACTGAGGATATAATGATGTGACTTGATTTCATCATAAGAGTGATTTTTGTGATACTGTATATTTAGTTCTTTACATTCTATGTCAAAAGTAAAAGGATCACAGTTTATTCCATCGAGATAATATTCTTTACGGGGAATCAGCCGCCCGTTTTCATCAAGGACTGGTTTGTTTGTATATTCATCGTATTGGAAAATAAGGTAGCGTTGTGCTTCTCCGTAATCTGCATTTTTACTTGCTATGTGTTTTAGTATTGCCATGTAAGTTTTCCTTGGAATGGTTTTGGGTAGGTGATGAAAAGGCAGTAAAGTCTCCAGTCATTTTTAAAACTTTATATTTCATTTCATAAATATCAGCAATGCATTGGTTGATTTCTTTCCGTATTTCCTGTGAATGAATACCGCCAAAGCTGAAGTAGCGAGCAATTTGGTTCAAATTACTGCCGATTTTTCCAAACTCTGCAATTAATTTTTTTATTTCCGGAAGATCTGCTACAATTTCATATTTCACAATCACCTTTTTATTCATAAGCTGTTTCCGGGCATATTCAGCCAATGGAAGCTGTGCGTTTTGGGCATTGGTGGAAATCAGTTCGTATTCTATATCTGTGAGACGGAGCATAATCTGATGATGATGTTTCAATTCCTTTTCTTTTTTCGGTCTTGCCATTTTAATCCCTCCTCTACCAATTTAGTGATATATATATAAATAAGCCAATTGGAGAATTGTGTAGGGAAAGGTTTTATAGAGAAAATGTTTCTGATTTTCCGTGATGGAGACAATCACGCTGCGACTATTTTTATAGGAGCCAATCTGCATATTTGAAAATGTGCACTGTCCGAGGGAATGGGGAGCGAAATCCCCATCAAGATTGCCAGGTAAACAAAAATCACGAAGTGAGTTTTGAGTTACTCGGGCGAATCTTGCTTTGGTTATCTCGAATTCGCGATTTTTGTTCAATAAAGTTGATTATAGGGGAAGGAATAAAAGGGATTTGATAGGTAAGAAACGATTCAAAAGAGGTATTCAGCAGAAAATGAACTAATGAAAAAGTTTCAATCGGGAAGCGTTTTAGATTTGCTTGTTCGACGTAATGGTTCGACATCATAACGGCATTGTGGATATGCATTTCAAAATGTGGATGTAATAGATTAGAACAGAGAAAAGAGAAGCTGATTCATTATAGAGTATGGGTGAATTCATATCTTATTTCTGCTTGAATTAATTGAAGTTCTAAATTATAATATTTTGCTAAAGATATATTTGTAATTATGTATTTTTAGAAAAAGTATAGCATACCTGTTGATAGAATAGAAAGTGGGAGACTTTTAAAAGATGGAAAAAATTCTTTATGTTGAAGATGATTTGAGTCTTATTGACGGTTTGAAATATGCGTTAGTGAAAGGCGGATATTTGGTAGATAATGCTCGAACTGTAAAAGAGGCATTGGCTTTTTACAGAAAGAATAAATATGATTTGTTATTGTTGGATATCACTCTGCTGGATGGGAGTGGTTTCGATATATGTAAAGAGATACGGAATCAATCAACTATTCCGATTATTTTTCTAACAGCATCAGATGAAGAAATCAATGTAGTCAGAGGGCTTGATATGGGCGGGGATGATTATGTTACAAAACCATTTAAGCTTAATGAATTGCTTTCGAGGATTAAGGCCATTCTTCGGCGTTCCATACAGTTTTCAAAGGCCGATTCTGTTTTAGAGGCAAATGGAATCAAGGTGGATACGGCAGAGCGTTTGGTTTGGAAAGGCAGTATGCGGTTGGAGGTTACCCTTGTTGAGTACAAGCTGCTATGTCTTTTTATGCAGAATCCGAACCACCTACTGACGCGAGAAATGATATTGGACCGTATGTGGGACGGAAACGGAAATTATGTCGATGATAATACTTTGTCCGTTTATATCAGACGTCTGCGAAGGAAAATTGAGGAAACACCTAATACACCGAGATTCCTCCTGACAGAACGGGGATTTGGGTATAAGTGGGTTGTCGAATGAGGCTATATTATGAATAAATTGGGAAAAGAAGCAAAAGTATTGTTATATGGGATAACCATCACTTGCGTTATATCCTTCATTTTGGCGTTTGGAATTTCCTCTTTGATGGCAAAGGAATATCAAAAAGACTTGATGCAGCATGATTATTTTGTGGCAGGGTATCTTTTGAACCATTCAGATGCTTTGAAAATTTCCGCTTTTACTGCAGAGAGAAATGAGAATGATATAGAAACTGGTCGCAACACACTGGAAACTATCGGATATGATGACAACCTTTCCGCAAAATTGCTTCCCGCTGTTTTGTTATATCGAAATCGTGCAATGATAGCACTCTTTTTCTTGATGGTGTTTGCTTTTGGTATCGTGTATGTCTTAGTGATTTACTACTTAAGCAGGCAGCATAAAGCGATTAATAGTGCTGAAAAATCTATCCGAGATTTTTTAGATGGTAATACACTGAGCCGCATTGAAAGTGAGGAAACTGGCGATTGGTATAGCTTGTTCCATGCTGTAAATGAACTTTCTGCTATTCTCTCTGCCCATGCGGATAATGCAAAACAGACAAAAGAGTTTTTGCAGGATATTATCTCCGATGTATCACATCAGTTAAAAACGCCTTTGTCTGCATTAAAAATGTATAATGAGATTATTGGTGGGAGTGATACGGATCAGGCGGCAGTGATGGACTTTTCTCAAAAATCTCTGAGGGAGATTAAGCGAATTGAAGATGTTGTTTATACGCTATTAAAATTGGCAAGGCTTGATGCCGGAATTATTCAAATGCAAAAAGAACCAGAGAATATTTCGATTCTCATGCAAGATATTCTTGAAAGATTTGAGCTTTGGGCAAACAGGGAAAGTAAAACAATAATTCTTTCCGGAGATGATAATACGATATTTTATTGTGATGCCCTTTGGGTTTCAGAGGCCGTTGGGAATATCGTAAAAAATGCTTTAGAACATACTATGGAAGGCGGGCATATCACTGTCCGATGGGAGCAGACCCCTTTGCTTATTCAAATAGTCGTGGAAGATAATGGAAAAGGCATACATCCTGAAGATTTATATAATATATTCAAGCGTTTTTACCGAAGTCAATTTTCGCAGGATGTTCATGGAATTGGATTAGGATTGCCACTTGCTAAAACTATTGTGGAAAGTCATGGAGGAACCATTTCTGTGGCGAGCAAAATTGACGTTGGAACTACTTTCACATTAAATTTTTTTAATCTTACAAATAAGTAAGATAGATTTCATCTGTTTGTAAGTCTCAAGGGATAATATAATCCTGAAAGGCAGGTAATGATTATGAATATTCTTGAAGTAAAAGACCTGTGCAAAACTTATGGCACAGGCGAAACTGCGGTTCATGCTCTGAACCACATTTCTTTTTCCGTCCGCAAGGGAGAGTTTATTGCGATTGTCGGCGAATCCGGTTCTGGGAAAAGTACACTGCTGAATGTAGTGGGCGCACTGGACAATGCGACATCTGGAAAGGTTTTGATTGACGGAAAGGATATCTTTTCCATGTCTGAAAAGAAGTTGACTGTTTTTAGGAGGCAGCATATCGGCTTTATTTTTCAGTCATTTAATTTGATTCCAGAATTGAATGTTGAGCAGAATATCACATTTCCGCTTTTGTTGGACTATAAGAAGCCGAACCCCAAATTTGTGAATGAACTGTTGAATGTGTTGGGACTTATGGAGCGCCGGAACCATTTACCCAGCCAACTTTCAGGTGGTCAGCAGCAGCGTGTGGCAATTGGTCGAGCTTTGGTTACTCGTCCGGCATTGATTATGGCTGATGAACCGACTGGAAACCTTGACAGTAAAAACAGTCAAGAGGTTATCGCACTTTTACAATCTATGTCATCCAAGTATCAGCAGACCATTTTGATGATTACACACAACGAAAACCATGCAGGCGCGGCGGATCGTGTTTTCCGTATGTCAGATGGCGTTCTGAAGGATTTGGGGGTGTCATCACGGTGAAAAGTTATCTTGGACTGGTTCCTCAATATGAAAAAGTACATCGGAAAAACAACAGAATCTCCGTCCTGTGCATCGTTTTGTCCGTTTTGCTTGTAACAGCTATTTTTAGTATGGCTGATATGGCAATACGCGCACAAGAAAATTATTTCATCAAAACGAATGGCGAGTATCACATCAGCCTGACGGGGATTGATGAGCAGACAGTAGAAATAATTAAAGCTAGAGTGGATGTTGCTGTCTGTGGCTGGATATATCAGGGATGTACCGGATCAATAGGACAGAAAACAGTGAGTTTTGCCGGTGCAAGTGAGGCTGCGTTTACTGAGCTTTCTGAAATGAATATGCAGGATGGGAGCTATCCTATAAGATCAGATGAAGCCCTGTTAAACAATAATGCCTTAGAGCAGATGGGGCTTTCGATTGGCGATACGGTATCTGTCGTTGTTCCAAATGGTTCGAAAAAGGAATATCACATTACTGGTATCCTTGAAGATATGGGAAGTCTATTAAAGGCTGATGTTTATGGCATGGTATTAAGTGAGGACGGCTTCCGGGCGATTGCAGACGAGAATGCAAATGACGGAACAACCTTTCGTGTCCAATTCAAAAGCGGTGTAGATATTCAAAAGGCCGTCCGGCAGATTAAAGATTCCTATGGGTTAAGTGATAATCAGGTGTCTGAAAATACAGCTTTGCTTGGTTTAATGGGACAAAGTGAAAATAGTATCATGCAATCGCTGTATCTTGTGGCGACTTTTTTGGTTTTGCTGGTTCTGATTGCCGGAACGGTTATGATTGCGGCCAGTTTCAATACAAATGTTTTGGATCGAGTACAGTTCTATGGATTATTACGATGCCTTGGAGCATCTAAAAAACAAGTAAAGCATTTTGTCATCCTGCAAGGGCTGCGTCAAAGTATGAGAGGCGTTCCTATCGGACTGATTACCGGGCAGATCATCACATGGTGTGCTTGCTTATTATTGAAATCAATTAGTGGTGATCGCTTTTCAGAGATTCCTTTATTTCAGTTCAGTATAGTTGGCTTGATTGCAGGTGCGGTTGTTGGTTTTTTGATTGTACTTTTTGCTTCACTATCTCCGGCGAAGAAAGCGGCTAAAGTCTCCCCTGTGACTGCGATTAGTGGAAATACACAATTTATACAGAATAAAAAAGCGGCTAATACCAAATTATTCCATGTAGAAACAAGTATGGGGATTTTCCATGCGCTATCTGGCAAGAAAAATGTATTTCTTATGACTTGCTCTTTTGCTATCAGCATTATGATGTTCCTGTCTTTTCAGGTGATGGTTGTCTTTCTGGATCAAGGAATGCCTGCCCTAGCTTCTTCAGCAGCAGATGTATCTGCTACTATGGGAAATGTGCCATTTACGAGAACTGTAATCGAGGAAATAGGCAGAATTAATGGCGTAGATAAAGTGTTTGGTAGAATGGAGCAAACAGATTTGTCTGTTTCCTTTGGCAGTGAGGAGGGAGCGATTACACTCATTTCCTATGACGATAATCAATTCAAATGGGCAAAGGATGAATTGAATGAAGGTAAAATTGCACCTGTCCAAGACAACACGAACAATGTTTTAGTAGTCTATCGTGATGGAATGACTTGGGGGGTTGGCGATACCATAAGCATTCATACATCCGTAGGCGATAAAAAAGTCACAATAGCGGGAATCCTGGCTACGACCAATGCAAGGAATGATGCAGGCAGTAATGGATATATGATTTGCTCTGAGCAGACTTTCATTGATATTGCGGGGGACTTAGGATATACCACAGTTGATGTACAGCTTTCTAAAACAGGTAATGATGATACGGTTTTAGCTATCCGAAACTTGTTCCCAGTCGACAGTTCTGTTTCGGATAAGAGGCTTTCAAATTCCGAGGCGCAGAGTTCTTATTATACCGGAGCCATTTTCATTTATGGATTCCTTATCATCATCGCACTAATAACTGTATTCAATATATTTAACAGCATGAACGCTAGCGTAGCATCCAGGATAAAACAGTACGGTATCATGCGTTCCATTGGCATGGGAACAAATCAGCTCTACAAAATGATTGCTACGGAATCTCTTACCTATGCAATGCTAGGCTGTGTAGTCGGATGTATTTTGGGTTTGCCGCTTAACAAGATGATGTTTCAATTTTTGATTGCTGAGAAATGGGGAATGGGCTGGCAAGTTCCAGTGACTTCTCTTTTGCTTATTGTCTTGTTATGCTTCGCATCAGCAGCAATTGCAATAAGACGCCCAACTAAACAGATTGTCAAAATGGCAATTGTAGATACCATTAAGTTACAACAGTAATTCATTCTTTTAGAAAAATTTTGAGATATTTTCTATTGATTGTTTGGCGATTTTCAAAATAATGGCTAAATAGTAAATGGCAGCTTTGATTCATATGTGATATCAAGGCTGCTGTTTTTTTGTTGCTTTATAGAGAATATGTTGAATGTAAGAGAAAGCGGACTCCCTTTGTAGAATTATTACATTGGCACTCGATTTTGTTACATCAAGAAAAAGAGTAATGCTTTTTTTGATATTATATACCACAGAAAGAGTGCAGAGTATTATGTGCACATTTCTATTAATCATATTTGTAGTTTTACAAATGGTTAATATCAAAACGGAAAGGAGGCGCTTTTCATGGACGAACTGAACATCAAACCTATCAACAATGTTGATGTAGAAGAGTCAGGTGATGCAGGTATCCAGATTTGTATTGTTAAGTGCAAGGGCGATACATGTGATAGCTGTGACGGCATTTGCTTCATGGGCTAATGCAACAACACTAAAGAATGTTTTGGGAACATTCGGTTACGGGGCAAATATTGCCCCGTAATTATTATAGCGCAAAATTTTAGAAGGAGGAATATTAATAATGGAATTTCCAGTTAGTATAAATGTTAAGAGTGTTAATGTAGGAAATGATACTTTTATGTATGATGGAGATACGGGGTTTTTAACGAAATCAACAGGCTTGTTGAATGACGTTCTGGATTATATATCATGTTCTACGAGAGAGGAAATTGTAGATGCTTTACGCGAGAAATATGGAGAAGAAGAAATAATCGGTTGCTTGCAGAATATTGAAACATTATATAATCAGAAAAAATTGTTTGATAGAGAAAAAAAAGCGGTTATGAGATCACCGGAAGCTTATCAAAAAGATTGGGAAGCTGGTAATCTTTTGGTCAACCTTTGGCTGAATGTTTCACATGATTGTAATTTGAGATGTATTTACTGTTTTGGACATGGCGGCAGTTATGGGGGAACCCGGGAGTTAATGAGTATTGATACTGCTAAAAAAAGTATTGATTATTGGTTTAAATATTTGAATAAAAATATACCAATGACAACAGTTACTTTTTTTGGCGGAGAGCCACTTATGAACTTAGAGGTTATCAAATTTTCTATAAATTATGTTAATAAGTTATTGGAAGAGTATGACATTCGGGTTCAATATATCATTACGACAAATGGCACCATTTTTAACGATGAAATTATTGAATTATTTATGAAAAATGATGTTCAATTTGCCATAAGTATTGACGGTGGACAGGCAATACAAGATAGAAATCGGCCATATGCTTCAGGTAAAGGTAGCTTTGAAATCATAAAAAAGAATGTAGCTAAGCTGAGAAAATATTATGATAAAATATCTGCCAGGATGACATTAACACATGATGATGTTCCTTATTTGAAACAGGCGGTGATGGATTTGTGGGATATTGGTTTTACGGATGTTGTTTATGAATTTGTGACTATCGCAGATGAAAGCTTAAGCATCATGAAAGATGATGTGGAATGTTTAAGAAAACAGATTCAGGAATTGAATGAGATTACTTACCACAACATTATAAATAAGAAACGGCAATTTTTCACAAATACACTGAAATTTGCAGGCTTTATTCATAGTAATAAACTCAAAAATGAATGTTCATTTCAGAGTCCCTATACAATAATGTTTACACCTTCTGGAGAGATATTTAAGTGTCATAGGATGATGGATGATCCTAATCATTGTGTTGGAAGTTTAAACAAAGGGATAGACTGGGATAAATTTTCAGAAAATACTAGAAAGTATATTGATGAAACAGAATGTAAAGACTGTTGGGCTAAACGTATTTGTGGTGGAGGTTGTGCGCAGGAAAATTCCATTTATACGGGAGATGTTAGTAAACATTACGATTTAATCTGTGAGGAAATAAAAATGCTGGCGGAAGAAAGCCTGAAATTCTACGCAAAGATGTATTTAGAAGACGAAAAAGATTTTCATCGCATTTTCATTTAAGAGAGGTGAAGGAAATGGAAGTTAAACAGATGAATGATTCTTTTTTTTGTGAAAATGAGGGGCATTATTTCTTTTATGATGCAAGTACGGGTTTTATGTCAGAAACATCTCGTGTGTTTAATGATGTAATAAGCGCTTATCGCAAATACAATAATATAGAAGATGCAAAAAAAGAATTGTCTTTGACGTATAACTTTTCACAAATAGACGGCATACTTGATGAAGTAGTTCAGCTTAAAGAAAGAGGTATTATATTTAATAATAGAAAAATTCCGGTAATTCGTTGTGCTGATATCCAGGAAGAAGAGTGGGACAAAGGAAATGTCTTAGAAAATTTGATTCTGAATATAAGCCATGAATGCAATATGAGATGTAAGTATTGTTTTGCAGATCATGGACACTTTCAGAGTAAAGCCGCTCTTATGTCAAAAAAAATAGCAAAAGATAGTATTGATTATTGGTTTGGACATTTGGATAAATCAAGAAAACGGACAAGCATAACTTTTTTTGGGGGTGAGCCTTTACTGAATAAGGAAGTTTTTCTATATTCTCTCGAGTACATAGAAAGCTTGCTAGAAGGAACAGGAGTAATTCCGACATATGCAATTACAACAAATGGTACACTTATAAATGATGAGCTAATCCAGATTTTTTTGAAATATAGGATGCAGCCAGATATAAGTGTAGACGGAGGAATGTATGTACAAAATAAAAACCGTCCATTAAGAACGGGAAACGGCTCATATAACATGGTTGTAGAGAGTGCAAAAAAATTAAGAAATTATTATGACAGATTAGTAGCTAAGATTACCTTGATTCATGAAGATGTTGATAAATTGAAACAGTCTGTTTGTGATTTATGGGATGCTGGATTTACAGATGTTGTATATATTTTTGCTTTAACAAATGATGAAAAAATGACAATCGCATATCAAGATATTACTGAATTAAGAAAACAATTATTTGATTTAGCAGATCTTATGTATGAGAACTTGATATATGGAAGACCGGGAAGAATAATCAACTTTATCGACATAGGATACCGACTTCATAATAATTTCGTCAAAAATGAATGTTCCTTTCTTAACCCGTTTACAATTCATGTTACTCCAGAAGGCGAAATTTATAAATGTGGAAAGATGGTTGGCATGAAGGATTTTTGTATGGGAGATATTTATTCGGGGGTACAATGGCAAAAATTTATTGCTAAACCTAAGAAATATTTAATGGACAACGCAGAATGTCGATTTTGTTGGGCGAAAAGGATTTGTAGTGGGGGATGTGCATATGCTAATCAAATATATAACAGAGATATTGATGTGACGAATCCCTTGGTTTGTGAGGAAAAAAAAGTACAGATAGAAGCAGCGATTTATCTTTATACAAAACTTTATCTTAATAACAAAGACATTTTTGCAAAGTTGTACAATGAGCCGTTGAAAGGACCGTGCATTAAGGAAAGATGAAATGAGGAATAAACGATAATTTATCCTATCCCTATTGGGGATGCATATTAGTTGTGTTAGGGGTTATTATCGTTTATTTATTATCTGGTAGAGAAGGGAATACTGTGCTGTGAAAAAATATTTTGTTTTCAATAAGGGAATATTTATAATTTCAATTTTGGCTACGTTTATTTCGTCTTGTTTAGATGTTGGGGTAGCTTTTGTATTACAATTTATAATAAATGCATCAACCACTGGAGACATCAACAATTTATTGAGTATTGGATTGAGATGCTTGATTTTCATGATGGTATATGCTGTAGCAAAATGCTTTAATACCGTGATTGTACGAAAATGTATAAGAAATATCATGGTGCAGCTTAAACGGGATTTGTTTATTGGGCTTATTTCAAATAATACGAGAAAGTTTAGATCAAAAAATGTAGCAGAGTATATATCGAATATTACTAATGATTCTAACATTATAGAAAGAGAATACTTAGAGAGTATTTTTTCATTGCTTACGATAATATTTAATTTTGTTTTGGGATGTATTAGTATTACTTTTCTTAATGGAAGTCTATTTGTTATATCAATAGGAATAGGGATAATTGTATTAATAGTACCAATTGTGTTTGGTAAAAAACTTAAGAATCTTAAAGAAGAGTATTCAAAGTGTTTAAGCACATTTACTGTAAAGATTAAAGATATATTTTCAGGAATTGAAATTATAAAAAGTTTTAATCTTGAGAAAAAAATTATATTTGAATTTGATAATTCAAATATAAAGGCCGAAGACACAAAGTATAGAACATATAGATTTAATGCCTATTTGTCAGCGGTGTCTACATCTATAAATTATTTTACAATTTGTGTGATTTTGGTAATAGTCGGGATTCAGGTTATACAAAACAAATTAACTATTGGTGCAGCAATCGCAGCAATGCAGTTGCTAGACTATATTATAAGTCCTATTAATACTATAGGAATTTATATAAATAAGATAAGAACAAACACACCAATTATAAATAAACTAACCAGCGTAGATGGTAGTGAAAAACAAATAGATGTAGAGTCAATAGATAATGTTTATGATGGGATATGCTTGCGTGATGTTTGTTATTCATATACTGGAAAGACAAATGTGATAAATGGTTTGAACTTTAGATTTGAAAAGAATAAAAAGTATGTCATAGTTGGAAATAGTGGTGGAGGGAAGTCTACATTATTGCAACTTATAAGTGGCAGTTTAGAAGATTATAGTGGAAGTATAACTATTGATGGAAGAGAAATGAATACAATAGAATCAAAGTCATTAAATAAACTAGTCTCTATGATTCATCAAAATGTGTTTCTGTTTGATGATACAATTAAAAATAATATCACATTATTTGATGATAGTATTAACGATGCTGATATTGAAAAAGTTATAAGAACGGTAGGATTGGAAGACTTAGTGCGTAGAATTGGCTTGAATGGAAGTGGAGGAGAAAATGGGGAATTTCTCTCTGGCGGAGAAAAGCAGAGGATAGCAATAGCGAGGGCGCTTATAAAAAATACAAAGATTTTATTGCTTGATGAAGCAACCTCTGCATTGGATATGGAAAATTCGTTTTATATTGAGAATATGCTTTTGGAAATACCTGAGTTAACGCTAATTGTTATAACACATAAATTCATTTTGGATAATTTGAAAAAATATGATTGCATTCTGGCAATTCAAGATGGAAAGCTAAATGAATTTGGAACATTTGAAGAGTTAATAAAAAGAAAAGGGTACTTTTATAGTCTATTTAGTATAATGTATGGAGATGATCAGCGTGGATAAGAGATGGGGCATCATTAATACTGCGTTTTGTATTAGTGGTGAAATTATATATAATGTACGACATGTATCGAGTGGTTTGAAATTGTTATATATAAAAAAGGCAGGAGGTGACGAATCAAGTTTTTCTTTAAATGTAAAAACACCTGTGTATAGTAATAAAGGTACAAGTCATGTGTTGGAGCATTGCATAGGAAATGATATTTTAAGTGATCCGATTACCTGGAATTATATTGAGAGTTCAATCTGTAATTATAATTTCTATACATTATTAGATAGAACAGTATTTGAATGTAGATGCAAAGATAAATCTATATTTGATTTTTTATTAGAACGGACTTTATATTGCGCTTATCAGCCTAGTGTATATAATAGACCAAATATTTTTTATATAGAGAATGGTGTTGTTTTTAATGAGATGAATCAGACATTAAACAGACCTGATATGTTGTTAAATAGAGTGATTCCTTTTACACTGGGAGTGAGCAGTTATATTGCAGGGGGGATACCTGATGAAATTAGGAAACTTTCACTTGAAGAAATATTAGATTATCATAGAAAATATTATCGACTTTCTAATAGTTATTTAGTTGTTTCTGCAAAGGAGGAGTTGGAAACGTATTTGGAAGGAATAGAAAGAACTATATCGAAACTTAATTTGAATATTCTTAAAGAGTACGTGGATTTTAAACCGGAAGGTGATGGCCTAGGAATAGGTGAAAAAAAGATGGTTTGGCAGGGGATAAATGTAGTGAAAACTCCTTTGTGCAGTTTGAAAAATAGATATGTGTTTTCTGTAAATTTTTTGCTAGATAAGCCAGATACAATACAAAAATATCTATTGTATAATAGTTTGAATAATATTATTTTTCAAAAAAAACTGAAGGTCTATAATGGAATGACAAAAATCATTTTAAATACTGGGATTGATTGTCCATATATAGGTTTTGCCTTGGCTTTATGTCAAAACAAAGATATTATTACGTTTTATGATGATTTAATGAAAAATATTAGCAATATGGATGAACAGCAATCATTTTATAAATTTTTGAATAGAGATGAATGGAGGATAGATGTATGGGAGAGATGGTTAGCAGAGATATTTATATATGATATGGATTTAGGAAAATTCATAGATAGCTTGAATTTCAATGAAGAGATTCTATGGCAAAATACAAATTTTTTACAAGGGAAGTGTAGTATCGCCTTAATTACGCCAGAAAAAAATATTGTATCTAAGGGGAGCAAAGATATTTTTTTTAAAAATTCATTGCCTCCATTAAAAAGTAAAAATAGAGTCGATGAGATACATAATACATTATGCAGCGATAATAAAAGTTTCATTGAGCAGGCAAAAAGAATATGGATGGATGAAAAAATAGAACTAAGTTACAAAAATAAAGATTTGCGTTTATATTCGAATGACAAGCATGATGGATTTACATATTTATATTTTTATTATGATATTAATTCTTTAATTAACAGCAATAGTGATATTTTAAAATTATATTTTGCAGTAAAAACTATATTGAAAATTGCCTTAGAAACCAAAGAATATAGTTATATCAGGAATAGTGGTGGCATTTTTAATATGCATATTATAGGGTGTGAGAATAATTTTAATCCGGATAACGTGAAAGTAAAGTTGCTTCTTGTAGGGAAAATCTCAAGTGGAAATGAAAGTAAGCTACTTGAATTTATCAAAAGCATTTTTACATATAAAACTAATGTTGAAAATGCGATAATAGATGTTCTAAATATGCACTATAGAGCATTGGAGAGGCAGGTTTATTCTGAACCAGATACTTTATTAAGAAGACGGTTTAAAGCAACATGCTCTATGTCTGGTCTTATTGAAGAGGCTACTTTGGGAATATTTATGTATGAAACTATTGGTAGTGAGAAGAATTTGCTTGAATATATAGGCGAAAAAATAGAGCGTTTCTGTGATATATTTTCTTTGCCGGCACAATTGAGTATATATTCGGATTCAAAAATAGAAAATGAGATAATGAGTTTTCTTAGCGAGTCGGATTTTTTTTCTAAACCATGTGGTCATTTAAAAAATTTAGAATTATTAGATAAAAGAGAAGGATTTGTCATTCCCTTACCTAATCAAAATATCGCTATTGGAGCTAATTATAAACGGTTGGGATACGCTGATACCGGACTTGTTGTTTTGTTTTCATATCTAATAAATGTTGAATACTTTAGAAAAAGATTACGATTTGAAACAGGAGCGTATAGTTCTTTCATGCGACATTATGCTGATGGAACATTGCTTTTTGAATCTATCAATGATCCTGGCTTGGAAGTATTTATAGAAAGAATTAAAGAATTACCTGCGTTTTTAAATTCGTTAATGATTCGACAAGAGGATATTGATAGTCTTAAAAGGGAAGCAGTAAAAAAATATTTGAAAGATTTCGTACTAAATAATCCATGTGACAATAAGACGATCAAATATCTGAAGAATGTAAGCTGGAGCCATATTGAAAAACAGATTAATACAATTATGGTTGCTACAAAGAAAGATTTTGAGTATTTTGCTAATCAGATAGAATGTGTTATAAATCAAAACTGTCTTTGTGTTTTGGGAAATGAAAGAATATTAAAAAGAAAAGAAGATATCTTTTCTATAATGGGGCGGTTGCCGATAGACTTAGTTTAGAATTGGAGATAAATTTATGAGTGGATTTTACAAAATGTTTAAAATTTGGGGGAAGAGTTTTATATTTTTGCCTTCATCAATGATTTTATTTGAAAGCAATAAAGATATTGAAGAGGTGGTTAAATGTGCTTTTGAGCATCCGGGTCAAAAAAATATTCCCAATAATGTGAAGCAATTAATAAATATTGAAAAAAATACTCGGAAATGTTTGGAACAATCAAAGCCATTTGACGATTTTATAAATAGTATTCAAATAAATATGATAAATGCATGTAATATGAGATGCAAATATTGTTTTGCAGATGGAGGAAGCCATCATAAGAATGGTGTTATGGATGAAAAGCAAGCTAAACGAGTTATTGACTATGTTTTTGAACATATAGAGGGTAATTTGCTTTCTGTTGTTATAATTGGTGGGGAGCCTATGCTAAATATACCAGTGTTTGAATATATTTTGCACTATTGCAAGAAAAAAGCTTTGGAGAAAAATATTAGTGTTAGATTTGCTACAACAACAAATGGTACATTATTTGATGCTTCAAATTTGCAGTTATTAGATTCGTATAATGTAATGGCGATGATTAGTCAAGATAGTTGTGATAAAAACATTAATGACTATTTGAGAAGCATGGCAAATGGTAGACAGTCTCAATACGAAATAATTCAGAGAAAAAAGCAATTACTTTTAGGTCAACAAAAGAAGAGAGCAGCACATATTACAATTACTCCATTTAATAAAAATTTTGCACAAACTGCTATAAGTTTTTATGAAGAAGGATTCTATCATGTGCATTTGGATTTTGTTAAGTCTGAAGTGGCAGAATTTCTATTTTCCGAAACAGATATTGCGATAATAAAGGAACAGGTAGATATACTATCCCGATACATTATAGAATGCATTGATAAAAATAAAATAATAAATTGTCATCCTCTTACAGATGATATAAAACGAATTCATTATAGAATACCAAGAACAAGGAAATGCAATGTGTTAGATGGTCTGTATGCTTTTTCTCCTGAAGGGAATATTTATCCATGTGATGTATTAATGTATGATGAATATGCATTGGGAAATATATATACAGGAATGGATGAAAATAAGCTCATAAAAATGAGAGAGAAGTTTGGGAAACCCGAAGAGTGTGCAAATTGTTGGGCACGATATATTTGTGGAGGCAAATGTTTTGCCGAAATGCAAGGCAGTATTAAAGCTAATCACAAGTTTATGTGTATTATGCGGCAGTACATGGTTGAAAGTACATTATATATTTATGATTATATTCAAACAAATAAGCCAGAATATTTGGAGAATTACTTGAAATAGAAAAAATAACATTACTGCTCGTTTTTATGACATTATAAAATGATTTATTATAATCTATGCTAAATTAAGAGAAAGAGTAATTAATAAATTGTAGTAGAAAGGAAGAAAAGTATGGAGAAAAGAGTTTTTACTTCAGAATCGGTAACAGAAGGACATCCGGATAAAATGTGTGATATTATATCAGATGCTATTTTGGATGAATTATTGAAGGGTGATCCGTTAAGTCGTGTAGCTTGTGAGATTTCCACAACTACAGGAATTATAATAGTTATGGGAGAAATTACAAGTAAAGCATATGTGGACATTCCTAAGATTATTCGTAATACTGTGCGTGAAATCGGATATACAGGAGAAATGAGCGGGTTTAATGCAGATACGTGTGGAATCATAACTATGGTTGATGAGCAATCTGCTGATATTGCTATGGGAGTCAATATGGCACTTGAAGCTAAAAAAAGTGAAACGGATAACAATATAAATAGAGAAATTGGAGCTGGGGATCAAGGCATGATGTTTGGATATGCTACTGATGAAACTGATACATATATGCCATATCCTATTGCGTTGGCACATAAATTAGCTAAGCGGCTTACAGAAGTGAGAAAGAATGGTACACTTAAATATTTGAGACCTGATGGAAAAACGCAGGTTAGCGTAGAATATGATGATAAAAATGAACCATTTCGGTTGGAAGCTGTTGTTATATCTGCGCAACATACACCAGAAGTTTCACAAGAGCAAATCCATAATGATATTAAAAAGTATGTTCTTGAACCAGTTCTTCCTCCTGCGATGGTTGATGAGGATACCAAAATATTTATTAATCCGACAGGGCGCTTTGTTATTGGAGGACCACAAGGGGATAGTGGTCTTACTGGAAGAAAAATTATTGTTGACACATATGGAGGATATGCAAGACATGGTGGCGGAGCTTTTTCGGGAAAAGACTGTACAAAAGTAGATCGTTCAGCGGCATATGCAGCGCGTTATATTGCGAAAAATATAGTGGTAGCAAAACTTGCTAGAAGATGTGAAGTACAACTTTCTTATGCTATTGGCGTAGCGCAGCCAACATCTATCCAAATTGATACTTTTGGAACTGGTAAAATTTCAGATACTTTATTAACTGAACTGGTACGTAAAAAATTTGATTTAACGCCAGCCGGAATAATCGATATGCTTGATTTGCAAAGACCTATTTATAAGCAGACGGCGGCATATGGTCATTTTGGTAGAAATGATTTAGATCTGCCCTGGGAAAAAACTGATAAAGTTGAAATGTTGCGTTACGAATATGAGAAAAATTTGACGAAGACGAAGGAGAAGGGATATGCTTAAAAAGAAATTAGTGTTCATAGGATTATTGTTTACTTTAGTAATATGCTCATCAGTTTTCATTCCCGTGCAGGCAGCACAGGAGAGTGGGGAAGGTGATCTGGGATTTGCTGATGAAGCAGAGTTCAAGGAAATAATTGACAACATATTGACTTTGAAAGAAAATTATCCAGAAGATACTGAGGACACAATTATAATGAGAATGGATCAGCAAAATTTGAACGAAACTCGTGGTATTTCTGATATATGGAATGCGCTGACATACTCGGAAAAAGTATTATGTATTCGATATCCATTTGATGCCTTAAAAGTTAATCAAGCAAAAAATATCGCAACATCACAGACGGAAAACAAATTTGGATATAATGGTTTAGGGGATCGGAGCGATGCTTTTAGGCATGGAATTTGGAATGCAGAAATGACAGTATTGATTGGTAAAGAGAGAGCAGAATTGTTTGCTACAGCACATGAGGATAAGGATATATCAGGAAATGAAATGGACGGTTATCCGAAAACAGCGCATAAGGAAATGGATTTACATAATAATGAAATTGGAAGAAATATAGGAGAGATAAATAAAAATGTGTCAGAAGGCGAAAGGGCAGATATTATTTATCAAAATATCAATTCTGAAACAACAGAGTTTATCTGGTTACATGAATGAAATAAAGAATAAATAGTAAAAAATATAGAGTGTAGTACAGGAAGTGGACAGCGAATAGAGATGCCCGCTTCCTTTTTTTGATATGACGTAATTAAATACTCCTATTATTTGTATCAAGAAAATGTGAAAAGGGTAGCATGGTAGTATCACGTATATTTAAGGAGTAAACGATTATGGAAAGCCGGATTAAAATGCTTCGGGAAAAAAGGGGCTTGATACAGGAGCTTCTAGCAGTAGAGATAGGAGTAACACAGCAAATGCTCAGCAAATATGAAAAGGATATTACCATCATAAAAGTAGATGTCTTAAAAAGGATAGCAGAATATTTTAATGTAACAACAGATTACCTGCTTGGGCTGTCTGACATGAAGCGGGATCTGTCCGGTCAGATCAAGATGAATGAAACATTGGATGAGTATTATGACCTGATAGAAGTGTACAGAAGAATGGACGGGTATGACAGGGAAATGGTATGGTCGATCATGCAGACTGTTGGGAAAACTGCGGAGAAAAGAAAGCGGGGTGTGGGAAATGATAAAAGTAGCGATCTGTGATGACGATATTGCGACAACCGGAAAGATAGAGGACATGTTGTGCCGCATAGCAAAGAGAAACTTTATTCCGATAGAAACAGAAGTGTTCTGGGAAGGAGAGCATCTGTCAGAGGCAGTAGAGAGTATGAACAACTTTGATGTTATCTTCCTGGATATCGAGATGGGACAGGCTGATGGGATCACAGTGGCACGGAAAATCCGGGAGACAGATAAAAATGTCCTGATCATCTACGTCACGAGCCATGAAAGCTATATGCAGGAGTCGTTTTCCGTAAGACCATTCCGTTTTTTGGTAAAACCCGTAGAAGAAAAACAGATAGCGGGTTGTCTGGAGGCGGCATATGAAGAAATCAGCAGCGCCGACAGTTATTTCCGGTACAGCTACCAGAGGCTGAACTGCAAAATACCGGTGAGGGATATCCTTTATTTTGAAAGCAAGAGAAGAAAAGTGTACATAGTTACAGAAAAAGAGACCTTTGAATTTTACGGAAAACTGAATGAGATTGAGGAAAGCCTGAGAGCGAGCAAGGGCATTTTCCTCCGGATACACCAGTCTTTCCTGATAAACTATAAACACATAAAAGGGCTGGCATACGATTTTGCCGTAATGGATAATGAGGAAAGGCTCTCAATCAGCGAAGACCGCCGGAAACTGATCAGTGAGCAATACTGTGCGATGGAGGATACGTTTTATGTCGGCATGTAAGTGGATGGCAGATATGCTGCTGGCGATGTTTACGGTATATCTCTTTTTCCTTTATTTTGGGATGTTTTTTGAGAGGAGAAAAAAGAATATCCGTGTATTGCTTGGAATTATCGTGCTTGTACTCTGGCAGGTAGGAATCCCGGAGGTTATCAATGAACTTCCGAAAGCATGGAACATAGGGACAACAGTGGGGCTTGCCCTGTTCGTTGTGGTAAATGTGTTTGAAGGAAAGGCATGGATGAAAAGCTTTTTTGCGGTTACATTTGCAGCCATCTGGATGCTGGCGGAAATGCTGATTGGCAGCGTGCTGATGATTTATGGGGAAAGCATCGTGGAACGGCAGATTTTTGGTGCGTTTGCTTCAAGGCTCCTGTTCTTCCTGATCATCCTGGCTTTAAGGAAAGTATTTACAAATGAAAAGGTTACGGGTCTGCCGACGGGGTACAGCATCCTGATCATATTTATCCCGACTGGGAGCATATATATCATGAACGCAGTGTTTGTACTGGCTTACAGGACTGACTGGGAATATGCCGAGGGGTATTCTCTTGTTTCCGGTCTGATACTGCTGTTTATCAATGTGCTGATTTTTTATATTTATATACGGCTGGCAGATGATTTACGGATACGACGGATGAATCTGGTGTATGAACAGCAGCTAGACCTTTGTGCGAGACATCAGGAAGAGAGGGAACTGTCCGTGCTGCAGATGAGGGATGTGCGGCATGGTATGAGAAACCATCTCCTGTCGATCCTTGCATATGCAGAGAAAGGGGAGAGGGAGAAACTTATCCAGTTTGTAACCGATATAATAGAGGATGGCAGGCTGAGACCGTCCGAAGAGATCAATACCGGGAATATCGTGACAGATTCCCTGGTAGGATACTGGAAGAAAAAAGCAGAAGATGCGGGGATAGAATTTCTGACGGATCTCAGCATCCCGATGGAGATGCCGTTCCGGGGAGCGGATATAAGCCTGATCATGGGAAACCTGTTGGAAAATGCAGTGGAAGGCGCTGGAAGGGCAGAAGGCCGGAAGTACATACGGCTAAAGATGAAATATGACAAAAACAACCTGCTGATAACGATAGAGAACAGCTACCGGGGAAAGCTGGCGAAAGGGAAGGGGGAGGAACTGAGAACAACAAAAACGGATACAAGCAATCATGGGATCGGCCTGCCATCTGTCCGTAGGGCGGCGGATAAATATCAGGGGGTGTTGTCTGTTGACACCACAGAGCCGGGACGGTTCCTTGCCAGGGTGGTGTTGTATGGAAGTTGAAAGTGTGGGTAAGGGAAAAGTTACATGAACACTCGATATTTTGACATTAAACAGCACAATGAGCGGAGAAGGTATATACTAATAAAATTATAGATTGTGGAAAGAGTGGCATAGGTGAGAATATTATTGTTTAGTGATAGCAGAAGGGTATTTGAAAAGACTAATGAAATTATTCAAAGTAAATTTGAACTAATGTGGTATAAGTATGATGACCTGCAAAAAGGGCAATATCCTTTGGCAGATGTTGTCATTATACATTTTGATAAGGATAGAATTCAAGATGCGACTATACCGATAATAAGAATAAAAGGCAGGTTGGGTACACATGTTTCTATTCTAGTAATAATGAATGGAACACCACAGGAAATTTATTCTGTACTGAAAGTAGGCGCATATGATTATATAACTAATATAGATGACATGCAAGAATATAAGCAGAAATTAGAGGATATTGTTTTATGGAACAGGTATCAGAGATACGTAGGTTTTTGATAAATTGTATTTGTGAAAAGTATATAAAGATGGCTTTTTTTGTGTGGATATGTTAAAATAAAACAAGAATGATGAGTGAGGATTGTACTGGATGAGAATAGAAAGCATATTGTCAAAGAATATTGATGCAATGGGAGATAAAGCGGCATATGATGCGGCCTGCAAGCGCTTGTTGGCAAACAAAGTGATACTTGCCTGGATTATGAAAGAATGTTTGGAAGAATATAGAAATTGTAATATACAGGAAATAGTTTCTCGATACATTGATGGAGAACCGGATATTGGACAAGTGCCTGTAAATGTAGATGAGCGATTGTCTGGAGAACAAATAAGGAATGTATCTGTGGAAGATGCTTCTGTTTATGAAGGCACGGTTACCTATGATATTCGTTTTTGTGCGGAAGCTCCAGGAACGGAGAACAGAATCCAGCTAATAATCAATATTGAAGCGCAGAATGACTTTTATCCGGGTTATCCGATTATAAAACGTGGAATATATTATTGTAGCCGTATGATTTCATCACAGTATGGGACAGAATTTACTTCATCTCATTACGAAAATATAAAAAAGGTATATTCGATTTGGATTTGTATGAATCCTCCGCAATATAGAGAGAATACCATTACAGAGTATTATATTGCAGAAAAAAATCTGGTGGGAAATGTCAAAGAGAAGATTGAAAATTACGACTTATTAACTGCAATCATGATTTGTTTGGGAACTACGGATGATAATTCATCTGGTATATTGAAATTATTGGAAGTATTGCTTTCGACGGAGAGAGAAGTAGAAGAAAAAAAGAAGATTCTGCAGGAAGATTTTGCAATTGAGATGACAAAGACTTTGGAAAGCGAGGTGTCTACTATGTGCAATTTAAGTAAAGGTGTTGAGGAGAAAGGAATTGAAAAAGGAATTCTTTTTTCAATTAAAAGCCTTATGGAGACAATGGGATGGTCTGCAGAACAGGCGATGGGTGGTTTGAAGATTCCTGAGTCGGAAAGAGATAAATATATAACCGAACTGAAAAATGAGAAACTGTAATTAATTATAAGAAGATAATTAAAAAATATAAGGTATAATGCAGGAAGTGGACAGCGAATAGAGCTGCCCACTTTCTTTTTTTTGATATGGCGTAATTGAATACTCCTATTATTTGTATCAAGAAAATGTGAAAAGGGTAGCATGGTAGTATCACGTATATTTAAGGAGTAAACGATTATGGAAAGCCGGATTAAAATGCTTCGGGAAAAAAGGGGCTTGATACAGGAGCTTCTAGCAGTAGAGATAGGAGTAACACAGCAAATGCTCAGCAAATATGAAAAGGATATTACCATCATAAAAGTAGATGTCTTAAAAAGGATAGCAGAATATTTTAATGTAACAACAGATTACCTGCTTGGGCTGTCTGACATGAAGCGGGATCTGTCCGGTCAGATCAAGATGAATGAAACATTGGATGAGTATTATGACCTGATAGAAGTGTACAGAAGAATGGACGGGTATGACAGGGAAATGGTATGGTCGATCATGCAGACTGTTGGGAAAACTGCGGAGAAAAGAAAGCGGGGTGTGGGAAATGATAAAAGTAGCGATCTGTGATGACGATATTGCGACAACCGGAAAGATAGAGGACATGTTGTGCCGCATAGCAAAGAGAAACTTTATTCCGATAGAAACAGAAGTGTTCTGGGAAGGAGAGCATCTGTCAGAGGCAGTAGAGAGTATGAACAACTTTGATGTTATCTTCCTGGATATCGAGATGGGACAGGCTGATGGGATCACAGTGGCACGGAAAATCCGGGAGACAGATAAAAATGTCCTGATCATCTACGTCACGAGCCATGAAAGCTATATGCAGGAGTCGTTTTCCGTAAGACCATTCCGTTTTTTGGTAAAACCCGTAGAAGAAAAACAGATAGCGGGTTGTCTGGAGGCGGCATATGAAGAAATCAGCAGCGCCGACAGTTATTTCCGGTACAGCTACCAGAGGCTGAACTGCAAAATACCGGTGAGGGATATCCTTTATTTTGAAAGCAAGAGAAGAAAAGTGTACATAGTTACAGAAAAAGAGACCTTTGAATTTTACGGAAAACTGAATGAGATTGAGGAAAGCCTGAGAGCGAGCAAGGGCATTTTCCTCCGGATACACCAGTCTTTCCTGATAAACTATAAACACATAAAAGGGCTGGCATACGATTTTGCCGTAATGGATAATGAGGAAAGGCTCTCAATCAGCGAAGACCGCCGGAAACTGATCAGTGAGCAATACTGTGCGATGGAGGATACGTTTTATGTCGGCATGTAAGTGGATGGCAGATATGCTGCTGGCGATGTTTACGGTATATCTCTTTTTCCTTTATTTTGGGATGTTTTTTGAGAGGAGAAAAAAGAATATCCGTGTATTGCTTGGAATTATCGTGCTTGTACTCTGGCAGGTAGGAATCCCGGAGGTTATCAATGAACTTCCGAAAGCATGGAACATAGGGACAACAGTGGGGCTTGCCCTGTTCGTTGTGGTAAATGTGTTTGAAGGAAAGGCATGGATGAAAAGCTTTTTTGCGGTTACATTTGCAGCCATCTGGATGCTGGCGGAAATGCTGATTGGCAGCGTGCTGATGATTTATGGGGAAAGCATCGTGGAACGGCAGATTTTTGGTGCGTTTGCTTCAAGGCTCCTGTTCTTCCTGATCATCCTGGCTTTAAGGAAAGTATTTACAAATGAAAAGGTTACGGGTCTGCCGACGGGGTACAGCATCCTGATCATATTTATCCCGACTGGGAGCATATATATCATGAACGCAGTGTTTGTACTGGCTTACAGGACTGACTGGGAATATGCCGAGGGGTATTCTCTTGTTTCCGGTCTGATACTGCTGTTTATCAATGTGCTGATTTTTTATATTTATATACGGCTGGCAGATGATTTACGGATACGACGGATGAATCTGGTGTATGAACAGCAGCTAGACCTTTGTGCGAGACATCAGGAAGAGAGGGAACTGTCCGTGCTGCAGATGAGGGATGTGCGGCATGGTATGAGAAACCATCTCCTGTCGATCCTTGCATATGCAGAGAAAGGGGAGAGGGAGAAACTTATCCAGTTTGTAACCGATATAATAGAGGATGGCAGGCTGAGACCGTCCGAAGAGATCAATACCGGGAATATCGTGACAGATTCCCTGGTAGGATACTGGAAGAAAAAAGCAGAAGATGCGGGGATAGAATTTCTGACGGATCTCAGCATCCCGATGGAGATGCCGTTCCGGGGAGCGGATATAAGCCTGATCATGGGAAACCTGTTGGAAAATGCAGTGGAAGGCGCTGGAAGGGCAGAAGGCCGGAAGTACATACGGCTAAAGATGAAATATGACAAAAACAACCTGCTGATAACGATAGAGAACAGCTACCGGGGAAAGCTGGCGAAAGGGAAGGGGGAGGAACTGAGAACAACAAAAACGGATACAAGCAATCATGGGATCGGCCTGCCATCTGTCCGTAGGGCGGCGGATAAATATCAGGGGGTGTTGTCTGTTGACACCACAGAGCCGGGACGGTTCCTTGCCAGGGTGGTGTTGTATGGAAGTTGAAAGTGTGGGTAAGGGAAAAGTTACATGAACACTCGATATTTTGACATCAAGGAAATGGATGCGTTTTTTTTGTGATAAAGTGTTAAAAACAAATGAAAGGAGTTTCAAAATATGAAAACAAAAGATTTAAAACTTCAGTCCGCCAAAGCATTGGCAAGTGCATCTTTGAAGATTGGAAAAGTATCGGCAGACAGCGCCTGCGCATATATTTTCCATCAGCCTAAAATGCCGAAAGAGCTTAAAGCATTAAAGGAAAAATAAACATGAAATATTTATCGGAGAAAATAACAGATTATGTTATTAAAACCGGTGCAGCTTCCGAGGAATCATATGCGATATATCAGTATGGATTTCAGATAGGACTTGAAATGGTAAGTTGTTTTCTGACATGCTTCTGTATAGCAATATGGTTGCATATGATTCCGGAATTTGTAGTCTTTACTATTGTTTTTATGCTGTTGCGAACTTATGCCGGTGGTTTGCATCTGAATAGATTTGGAGCATGTTTCTTGTGTTCGGTTTCTGTTCAGACGTTGATATTAGTAATAAACAGTAAGTTTACTTTTCCTGTAATTTGCTCATGGATTTGTATTGTAGTAGGTCTGAGCATGGTTTGGATGTTAGCACCAGTAGAAAATATCAACCGGGAACTTGATCATAATGAGAAAGAACATTGTAAAAAAGTTACGGAGAAAACCATAAGCGGGATATTTGTTTTTGCTATTTTCTGTACGCTTGGCAGGTTTTTAGAAATGGTATCTTTGGTTGCTATGACAGTTTTATTGGTCTTGATTTCTCAATGTATTGGTGTATTAAAATTTAAAATTGAAAAAAATGTGTATAGCCGGGAGTGATAGCGATATTATTCCCGCTTTTTTATGTCTGTGATACATAGTTGTATTAAAATGTGGGTGGTAACTGAAACAGCTATAGAGTGCGTCCGATGGGCAATGGCTCATATGGGCGCATTTTTATATACGGAAACATTAAAAAATTTCTACTTGTTTTTTCGATTTTTTTTAAAATTTTGACTGTCCTCGTTACAAAGGGGGCAATAAGATGTTTTCGAAAATAGCTTTCAGGCAGAGGGGAGGTGATCCCCTTGAATCTGACAAGACTGGAAAAAGCTGTTGTGCAAAGAAAATTTATCAGGTATTGCATTAAAGTGCTGGATGGTGAAGCACTGAATTATTTGGATGAAATGGACAAGATCTGGGAGCGGGAAATCAATTTCTCTGAACTTCGGGAAGAAATTCTAGATGGGTTTTGTTCTTATGACGAATTTATGGAAATTCGATATTTCCAGATTATGGGTATGGAAGTGCCTGTTAAGGATGAAGCAATCAGTGAAGCATTGTACCGTCTGCCGGAAAAGAAACGGAAGATAATTCTTATGTCTTATTTTCTGGATATGACGGAAAAAGAAATTGCAGAATGTATGAATCTTGTACAGAGTACTGTGCATTACCATAAAGCGGATTCTCTGCGATTACTAAAGAAATTATTGGAGTGATACATATGCAGTACAGAAAAAAGAAAGAGCAGATTGCATTTGAAGTGATTGAGGCTGCCATTGGAGGCGATGCTGTAGCAATAAATCAGATTATTGATTATTTTCAGCCCTACATTAACAGTAGATGTCGGAGAAAGTTTATAGATGAGAGCGGGCGGACAAGATATGGAATTGATGAATATATGAAGCGCCGGATGGAAACTAAACTCATCACGAAGATATTGGGATTTCAAATACAGCTTTAATACTTTTGAACATGGGAATTTGCCCCTTTTTGTCCATGCGAAAAGTAATGAGAGTTGGCGTACCTTGACAATTTAATATTTAGTCTGCAGGACGTAGAATACAGCGGAGCTGTGTGGCAGATCTGCGAAGACTACCTGTGTCCGGCACTTTGCGACATCGTGGCGTAAAGTTGCCGGATATTGAAAACGAAAGAATATTTTAATGATATTGATGGAAAGGTACGAGCAGAAAATATCGGATCATAGGTAAAATTACGGGGATTTTGTGCGAAGATGCTGATTTCTGATAATAAGATTTTCGGAGATAAGCTGCTTCGGTTCGTGAGGATGGTGTGATACCAATGTGGCTGTGTTCCGACAGCCGTCTGCAGGAGAGTTTTATTTAGGAAGGGGAATCCAATTTAGATGGATGATAAAAAATTATTACGGTATAGTATGCAGCTATCTATGTTAAAACAATTACTTTCTAAAAAATTGATTAATGAGAATGAGTATCAAATTATACTGAAAAGATTAATGAAAGATTATGGCATCATATCTAATATTACTGCTTGACGAAATAAGTGTATTGTACTATAATCTTATCAACACTATGAAAGGAACACAATAAGAAGGGGAGAAAATGGAAGTTGAACTGATTAAAGCGAATGATTCATTTGACGGTTCTGCCAGAAGGAGAATTGAACGGCTAAGAGTTGCGGCTTATTGTCGAGTAAGTACAGATGATGAAGATCAGATAAAAAGTTATAATTCAATGGTTACCCATTATACGGAACTGATTCAAAATAATAAAGAATGGATATTTTCTGGTATATATGCTGATAAAGCAATTACTGGTACAAAGATAGATAAGCGTGATGAATTTCAAAGATTGATTCAGGACTGTATGGATGGTAAGATTGATATGGTTATTGCAAAAAGTCTCCCGCGTTTCGCAAGAAACACCTTAGATACGTTGAAATATGTGCGTATGTTAAAAGAGAGAAATATTGCTGTTTATTTTGAGGTTGAGAAAATTAATACATTAAAGGACGGTGAATTTCTCATGACCATTTTAAGTTCTGTTGCACAGCAGGAAGTGGAAAATACTTCTGCCTATGTGAAAAAGGGCTTGAAGATGAAAATGAAGCGGGGAGAGCTGGTAGGTTTTCAGGGATGCTTGGGATATGATTATGATGTGGAAACAAAAACTATTTCAATCAATGAGGAAGGTGCTGTGCTTGTACGGTACATTTTTGATAGATATGTAGCAGGGGCGGGAAGCACAATGATAGCCAGAGAACTGAATGAGCAGGGGCATCTGACAATTAGAGGAAATTCATGGACTTCATCCAGTGTTATGGGTATCATTAATAATGAAAAGTATAAGGGAGACATATTACTTGGAAAAACTTTCACGGTTGATCCGATTTCAAAAAGGCGGTTGGATAATCTTGGAGAAGAAGATCGGTATTATATACATAATCACCATGAGCCAATCATTACAGAAGAACAATTTGAACGGGCGCAGGAAATGCGGAATCGGAGAAATGGAAATCGGAAACATAATGTTGCTCCAGGAAAACGAGAGAAGTTCAGTCGGCAGTTTGCGTTTAGCTGTATGATAGAATGTGGATTTTGTGGTTCTAATCTTTCACGCAGACGGTGGCACAGTAGTTCTAAATACAAAAAAACAATATGGCAGTGTGTTAAGTCAACAAAAGAAGGAAAGCGGTTCTGCCCGGATAGTAAAGGGATTCCAGAGCAGGTAATAGAAGAAGCGTTTATTGAATCATACCGGATGCTTTGCAATGACAATAAAGATGTGTTGGAAGAGTTCTTGAAGCGAACCGAGAAGGCGCTTGGAGAAAATTCGGTTGAGGATCAAATACATAAATTACAAAAAAATATTGATAGAGTTTCTTCAAAGAGGAAAAAGCTACTTGATAATTATTTGAAAGGAATTATTGAGCAGGATATTTATGAGGAAACAGATGTGGAACTGAAAACAGAACTGACAAATGTAAGGGCAAAATTAGAATATTTGCAGCAACAGTCGGATGAAAAGAATTCATTGCAAAGGAGGATTTCAGATTTCAAAAAAGCACTATCGCATAATGAGGTGCTAGAAGAATTTGACAGGGGAATATTTGAGAGTATAGTTGAAAAAGTAATAGTCGGCGGACTGGATGAAGATGGAAACAAAGATCCTTATAAAATTACTTTCATATACAAAACAGGATTTAAAAACGAAATTGGAAATGCAAAAGGGAGATTCGGGAAGTCATCAGGTATTGGAGATAAAGTGAAAAAAATGTGTTCCGATATAAGTGACGAGATAAAGAGAGTGTGTTCCGATGTTAGTGTCAACACATGTGGAGACGGTTGTTCTTTTGTCCCAACAGAAGCCAGATGACACGATAGAGATCGACTTAGACCTGGATGAGCTGGATGCCACCAGTGCCGAGTTGAAAGCAACCTATCAGGAAATCAAGGATTATGTGCTGAAAGAATCTGGCTTGAAGGTTTCAAGTTTATATATTTCTCAGGTAAAACGCAAATGTGGAATT
>ENA-UAMT01000103-UAMT01000103.1-human-gut-metagenome-genome-assembly--contig:-NODE-103-length-54273-cov-28.044340_pt1 | contig 54273 bp, 61 predicted proteins | sample MGYA00243286_ERZ654505 | MGnify/ENA primary metagenome ERZ654505 (study PRJEB26926, sample SAMN06164656) | human gut metagenome | biome: ENVO:00009003; feature: ENVO:2100002; material: ENVO:00002003...
TTGTTGCTCAGGTACTTAAAAAGTTATATTTATAATAGTGTTGCGGAATTAAGGTATATAAAAGATGTGTTGGGACTTGCTGACAAAATCAAGAACTTGTCGAAGATATACACCTATGCCCGCAACTTCCTTTATCTCGGTCGTGGGTACAACTACCCCACCGCCCTTGAAGGTGCGTTGAAGCTGAAAGAAATATCCTATATCCATGCGGAGGGTTATCCTGCTGCGGAAATGAAGCATGGACCGATTGCACTTGTAGATAGCGAGATGCCCACGGTGGTCATTGCTCCAACGGACTCGCTGTATGACAAGATAATCAGTAATGTAAGGCAGGTGAAGGCGCGTGGCGGTACGGTTGTCGCCATCATTACCAAGGGCAATGACGCAATGAAGGACATCGCCGACCATTGCCTTGAAGTGCCCGACGTACCCGAATGCCTTACACCTCTCGTTGTTTCCGTCCCATTGCAGTTGCTGGCCTATTACATCGCCATCAACAAGGATAGGAATGTTGACCAGCCAAGAAACCTTGCTAAATCAGTTACCGTAGAATGAATAGAATATTATCACTTATTGTTACCATCCTCTTTGCGTTGTGCATTGAGGCTGGCATCTTTATGCTTATTGCCCACTGGTGGGGCATGACTGCGGCCATTACCGTGATAGCCATTGAATGTGTGTTAGCCTTATGGACAGTTTACGAAATGAGACATGCGAGTGATGAACCAGTTGATGAATAACATTGCAGGCTGTGGTTAGAACGAAAAAGGCTAAAAACAAAAGGACGGGTCGATGATTCGTCCTATTTTTGTGTCTTTTTGGTGGCGAAATGTAGCGATTTAGCAAAATAAACATAAATTCCAGTGATATTCAGCATGAAAATTCGCCCATTTAAGTGAAAATGTGTAATTTTGCAACGCAAAATTGTGCCTAAGCATTTGCATCAAAACAACAATAGTTCAATCGAGGCTGATATGAAAGTAGAGATTAACAAGAAACGTTTAGAATACCTGCTGGCATTATACAAGATGTCGGTGGATGACTTGTTGTCTCTTCTGAACAAAGGCAGGAAACGGATAACAGGAGCCGCAGACATCAGTGGAGATTCTATTGATTTGGGGGTGTTGAAGCGTATAGGTGAGATATTCGACAAAGAAGTCAGTTTCTTTCAAGACTATTCTAAGTTGTCAACCAATGCAAGCAGCAGTATCTTCTTCCGCAAGACCTCATTCGGAACAGAGCTGAACTTGGAGTCGATCCGTACTGTAAACCGATTCGAGAGTCTGAAAAACGCTTTGGATGCATACAACAAACTGTCGCAACTGGATGTGAAGTTTGACATAGAACACTACACCCTACAAGATGACCCTAAGACAGTAGCCGTACGTGCAAGAGATTTTTTTTATCCCGGGGAAACTGTCAATCATAGGCAGTTTCTTGTGAAGATGATAGAAAAAATCGCCGATCATGGCATTTTTGTCTTTGAATACATAGAGACATGGAACAAGAAAGAGAAAACCAACATTGACGGTTTTTACCTTAAGCCCAATGTGATAGTGCTTAAGCATCATAAGCATTACAAGCGAGAAATATTCACTCTGGCGCATGAATTGGGGCATTGTCTATTGGGGATTGAAGAAGTGGAGTCGGTGGACATGATGGACATCTCGGCACAGACTTCATACAGTGATGTCGAAAGATGGTGCAATGATTTTGCATATCAGTTCATTATGGGACAAGAAGCAGAAACACTTGCTAACATAGCATGTGTAGATTCCCGTAACGACTACTGCATTGACCTCTTCAAGGCTATCAGTGCACGGACGCACATTAGCCGTCTTGCCTTATATACAAGGATGTATATCGACAGGAAAATCAGCTATTCGAGCTACAGCAATGTCAAGAGTGAATTGGCAGAGGAATACAGAAGAAGAGAGGAACAGGAAAAGTTGAAAAACTCTGAGAAGAGAGGCGGGCGAACACCAAAGCCCATCATTTCTCCGCTATTCTTGAAAACCATGCAATATGCCTATTTCAATGGAGTGGTCAACGAGACCACTTTCTGTTCGAGACTCAATGTCAAACCAGCAAATTTTGAGAGGGAGTTATGGCGATAGTTGTTGATACATGCTCATTGGTGATGATTGCCAAGAATTATCTTCCCTTGGATAAGGACGGACAGTTGTACTCATTCCTGGAAGAGGCGTTCTCCCGCAAGGATTTGATGCTACTTGATGTGATTCTGGATGAATCAAAACGCACCTCCAAAGGAATTGCAGTTGAAAAGATGCCTTTCCTCAAAGACAAGAAATTGGTCATTCCGACAAAGGATCTATTTCCATGTGCCCCAGAGAGATTCAGCAACATGATAGACAACAATTTCTGTGTAAGACTGAAGAAGCAGGAACTGACTGAAGAAGAATACATAGAGCAAAAGGAAGAATACCTTAAAACAGGTGATGCTAAGATTATCATTTATGCACTGAATGTACGACACTCGGACGCTATCCATCTGGAAGAGATGCAAGTAATGACGGAGGAAACAAGGCAGCAGAATGACGGTAAGTTGTTCAAGAAACTTCCTTTGTTGTGTGAGCAGATAGGGATTGGAACACTAACCGTTTCAGAATATCTGCATAGAAACGGGTTCTTTATTGACAAATAGCATAGATATTAGTATCATCTTATGACATCTTTCACGAAATCATATTATATTCGTGAATAAAACACTTGTTTTTCAAGAATAGAAATTGTTGAGGATTAGATATTTAAGACATTATTGCAATGCGGAAGGGGTGATGTGAACGACAAAAGACAAGGCGTTCTATTAGAGTGGATGCTTGATAAGATTGAGAAGAATGGACGGGTCGATGGCTCGTCCTTTTTTTGTGTCTTTGAGTGTGAGGTGCAGGTGGGGACCAGTACTGCGACCACTGTTGCCTGTCAGCGCGATGATGATGCCGGGACGGACGTGGGTGCCTTTGGTGACGAGAGTTTGGGAGAGGTGGCAATAGCTGACGGTGAAGTCGCCGTGACGGAGGGTGACATAGAGGCCTGAACGTTTGTCCTTGCCTACCTTGATGACCTCGCCGTGCATCATGGCGTATGTGGGTTCGTAATTTGCCTTCAAATCAAGCCCGTTGTGTAGGGCTTTTCTTTTTGTAAATGGGTCTCTGCGGTAGCCGAAAGGGCTGGTGACAGAGATATGACGGAGTGGACTGACAAGTGCCGTGTGGCGGTCGGTCTGCTCCGTTTGGGTTTGTAATGGGGCAAAGGCAAGAGAGTCTCGCCGCTGATGCGGCGAGCACGGAGGCAGTTGTTCGGATGTTGCGGACTGCGTCGTTTTTGGCACAGCCTTGCGGTGTACCTTAGTCTGTGTGACGGTATTGAACTGAGCGCATACTGTTGCTGATGAACAGAATATTGCTGCTATTGTGATGAGTAGAAATCGTTTCATGGTGCAAAAGTAACAAGCAATTCTTTGACTGGCATAAAGAACAAAGGGAAGACAAGAAGATTGTAACATAATATAGCAATCGAGTTTGATTTTTGAGCAGAAATCAAACTCAAATAATAATAATCGTCAAAAATAACACGCATTATCTTATGCAATTCTGCTTGTCTCTGAATAGGTATATAACTTTGCATGAGTTTAATTTCAAATTCAAAGTTAAAGTATGAAGCAAGTACGATTTGAAGAGAGCGAGGTGCCTTATCAGACACTGGCTCGTTTTGGTCTCACACAAGAGAAGATTGAAGACCTGCCCATGTGGGCGTTGGAAGATATTGGTCAGGGACGACGTTCACCGTTGCTGCCCATTCAGGTGAATAATGATGAGGGCGAGACATTGAAGAGCCGCACCCGATTTGCGTTGGTCCGTATGGAGGACGGCAAGGTGGATGTGGTCTTCTATCCGCAGTTGGAGAAATCACCATTGGAGGCTTTTACTCAGGAACAGCAGGAGGACTTGCTGGCTGGAAAGGCTATCCTTGCCGATGTTAAGGATGCTGATGGCAGGAGCAGCAAGGCTTTCGTGCAGATTGACACGGAGACCAATCAGGTGATGTCGGTACCTACGCCTGTCATCGGGCGCAACTTGGAGGTGCTGAAGGATGAACTGAAACTGAGTTCGGCAGAACTGACCGTGATGCAGAAGGGTGAGCCGCTCACGCTCATCATGGAGGACGAACAGGTGACGGTGGGTATTGACCTGAACGATAAGACCGGCATAAGGATTAATCAAGGCGACAGTCAGAAGTGGAAGGAGAACACCAAGCGAGAGTGGGACAAATACACCTTCGGGTGCTATGGCTGTTGGGTAATGGGCGATGACGGTAATCTTGACTATGTGCCTGAAGAGGAATACACGGAAGAACTTTGGAATGAGCAGAAGAAGAATGGAGAGCGCAACCGCGCCTCTTTTTCCATGCACAAATAATCTACACATAATATAATAAGTATATGGCATCAAATAAATATTATCCAGAGGATGTGCTCGTCGAGAAGATACAGAGCGGCGAGTACGGTTGGTTGGAGTATGTCAACCATCATTCTGCTGAATGGCAGGAAGAATATGAGAGCTATTGTCTGAACAACGGACTCTGCATTTGTGAAGAGAGTGCGGAGCAGTTTGTCCATCACAAAGATGAGGAACTGGAGAAGGCAATAGAGAACGGTGAAGCATGATAAATGAAGAGTGAAGAATGAAGAGTGAAGAATAAGTATGGCGATAAGAAAGAATACGAATCCCCAACAGATGGACCTGCAACCAGAGATGCGTGACTTGCTCATGCGCAATGGTATGCAGGCTCATGTGGTGAGTAATGGCAGCGGCTATCAGCTTGTGGTGCAAGGGCATGACAGTCCGCTGCTTACCTATAACATCACCGAGAAGCAGATGTTGGCTCTGACCGACTGGGGTACGAATCATGCCAACAAGTTAGCCTACAATACCTTTACGGGCATTGTGGGCAACGACTTCTATATGCCCAAGAACTTCGTTCATGCACGCAATGCCAACGGTCGTGTAGCTATGGGGCTGCACGGCTATCGTGTTGGTATCGGCGAGTATGGACGGATGGGGCGCATCGATATGCCACCACCCTTTTTAGGTTGGACACCACGCAGTCAGGAGGGATTCCATCTTCGCAGAGTTGGAGGACGATTGTTCTTCCCCGAAGCCCCGATTGTGCCTGAACGTTGGGACGGCAGAATGAAGCCTGGCGAATTGCAGAGCGGCGGTTATGGGTTCTATTATAAGGGACAGCAACAGAGTTATAGCCCTCAGCAACAGGATGTGCTGAAAGATTTGGAGGGAATCATAATGCCTTCCATCAGCCGCACGAGAAGCACGGAGCCAGCCAAGCCTTATAAGGAACTGATTACCTCGCCTGTCTATTTCACCAATGAGAAGTGGCAGGAGTGTCTGGCATCGCATGGCATCATCATTGATGAGAATGCGAAGACGCTGACCATTCAGTCGAACAGCGTCAATGCCGACATGGTGTATGACCTGACAGATGAGGAACTGAAGAAACTCACCTCCAACTCCATCAAGGAAGTGCCCGTCGTTCAACGCTTGGAACTGCTGAATGGCATCATCAAGGACGACTTTGCTGACAAAATCCTGATGGACACACTGAATAGCAAGGAGCGCATCGACCTGCATCTGCATCCCGAACTTGAACAGGAGTTGCAGCAGCGTCAGCAACAAGACGAGGAACGGTTGCTTCCGTTGGAAGAGGACGAGACTGTCAGACGTGACGTGTTGCAAGGCGATGCCATGGTGAGAGGTGAAGACCTTGCCTTGATTAATGAGAACAAGGGTTGGTATCGTGAGGGAGCGCATGGGCGTGAAGTGAAAGTCGGTGACATCATGGTGGAGAAAGTGCCTCCGATGGAGGGAGATAAGAAAGGCGAAGATAAGTATCGCATGACCGCCATTATCAATGGAGAAGCCATCACGCACGAAATCAAGCAGAAGGACTACGACAAGTTCTTGGCGGTGGATGACTACCATCGCATGAAACTCTTCTCCAAGGTTTTCAGTGAAGTGGATATGAAGACACGCCCCGAAACCAACGCCGGACTGGGCACGAAGATATTGGCGGCTCTGACGGCAGGAGCAGTCGTTACAGCAGAGGTGGCGCATGACATAAGCCACCATCATCACCATCCAGCCCCGGAGTTCTATGCAGAGCATCATGGCGGTCCACGTCCTTACTTCAAACCGGGAGTGGATTCGCCACAGGAGATTGCGGCAAGGTACTTTGAGGCAGAAGCAAATCATGTTGCCACGGAGATAAGGAGAGGATATTAACAATGTATAATTTACAATTTATAATTTATAATGAGTAGTGAACTGACATACGATGACTTTCTGGACAGGTTGAGCATACAGGAAGTACTGGTGGACGCAGGGTATCATCTGAACAAGAGAGATGGCTTGCGTTATCCGTCGTATGTGCGTACTGACAGTGAGGGCAGACGGGTGCGTGGTGATAAGTTCATTGTCACGCAGAATGGGAAATGTTGCTTCCAACCACCGCAGCAGAAGGTGTATAATGTCATTTCGTTCATCAAGGAGCATCCAGAAATGTTTTCAGAGAACAAGGTGGGAATGTCTCCTGACCGACTCGTCAACCTCGTCTGCAACCGACTGCTCAACCAACCCATAGAGGACAGACCATCGAAGATTACAGAACCAAGAAAGGACGGAAAGCCATTCAACCTGAATGACTACGACATCCACAAGTTCAATCCGCAGGACAGGGAAACGCAGAAAAGGTTTTATCCCTATTTTAAGTTCCGAGGCATCGACCTCTATACGCAGTATGCTTTTCATCGGCATTTCTGTCTGGCTACTAAGCATCGGACGGATGGACTTACCTTTGCCAACCTTGCCTTTCCGCTTGTACTGCCCAAGACACCCGACAAGACTGTGGGCTTTGAGGAACGAGGACGACCGAAGATGGACGGTAGCGGCGGTTACAAGGGCAAGGCAGAAGGAAGCAACAGCAGTGAAGGACTGTGGATTGCCAACCTCACGGGCGAGCCGTTGGATAAAGCAAGCGAAATTGTATGGTTTGAGAGTGCCTACGATGCCATGGCAGAGTATCAGATAAATCCTGTAAAGATGGTGTATGTATCTACGGGCGGCACACCCACCGAGGGACAGATGCGAGGACTTCTGTCCGTTACTCCCAACGCACGGCACTATTTGGGTTTTGACAAGGACGATGCAGGGCGGCAGTTTGTTGCAAACTTCAGGAAGGTGGCAGCAGAGATGGGCTTCCGTCACGAGCATGTGCAAGCCTATCATCCATTGGGTTGCTACAAGGACTGGAACGATGCGCTGCTCAACAAGAAATCAGCAGAACTGATTGCCAAGGGCGAACCAGATACCTTCGACTATGCCGAGTTTATCGCAGCCGGCAAGGCAGAGAAACAAAGGGAAAAAGAAGAAAAGAACACATATCATAGAAGCGTATGAGACAAGAAGATAATAGCATCATCACCTTGTGCCCCAGCATCGGACAGTTTTTCATCAACGAACTGCCTCTGTTGCTGTTGTGCGTGGCAATGCTCCTAATCGGAGGATTGCCCGGTTGTGCATATAGTACCCTGTTGCTTGTCTTCAGCCTCCTGTTCTCCCTCTGTTTACTCTACCGATTCATCTATCTGAGGAGTATCCGCTACCATATCGGGAGCGAGCAACTCATCTGTGAGCACGGAGTGTTTCAGCGGAGCGTGAACTACATGGAGTTGTACCGAGTGGTGGACTTTGCCGAGCATCAGACATTGATACAACAGTTATGCGGACTGAAAAGCGTGACCGTGTTGTCGATGGATAGAACGACACCGAAACTGGAAATGACCGGCATCAGCAACAGCTATGACGTGGTGAGTGTGATACGAACAAGAGTAGAAACGAACAAACGAAGAAAGGGCGTATATGAGATTACGAATAGATAAGATTTGGTTCATTGTCGTGGCATTGGTACTGAGCGTGCCGTCAGCCCATGCACAGATTGTGACTGCCAACCCTTTGGAATGGATGGCATTAGCAGAGGGCAACGAAGCCATCAACGGTGAGATAGAGAAGGAAATCAAAGGTCAGACCAAGACTGCCCTGTTGCAGAATACCATCGCCGCAGAGTTCACCAAGATACACGAATGGGAGAAGAAGTACAACAGTTATCTGAAAACCGCCAGTGGTTATGCCTCTTCCCTCAAAGCCTGTACCTATCTGTACGACGATGGAGTGAAGATATTCATCACCTTGTGTAAGATGCGCAAGGCCATCAACAATAATCCGCAAGGCATCGTTGCCACCCTCTCGATGAACAACCTGTATATGGAGACCGCCACGGAATTGGTGTCCGTCTTCACACTGCTGAAAGATGCAGTCGCCAAAGGAGGCAAAGAGAACATGCTGACTGGTGCGGAAAGGAGCAAGACGCTGTGGGCACTGAACGACAAGCTGAGTGCCTTCAGCAAGAAGCTGCATCGTCTTTATCTGTCTATACGATATTACACCATGACCGATGTGTGGAACGGCGTGACGGCAGGGATGATAGACCGAAGCAATGGAGAGATAGCCACCCAAGCCCTTAGCAGATGGCGCAGAGCAGGACGTATGACCATCAGTGATTAACGATAAAGGAATCAGTCATGAAGTATTTCATATCAATTGCCATTTTTATGTTTATATCATCTTTTGCAGGAGTGCGGGCGCAGAACGACCCGACTCTTGCGGGGATGATTCTGATGTACACCAACAAGGCGGAGAAAGAACTGAAGAATCAGGAGAAAGTGATGCTGCTACAATCCACCGGCCATATCTGGACCAAGGAGGAAGTGGAAGCCACTACCGACCTGCAGCGGGAGTTCAACAACTATCTGGACTCCTTCCGTTCCATCGTCAGCTATGCCGCACAGATATATGGTTTCTATCACGAGATAGGTCAGTTGGTGGACAATATGGGTGGATTGGTGGCGCAGTTGGATGCCCATCCTGCCAACGGACTTGCCGTAGCCCTGTCAGCCAAGCGCAACAAGATATACCGCGAGCTGATTATGAACAGCATCGAGATAGTTAATGACATACGCACGGTATGCCTGTCGGGCAACAAGATGACCGAGAAGGAGCGTGTGGAGATAGTCTTCGGCATCCGACCCAAACTGAAGAAGATGAACAAGCAGTTGAAGCGACTGACGAGGGCGGTGAAATACACCACCATGGGCGATGTTTGGATGGAGATAGACGAAGGGGCAAGACCCACCAAAGCGAACAAAGCCGAGATAGCAGCGGCTGCCAAGAGGCGGTGGAAGCAGGTGGGCAAGAACGTAAACTGATGGAGCAGCGAGAGCAGAGCCGAACTTGTTCGAGCTATGCCGAGTCGTGACAGAAGAAGACGAAGTCAAACCGTGATTAAAAAACGATAAGATATGGGATTTTGGAGTTCATTATTGAAATATGGTGGCAAGGCGGCACGAGGTACTGGCCATGTCATCGGAGTAACTGGAAAGACCTTAGGCAGTGCGGCACTCCACCCGCAACGCACCCTTATGGGAGCCGGCAAGGCTATGCAGACGGCCGCAGTGGGTAGTGCCGCAGGCTATGTGACATGGGAGAAGCTGACCACAGACAAGAGCGTGGCACGCATCGTAGGTGATGCTGTCATCGGCGAGAATGCCACGGAAGCGGTGGCACAAACCGCCAACGATGTGCAACGTCTGACGGGCAAGGCTGGTGAAGCCGTTGATGCGGTGAACACTGTAGCCGGAAAGATGGACACCCAGTTCAGCGGCATCAGTGATTTCTTTAGGAATATGTTCGGAGGCGTAGGATGCGACATGATAGGCAATCTCTTTGGCAATATCGGCAAGGGCAACGTGTCGGGTATGAGCATCGTCGGACTGGTGGCTGCCGCCTTCATGGTATTCGGACGCTTTGGTTGGATGAGCAAGATTGCGGGTGCCCTGCTTGGAGCGATGATCATCGGGAACAATTCTAAGGTGGCGCAAACTCTGCCTAACAGAGGCGGTACGTCTTCACATGGGCAGAACATGAAAGAAGCAGAGACCCAAAGCAGAGGGATGAAACGATAACCAATATACAGTGATATGAGATATACAGAAGAAATGATACTGCGCTCATCGAGCGGCTACTGTATGCCGTTTGAGGAGCCTATAAAGCAGGACGTGCAGATGTCCTTGGGTTACGGAGAGCAGAAAAATCCCGTGACGGGAGAAACATTCTTCCATCACGGCATAGACTTCTCAGTGAACCATTACCTGCTGTCGGCGGTGGCAACGGGAACCGTCTCTGCCATTGGGTCGGACGCGGAGCATGGCATCTACCAGACCATCCGCTACGGCAAATACGAAGTGACTTACAGGCATCTCTCCAATGTCTTCGCCAACTTCTCCCAAAGCGTCAAGGCCGGTCAGACCATCGCCATCAGTGGCGACCTGCTGCACATGGAGGTGAGGTTTGACGGAGAGGAAATCAATCCGTTGGAGTTCCTCACCATGCTCTACGGCAATATCAAGGCATTGGAGCACAATTCCCAAATGGGCATCAATGAACTGGACATGAACATCCCTTCACCCTACGACACCGACCGTCAGGAGATAGAGGCATTGATGCTCCGCTTCCTTCCCTCCTACTTCGAGGACCTTCAACAAGGAGCATACTCTCTGCCCGAACATACGGAGCAGTCGTTGAGAAACATCTTCTCGTTGGGAGCGAGCAAGCATTATTTCTACGAGACCATGCCGAGCATGGCTAATCCCTTGGGCATCGGCAACCGCTGTATGCCTTTGGCGACTAAGGTGCAGAACCTGCTCATTGCCGACTTTCTCAACTATCTTGCCATGCGACATCAGGTATATCTCTCCACGATGGACGAGGTGTTAAAAAAAAACTCCAAGAGCAAGCCCTGACGCATGACGGCATCATCGACCCTCTTGCCGACTTGGACGTGGATATCCAGAGCTTCGACATTCCGAGGATAGTGAGCGTCTATCCCGACCGGGCTGGCGTGAGATGGTGGACAAAGGCATGGTTCAATGGTAAGGAAGAGGGGGAACCCTCCGTGGAGATTGAGGAACGTATGGCCGTGCAGTTCATCCACTGCCAAGTGGACAAGGACGCATGGTTGGAGGAACACTATCCTAAGCAGATGGAGATATATCACAATGCCATCGAGCAGACAAAGGAACAGATATTACAGCAGTATAATATATAAACAAGGTATATGGCAGTTAAGAACAGTCAGCGATTCGCAGAGATAGAGCGTCTGATGGGCGACTACTTCGGGTGTCACCTTGCCCCCGTGATGGGCAGGGTGCAACGGGACTTGTCCAACAGACAGGCAGACGAGATGCGAGCCTACTCCAACAGTACGGCTGGCATCCTACGCTCATTGGCCACTGCCAATATGCCTGGTGATGACCCATACGCCACGCTGAAGATTACAGGCAAGTGGAACAGCAAGACCACCGAAGACTATCTGGCGATGTGCAAGGAGGCTATTGTCGGCAACAAGGATATGCAGCGTGACCTTGCCGTGATGGCTGAGGAATGGCGCAAGGCGGTGGTGACGGAGATAGGACGAGAGCGGTACGATGCACTCTCTAAACAACTCGGTTGTGATTTGGCATACGCCTATATCGATCACCGCATGGAGCAGCTGATGATAGAAAAAATGGTGAAAGACCGTATGCCAACATCTTCTGCCGACTATATCATCCGCAAGGCGGCACAAAGCAGTCTGTTCGGTCTGCCCTACGAACTGAACAAGTCACCCCTTGCCGCAGAGATAGAAGCCAAAGGAGAGGCAGCCTATAAGCCCTCTCGAACAGAGAAGGCAGCGGGATGGGCAGCCGGAGCGGGTGCCGATGTCGTGGCCATGGGAGGGATTGGCTCATGGGCAACCTTCGCCAAGTTTGTCGGTATCGATATGGTGATGAATGTCGGCATGGAGCACCTAAGCAAGAAAGGTAGCAGCCAAGAGGTCTGTGTCGAGGAGTGTATCAGCAAGGGAGTTTTCGGTACGGGCACCAACGTCTTCGCCTCATTCCGCAAACAGGCAAAAGTCATCAAGAACCACGAGAACAGCTATATCAAGGCTACCAACAGCCATTTCAAGAACAAGATTCCCACGAGCAATATCACTTTTATGGATTGGACGAAACAAACCGAGCAGACCTCTTTTCCTTGGAACAAAGGTACGTTCCTTGACCCTCAGAGAAACGAAGCAACCAAACGTACAGGCAAGTACAAGGATGTGCCCTTGATAGTTGCGCCTGGACAGGAAGACGAGTATCTGGAGGTTAAGGCGAGACTGGATGCAGAGGCTGAGAAGGAGAAGAAGGCAGAACCGAAAGAAACTCCTGATTCATCGACTGAAGAGGCAACACCATCTGTAGTCCAGCAGGAGGAAACAGCCTTACAAACAAACGAAAATGGATGGGACGGGCTGTTGCAGAGTTTTGGACTGAACGGCTTTTCAGACATCGGCAAGAACCTTGGTTATGTGTTGGCGATGCTGCCCGATGTACTGGTGGGACTGTTCACTGGCAAGACAAAATCGCTGAATATGGACAATAGCCTCCTTCCTTTGGCCTCTATCGTGGCTGGAATGTTCGTGAAGAATCCTATACTGAAGATGCTGTTGATGGGTATGGGAGGTGCCAATCTGCTCAACAAAGCGGGACATGAGGTGCTGGGCAGGAAACAGCAGGAAGGCATTGCACCTACAGTTAGTCCTGCTGCATCTCGCATTCAGTACCGCCAATATCCTGATGAACCACTCAATCCTCGTATCAGCAACCCGATGCTGCAAGGGCGGTGTCTCGTTGCCAACATTGACCATGTGCCTTGTACCATTCAACTGCCTGACAGTGTGATTGGGGCGCATCAGTCGGGGGCATTGCCGCTGAATACATTGGCTAACGCCATACTTGCCAAGAACGACCAGATGCGACAGATGGCAGCAATGCAGTACGAAGAGCAGGCACGGGAGAGCGTGGTGCGACCGAGGGGAATACAGTGAAGCCCGACAACAAAATTGTCGGGAACGGTGGCTTGGTAAGCCAATTATAGAATGTGATTGAGATAAACAAAAAGATAAAAGCATGAAAGAGAAATCAGAATTTGAGAAGCGGACGGCGGAGAAGCAGGTGTCGCTGCTCACTGAGGCACTGACGAGTGCGGTGGATGCCAAGGGACATTGGTTGAATGCAAGCGGCAAACTCTATCCGAAGCTCTATCCCAAGGGCTTTTCGGTCAGTCCGTTCAATGCCCTTGTCCTTGCCCTTGACTCCGATGCCAAGGGTTGCAAGAGCAATCTGTTTACGCAGTTCTCCGAAGCGAAGGCACGGGGTGAGAGCGTGAGGGAGCATGAGAAAGGTGTGCCGTTCCTGTATTACAATTGGAATAAGTACGTCAACCGCAACAATCCCGACGATGTCATCACCAAGGAGGCATACGCAGAACTGTCGGAACAGGACAAACAGCAGTACAAGGGAGTGAAAAACCGTGAGATCCGTGTGCTGTTCAATATCGACCAGACGCTACTGCCTATGGCTAACGAAACAGCCTACACTACGGCATTGAAGAAGGATGGCACGGTGGAGGATAGAGGTTATGGCGACAAGGAGGACAAGCAGCTGCATGGGTGCGTCAACGGATTCCTTCAGAAGATGAAGGACAACCTCGTGAATGTACGTCAGGACGGCACGGGTGTGGCGCACTACGACACCGAGAAGGATGTCATCTACCTGCCACGGCAGCGTGACTTCGAGCACTACAATGACTATGTACAGGAGATGATGCGTCAGTTGGTGTCTGCCACCGGTCATCAGCAGCGGTTGGCACGTGAGGGCATGGTCATGAAGAACGGCAAAGCCCCGTCGGAGGATGCCGTGAAGAAGGAACGACTCATCACTGAGATAGCTTCGGGCGTGAAGATGCTCGAACTGGGACTGCCTGCCCGTCTGTCAAAGGACAGCCTTAGCATGGTGGACTATTGGACGAGGGAACTGAAGGAAGACCCTTGTCTGATTGATGCCATCGAGAGTGAGGTGAACGGTGCGCTGAAGGTGTTGAAGAAAGCCGAACTGGGTGAAAAGGTGGAGTATGCCACCGACCAGCATCAGCGAGAGACGGCGCAGATACAGGTGCAGTTGCCCAACCACTACTTCGTAGCAGACGAAATCAAGCAGCATCCCAACGAGGAGCAGCGTACTGTGGTCATCGTGCGTGATGATGCCAGCAAGACCGCCGATGTGGTGCTGCCACAGGGTGCATCGTTGGAGGTGAACAACGAGATCAAGGGCATGAACAAGCAACGCTTCACCAATGCCTTGCAGAAAGAGGGTTATGACAACGTGCGTTTCTACAATCCCGACGGAGCCTTGGGCTTCCGTCCCGACGACAGTTATTTCGCCGACAAGAAAATCACGGTATCAAGACTGCGCAACTGGTCTATCGAAGACCTATCCTCGTTGGATGCTTCTGAGGCCGTAACCCACAGCCGTGACATCGGTTTCGACAATGTGCAGTTGGTAAAGGATGACAAGGAGCGGTGGGCATTGTACATCAAGCCCGAAGGTAAGGAGGGCTTTGCCGTCTATCCCGACAAAGGAGACCTCAATCATTTCTTCACCACCTTGAAGCAGTCGATGGACAACATCGAGCGTGTGCGTGAGGAACTGGCACAGAAGTATTATGCTATGGCAGAGGCGAAACCCGACCTGAAGGTGGACATCTTCGGAGGTAATGAGCAGGAGGTTGATTTGAACCGCATCCAGCGTGTGGCAGTATTCCGTGCCAAATCGGGCGAATGCCTGTGTGCAGCCACTATTGACGGCAAGAAGTTGCAGCCGAGAAGTGTCAGTCCGTCACAATGGCAACGATTGTGGGTGGCTCCTGACAGGGATTCCTACAAGCAGAACCTTGCCGCCTCGCTGTTTGCTGATGTATTGCAGAAAGACAACAATGTCGAGCAAAGTACACAAGAGAAGCAGGAAGAAGCGACGGAGGTGAAGCAAGCGGAGACGGCAATTGTCGATAAGCATGATGAACAGAAGGAAGTGGTACTTAAGGAAGATAAAAGCTCTGAACAAAGGGAAGAGAAGAAACAAGAGGAAAAGAAAGAAGAAAAGAAGGATGAAAAGGCTGTCAAGGCTGCTGTCTCTCCCCTTGTCCAACAATATCTTGACTTGAAGAAGAAGCATCCTGATGCCATTCTTTTGTTTCGCTGCGGTGACTTCTATGAGACCTACAAGGATGATGCGGTGAAGGCATCCAAAATATTGGGTATTACGCTGACAAAGAGCAATGGGCGCAAGGATGATGAAGGCAAGCCGTTGGCAATGGCAGGATTCCCATATCATGCCCTCGACACCTATCTGCCGAAGCTCATTCGTGCTGGTGAACGGGTGGCCATCTGTGACCAGTTGGAAATGCCGAAGCAGACAACATCATCGAAGCGTGGAATTACGGAGATGGTGTCACCTGGAAAAGAGACAGGAAAGCAGATGGCACAGGAAAGTCAAGAAACAGAACAACACACCAGTCTAAGGAGATAGGCTTATGGGAAAGAACGCAGCGTATGCCGCACAATATGCGGAGGAAGCCAAAGAACAGATGCGGATGTATGGGATTCCTGCCTCCGTCATCTTGGCGCAAGCCATACTGGAGAGCAGCAACGGACAGAGCCAACTGTCGCGCGAATGCAACAACCACTTTGGCATCAAGGCTACGGCATCGTGGTTGAAGAATGGCGGAGAGTATGGAGTCTATACGGATGATAGGCCCAACGAGAAATTCTGTAAGTACAAAAGCGTGGGTGACAGTTATGAGCATCACTCGCAGTTCCTGAAGCAGAACAAGCGTTATGCGCAGTGCTTCACGCTGTCGCCTGACGACTACAAGGGATGGACGAAGGGCATTGAGCGTGCCGGCTATGCCACGGGCGGCGGTTATGCTGCAAGTCTGCAGCGCATCATTGAAGCCAACGGACTGGACAAGTATGACAGTGAGGTGATGGCTGAGATGCGGGCAGAAGGTCGGTCGTTCGGGGTGGAGAATAATCCTCGTAGAGAAATGCCTGCTGCCCATGTACCGCAGTCTGCCGGGTATTCCTTTCCTGTGGAGCGAGAGGAGTTTCTCTTCATCACCTCGCCTTTCGGCAATCGCCAGGATCCGATGGATGCCACCAAGCAGCAGATGCACAAGGGCATTGACATCAAGACGAACCATGAGGCGGTGTTGGCCACGGAGAACGGCGGCAAGGTGGTGGCGGTGAACCATAATGCGAACACGGCAGGAGGGAAATCCGTCACCGTGGAATACAGCCGTGAGGATGGCAGCAAGGTGCAATGCTCCTACCTGCATCTGTCTGACATAGCAGTAAAGGTAGGTGACGTGGTTAATGCCAGTCAGAAGTTGGGGGTGTCGGGAAATACCGGCACCAGAACCACTGGCGAGCATCTGCATTTCGGAGTGAAGAGTGTATCGGCTGACGGCTCAAAAAGGGATATGGATCCAGCCGCTTATCTGGCAGAAATCGGACAGAAAGGCAACATCAAGCTACAGGCCCTGCATAACGGCAATGACCTGTTGGCAAAATACAAGAGCAATGCGCCACAGGAGCAGAAGGTTTCGTCGGAGGACTGGATGAAGAAAATCCTTTCCTCGGAGGACAGCGGCGTGGGCATTTCGGGAACGAATGACCCTATACTCGACATGGCGATGACCACCTTCATGTCGCTGATGATGTTGGCAGCGCAGATTGACAGCAATGATGAGGAACGACAAAAAGGACTTATCTCTGCCATGGCAGCCAACCGGCTCGTAGATTTGACCTCGCTTGTTCCAGGCATGAGGCAATGCACCATTACTGTGGGTGAGAACGGCAAGACTGTGCTTCATGCAGAGAGCGGTACGGTGAAGATTGACCGTGAACTGACCTCCTCGGAGATGAACCGCCTGTCGCTCATTTTGGGCAATGCCAATCTGTCGGAAGAAAGCAAACGGACGAAGATTGCGGGAATGGTGACAGGCATCGTGGCGACACAGCAGGCTTCGCAGAACTTCGAGCAAGGGATGGAGGCTGAGAGTCAACAACAAAATCTGCAAAGGAAATGAAAAGGATAGCAAGTCATCTGTGTACATTGCTGGTGGGTATGGTAGCTGTGGCAGGACACTTCATGCTTACCCAATGGCTTTTCGGTCAGACCGTGGCCATCATCTATCTCGGCTTCCAACTTATCATAGCAGCGTGGATAGTCTATGAACTGATACGTGCGCTAGTATATGATGATTGAAAAGAGATTATTGTCATTGCTAAGACATTTCACTTGGACGATGGATATGTATAATTCAAATAGTATCGAGCAATGATCAAATGTAATGTAACAGTGTGCGGAACGGTCAGCAAGGCTGCGACCTGCCGCACGAACAAGGAGGGCAAGGCATTCGTGAGCTTTGCCATGAACGTAGTCATTCCAGCGAAGAGCGGGATTAACAAGACCATCGAGGTGTCGGTCATCAAAGATGGGACACTGACGGAGGTGGGCAGCTGCAACATCGGCGAACGCATTGAGGTAGCCGGTGTATTGGTACCAAGAAAATGGGGCGATGTCCTTTATTTCAACCTGTCGGCAAGCAGCATCAGCCACCAGCCTGACGAGGCAGAGGACTGCATCAAGGGCGTGATGGAGTTCCGCGGCAAGGTGGGCAAGAGCATTGAGGACAAGACGGACAAGAATGGTGTGCCGTACTGCCAGTTCTCCGCTTTCAGCGCAGAGAAAGTACAGGACGGATTTGAATACATCTGGGTAAGTTTCTTCCTATTCGATGGCAAATGCGAGGCATGGCTGCAACCAGGCGTGAAAGCGAACATCAAAGGGGCATTGTCTGTCAGTGTCTTCAATGACAAACTGGACTTCTCCTGCCGAGTGTCTGAAATGAGCGAATATGTTCCGCAGCCCTATAATGGTTAATTGACTATGGGAAAGCCTTATGCTAAGGAAGGTCCGAGTGCCGAAGACAAGGCACTCGACCTGTTTGCCGATATGATGATTGAGCGTATTCAGTCGCTGTCGGGCAAAGACGGATGGAAAAAGCCCTGGTTTACTGAAGGTGCGTTGCAATGGCCGAAAAACCTGAACGGACGAGAATATAATGGCATGAACGCTATGATGTTGCTCCTGCATTGCGAGAAGGAGGGTTACAAGATTCCTCGCTTCTGTACCTTCGACCGCATACAGCAGTTTAACAAAACTGGCAAGAAAGACGAGGAACAGAAGCCCCGTGTGTCAGTACTGAAAGGTGAGCATTCTTTCCCCGTGATGCTCACCACGTTTACGGTGGTCAATAAGGAAACAAAGGAACACATCAAGTGGGAGGACTACAAACTGCTCTCTCAGGAAGAGCGCGAAAAGTACAATGTATATCCAAAGCTTCAGACTTACCATGTCTTCAATGTGGCGCAGACCAACCTGAAGGAGGTCAGACCAGAGTTTTGGGAGAAACTGGAACAGGAATACTCGATGCCCAAGGTAGAGAAGGACGAGCAGTTTGCCTTTGAACCCGTGGATAGGATGATAGCGGACAACCGTTGGATATGTCCCATCAAACCGATGTTCGGTGATTCCGCCTATTTCTCCATCAGCAAGAATGAGATTGTGATGCCTGAGAAAAGGCAGTTCAAGGATGGGGAGTCTTTCTACTCGAACCTTTTCCACGAGATGGGACACTCCACGGGTGCGGAGGGACAGTTAGACCGCATCAAGCCCGCTACCTTCGGCTCGGCAGAGTATGCACGCGAGGAACTGGTGGCAGAACTGACGGCTGCGCTGACCGCTCAGCGGTATGGCATGACAAAGCATCTGAAAGGAGATTCGGCTGCCTATTTGAAGTCTTGGCTGGATTCGCTGAAGGAGTCGCCGCAGTTCATCAAGACCACGCTACTCGATGTGAAAAAAGCTACCTCAATGCTCACGCAGCATATCGACAAGATTGCTATGGAGATAGACCAGGAGAAAAAGGCTGAGCAGGAAAACGGGCAAGGGAAAAGTTATCTATCCATAGATGACGGCGACCATGCAGTCTTGGCATATAATGGTTCTGCTGTATATATCCAGCATCATGAGAAGGAGGACTCTGTAAAGATTGCTGTGCCGACGAGTAACGGTCTGGAAGTGAAACTCTCTGTTCCTTACGACCACGGCAAAGACCTTGACACCAATTATCAGGAGGCTTTTGCCCAGTACAAAAGCCTGACAGAGCCTTCACAATCGAAAGAAAACGTCTATTATGCCTCCATCGCCTATCTCCAATCAACGGATGACACATCGGAACTGGATAAGCTAAAGGAGAAAGGTGACTATCAAGGACTGCTGACGCTTGCCAAGGAATACTATGACGGGAACGGCATGGACGAGGAGCAGACCTACAGGAAGCCGTGCCAGAACAGAGGCGATGACCTGCTAATAGAGGACAAGGACTTTGCAGTGGTCTATAACGGGAGTGTCGGCGGTACGTATGAGGTGTTCCTGAAGCATACGGAGCAAGAAGTGCGTGACCATATCACTCGCTATGGCATAGGACGTGCCAGTGAGGACGTGAAGGCTGTGGCGAGGGAGATGACCGCCGAAGAGTTTTCGGAATTGGCGCAGCGAAAAATGCCGATATTCCAAATGCCGAATGGTGGTTTGCTGAACCTGCAATATAACAAGGATAAGGATAGCCTGGATGTGGGGACTGTGACCAATGCAGGACTCTCTGTGAAGCATACCTTCCCTTTCAGCCACAACCATTCTATGGACGCAAACATCAGCTCTGCGTATGAGCAACTGCTTGACATGGAGGAGTACCAGAAGGAAGAGGTACAAGAGGAGCACGTTGCCAAGTCCGCTTTCCGAAGATGAGAGTAGTATCGTAGTATATACTAATCGTAGGCTTTACTACTCATAGTAGGTACTAACAATAGTCAGCCGCAAGGAGTAATGTCCCTGCGGCTGATTTAATTTGGGGTCATTCCATATTATGAAGGAATGCTTGTAAATCCTCGTCTGGAATGCTCTTCAGTTTCACCGGCTTGAAGCCGTCCAACTGCTCCACTTGAAATATCTCGTCCACTCCATATTTGGAGCCATCCACCTTTACGCTCTCCATTTCATTGACGGAGGTATAGCCATACTCCGTTTCATGCAGACCGCATACGATGGTGAACAACGTGGTGTCGTTACCTTCCGGCTGTCCTTCAAGTACGAACCAACGGACGTGTCCGATGAAGAATATTGCCACACAAACGGCATCCTTGCCTTTGCCGTCCTGTGAATACAGAGGATAGGATTTCAGTATCTCCTCCAATACGGGTGTAATCAATCTGCTTGCCATAGTCAATCGTTGTTAAGTGTTCTGTAATACATTCTGTTCTCTACAAGGTGTTCGATGGCCTCTGCTGCCAATCGGCACACCCACTCGTCACGCTGGTCATAACGACCTTTTTGATAGTCGTTGGCAAGGCGTTCCAAGAAGGCAAACACCACCTTGCCCTTTTCGTTGATAAGATAGCGATGGTCATCTGCAAGGGCATTGCCTACCTTGGCGGCTGACCCCATCTGACCGTTTACGAACCGTGAGAAGCACTCGACAAATGCCTGCTCGTTTTCTGATAATCTGTGTAATTCCATACGCAAAGAAATTATTTGTTCAACTTGTTTTTCTTCCCTCCTTTTGAAGCCTTTCGGCTCCTCTTGTCGGGAACTGATTTTTCGTGCATCAAAAGACTGCGGAATGAGGGCGATAAGGCAAGAAAACAGACGGAGGAGTTAATGAAATACCCAAATCTTTGATTTGCGGAAAGCTGTCGTTCAGTCCTCTGCCTGTTAGCATGGCGGTACTTGACCATTCGCCCGGGCAGTAACTTTGCAAAGAAAAATGGGCATCGGCAAGTGGAATAGACACTACAAAACAGGAAAATCATTGATTTTTAGTGCATTTTTCTTTATTTCTTTCTTTGATTTAGGATAAAATATATAACTTTGCCTCCGAAAAAGTGTCACAAGTGACAGTTTTTCGTAAAATATGATAGTAAACAGATATAGATACATAGAACAGTTGAGCCGTTCAAAGAACAACGGGCTCATAAAGATAATCACAGGATTGCGACGTTCAGGCAAGTCGTTCCTTCTGAAGAAACTCTTTCATCAGCATCTATTGGATGAGGGCGTGAGAGAAGACCATATTCTCGTCATCGACATGGAGAGTAGGAAGAACAGAGAGTTCAAGAACCCGGACTACCTGTTGGACTGGGTGGAAAAGATGATGATTGACTATGAGACTTATTATATCATCATCGACGAGGTGCAGGAGGTGGAAGACTTTGTAGAGGTGCTCTCTTCCTTGTCAGTTACCGAAGGGGCGGATGTGTATGTCACAGGCTCCAACTCGCGTTTCCTGTCCTCTGACCTGGTGACGGAATTCCGAGGCAGAGGTGACGAGATACATGTGTGGCCACTATCCTTCAAGGAGTTCATGACGGTGTATGATGGTTCGAAAGAAGACGGTTGGGCTGAATACAGACTGTACGGAGGTTTGCCGCAACTACTTACACAGGTTGGGGATGAGAAGAAGGCTGATTTCCTGCGTCGCCTTTATCGCACGGTATATCTACGTGACATCTACGAGCGGAACAACATAGAACTGAGACCTGAATTTGAAGAATTGTCGAAGACCGTAGCATCCAGTATAGGAGCACCTGTCAATGCACTGAATATAGCCAATACGTTCAAGTCCGTAAGCAATGTGCAGAGCATAACCGACAAGACAGTGTCGGCTTATCTGGAATATATGCAGGATGCTTTCCTTATCGAAAAATCCGAAAGGTTCGACATCAAAGGACGGAAATACATAGGTTCGTTGTCCAAGTATTATTATCAGGACGTAGGTCTGAGGAATGCTATTCTGTCGTTCCGTCAGAGCGAGCCGACACATATCATGGAGAACGTCATCTACAATGAGATGCGTATGCGAGGATGGCTCGTGGATGTGGGTAACGTCTATCATCGAGTGAGGAATACGGAAGGAAAGCAGCAGAGGGTGACATTGGAAGTGGATTTTGTCTGCAACAAAGGGAGCGAGCGGATCTACATCCAGTCGGCGTGGCGTATGCCCGATGCAGAAAAGATGGAACAGGAGAAACGGTCGTTGCGTCTTGTAGATGACTCTTTCCGCAAACTGCTGATCGTGGGAGAACATACCAAGCAGTGGAGCGACGAAAACGGCATACAGATAATGAGTATATATGACTTCCTGCTTGACTGGTCAAGTACTGAGAAACACGGATAAAAAAAAGATATGCGCATAGAATATGCGTTAATACATATATGATTAAGGGAGGGCCTATCCATCACGGACAAGCCCTCCCTTTCTAAAATTTATCAATGAAAAAAAAGTTTTAGTGCTCTTGTTCGGAGCTGTATGTCTGGCTATAGATACAGCAGGATTCTGGTATGGCGGTTCGCCTCATTGGGCGAGTAATCGTCAATGCCGCCATCGAAAATCTGAGAGATGGTGCCATTTTCCATACCACGTTTCATCAGTTCCTCTGCAATGAATCTGGCACGGGAACGGCTGAGGTTATCATTGATGGCTTCACTGCCTGTGGCACTGTCGGCAGCGCCGATGACCTTAACTTTCAAGCCATATTTCTTGGCGATGCGTGCTACTTCGTCGAGATTGACGAGCTGTGACCTGTTGAGCAACCTGTCAGTGCCAAGTTCAAAGAAGAAATAGATGGGCGCACCTATGCAAGCCTTTCCTGAGTGGATGAGCGATAGGTAATCGTCTTCCGGCTCACCTTCAGCATTGCCATATTCTTCTGTACAAGAGGCGGACTCCATGACCTTTGTCTTTTGACCATTACCATACTTGTCTCTCATTCTTGCACGCAGCGAGTTGAGACCGCTGTAGTCGTTTCGAGGATAGCCATTTGTGACGGAAGAAGCGGCATCGTCAGAAAAGAGGTGGCCGTACTTGTCCAGAAGTCCCTCGATGGCAAGAATCTTGCGCAGCTGCTCCAGAGTCTGACAATCTCGATCGTGCTGGGCGTGATAGCGGCTGTTGCTGTCAGAAAGGGATGAGGCGTATGCCGAAAGCCATTCGTTCTGTGCGATGTACGGGCGAGCGTCTATCACTCGCTTCCAGCCAGTCTTGCCGATGCGGACAGAGAGGCCGAGGGATGCGGACAGCAGATGGTCGCCAAGGCGGTGTGCCTTGCCATAGCCGTCAAAATCCTGCATGGTGGTCATGTTGCCTATCTCTGCCGTAACAGCAATGCGTGGGGAGAGATGATACTGCCCCTGTATGCCGTAGGAAATGGCAAAGGGCTTGTGGGCATTCACCTTGTTGTGCAGCATACCCACGCCCACGTATGGAATGACACTCCATCTGGCAAGAGTGTGTACATCGTCCTTGTAGAGGTTGCCGAGGACATTCCACATGAAATCAGCACGCAGGTACTGGTAGTCCTGCGAGGAGTTGTTGCAGTCGTTGAACTGCATACCGCCATAGTTCAGACGACCGCCGACGGAAGGTGTGAACCATTTGCCGATCGACACGGAGAATGCCGGTTTCATGCGACCGAATAGGTCGTTGCATCCGAGCGGTTTGCCGAGGAAGACCGTAGTTCCTCCTGCCGCTTGGACAAACCAGTTGTCCGTCCATGGCGAAGCTACCAATGCCCCTTTCATGTAGGAAGGTTTAAGCGGACGAAGCATACCGTCTGCCGAAAGTCTGCATACAACGGTGGTGGTGTCCGCCGTGCGGTGATAGTCTTTGGCTTGCGCACCCAATGAAAGGGCGAAGCCAAGGGATAGAATAAGTATTTTTCTCATGTTGTTCAATTTAATCTGGTGAATACTATAACAGGTGATACGTGACAGTGCCGCTTATCGTTTCTTCCTTTTGCCGGAAGAGGGGCGCATCATGCGTGCAGCTTTCATCATGCAACGGCGTGCCCAAGCGCGTTCATCCTCGTCATCGTCACGTCCCCATTTGAGGTCGGACGAACTGCCGCCACCGCCATGACCTTCGGCAAAGGTGGTGGCATCATCGACGTAGCCGAGGAATAGAAGCGTGGCACAGTACATCACCTCCGTTCCATTCTCCGCAAAGGCCTGAAGCAGGGAACCGTCAAACACGTCCTTGCCCTCATTGGAAAGCCGTGCCACACGTTCGGAGAACTCGCTGACCATGTTTTCGAGAAGGGCATTTCTGAGAACGGTGTCCGCACCTTGTCGGATAGTATCGGAATATCTGTGTGCCTCCTGCCGCAACTCCTCCGTGCGCTCCTTCATGGCGGTCATCTCCTCACGCAGGGCATCGAGCTTGCGGTCAGCCTCTGAGAGCTTCTCCTGCTTGTCGTCCAGTTTCGACTGGATAGCGGACAGTTCCTGCTCCAGCTCTTGGACTTGCTGACGGAGAGCATCAGGATTGTCGTGACCTGCAAGAATCTGCCGATGCAATTCAGCAAGTGCCGCCTCCTTCTCAGCCTTCTCCTGCAAGAGGTTGTTGACCATTGAGGTGAGTCCTTTTACTCTCCGCTCTGCCAGACGGATGTCCGATTGGAGCGAGGCGAGTGTCCGCTGATGGGTGGCGACGGACTGCTCAATGGTGGTGCACTGTTCTGACAGCTGGCGGCGGTATTCTTCGGTGGTGCGGTGGCGTGCTCCCGTCTCTGAGACGGAAGTTCCGCGCTCCATGCCCCAACGCTTGTTGACATCGGCAAATTCGCTGTGCAGGGCTTTCATCCTGGCAGAAAACTCGTACTTGTCCTTTCCGGCGAATATCTGTTTGTATGCAAACTTGCCGTCCTTGATTGGCAAGAGGGTGCAGTGAACGTGCGGATTGGTTTCGTCCAAGTGTAAGATGAAAGCGACGATGTTCTCCTCACCGTATTTGTCCGCAACAAAGCGGTAAACATCCTTTGCCCATTCCTCAATGTCCTTGCATCGGGTTAGATGCGAATTGTCCGCTCCGTGAGTGAGATTCACCTTCTGGTCACCGAATGCCAATTCTGTCATACGTTCTCGTGAGCCTCCGAAGATGAAATTGACCACTGTGCGGAAGCGTGGCTCTGCCAGTCCCTCGTTGGGGTCTTTGATTCCACGGCTCCGCAGGATGTCTGCCATGCGCTCCGGGATGCTTCGGCTCTTGTCTATAGGACAAACCTTGCCGCCCCGAACCTCGAAGTTGAGCCGCTCACGGCTGCGGTCGTAGTTGCCTGTTGATTCAGCGGATCCCCAACCCTTTTCCGTCCAACGGCGTTGGTGCTCGTTGCTCTGTGCTGTGGTGATTCCCTTAGATGGTCGGAAATCCATAACCTGTTTTGGTGTTGCCATAACCTATTTCCTTTTATGTGTGTACAACTCTCCTGTCTCCAGCTTGCTGCTTGTAAGGACAGCCTCCCGATGGTCGGAGACCAAGAGGGGTATTAGGCTACCCAAATTCCCTCATTTCCGACCAACGGGCAAGCCCGATTATTTTACAGCAATGGCAGACGTGTAAACACTGTGCCAGTAGAAAAGAAGAAGCGTTGTACGGTGATTATTAGAGGTTAATACAGCCTTTTGATGGACAGGAGCCCTCTTGGTTGGCTACAATGGCAAGGAACGGTCGGCAGAGTGACTGAAACTGTGACTTGATGGCTGCGCTTTCCTGATGCAAGGCTGGTGAGCTGCCATCCAATGCCAATTCTGATATTGCCTTTGCCGCCTCGATGAATGAGAGCCAGTCTCCTCCCAGGTCTTTGTAAAAGAAGGGAAGAAGGGAGGTAACGAGGGCGTTATCTGTTTCCTGCGAAAGCACCTGATGGAAGGTGGCTTCGCAGACAGCTGTGAGTGCAGTCATACAAAAGGCGTGTCCTACAGATTCGGGAATGTTTCTTCCGCATGGCACCTTGCCAATTGAATTGCCATTGTCGGCTTTCTGCAAGATAATGGCTACTTCCTCTGTTGCATCTTCGTAGAGTTGTTCACATTCCGAGGCGCAAGCCGATGCGGACATCTTGCCGCTTCGCCATTCGTCCAATGCGGTACACATCTTCTGGCGGAACACATCCAAGGCTGCGTCAATCGGAGAAACGGCAGGTGTCTCAGCCAACATCGGGATGGTGATGATTTGGCTCTTCGTGAGACGGGTGACGGAAATCTGGTTCATCTTCTCCAACTGCTCGATGAAGGTGCGGACAGTGGCGCGGTGCCAATGCCAGCATCCTGCCAGTTCGGTAATGGTGATTACAAACTGCCCGTTGGACAGGCTGAACTCCTGCTTGCACAGATCCTTGGGGATGTACTGTACAGAAGCCTTGTCTACAAGGTCAAGGTAGGCTTCGAGCTTCGACAGCCTTATCCCGGACCTCTCTTTCAAGAACTCCAACAGGGACATCCGTTCAGACATCTTGCCGGAACTCGTTCTATGTTTCTGTTTCTTCATTTCAATAATCTGTTTGGTGAATACTGTTGTTTGTCGCCAGCTCCATTATACAAAAGGAACGGCATGATACAGGTGATACTTAATAGTAGTATATGATGAGCATTTCTGTGTCTTCGAGGAGCATCTTGCGGTCAGCCTTGTTCTTCCACAGCGATATGACTATGCGCGAGGGATAGAACAGTGATGCCAGAAGGACAAAGGAGATGGTGACAGCAAGCGTGAACAGATGAGGAGTGAAGACAAACACCACTGCCGCCAACGCGGCGATGCAGAAGGGTGTCCGCTCCTCGTGCAGACGCTGTAGCCACCTCTCCACATCCATAAAGACAAAGAATATGGCAAACGCTATGGTGGAAGCCACTACGCCTATGTCGTTATAGTGTACACAGAGGTAGAGGAAGTGGAACACGTACAGCAGGATGAGCAGCATCAACCGGTAGAGCTTCCTTGCTGTCACAAGCGCGGTCATGCGCAGATAGAACCGTGTCATAAACTGTCTGCGGCTTCTGTGCAGAATCATCGTCACAAAGAAGAACGCTGACATCAGGATGAGAAACAGTATCTTACTTGTCATAATATGTATAGCATGTGAATAATGGAAGTGGACTCAGGTCGGGCTGGACGACACCGTGTGTGGCAGTGGATATGATACGCTCCACATCCTCCAGTGTCAGTTCTCCCTTGATTATTCTCTGACGGAAAGCTCCGTCGGTTGTCCGAAGGCTCTTGATAGCCTGTTCCAAGTCGTACTCGGCTATCTGCCACACTTGCCCTCTCGTGTAGGGGAAATGATGGTGGATGGCCTTGACCACAAGCACACGGCTGAGGATGTCGGTCATTCTGCCGTTCCTGACTATCGTGTGGTTGCGGACAGTGGCGATGCTCTCAATCTCCAGCCATGTGCGGTGACGGTCGAGAAGATGGATAATCTTCATGTAAAGCGTTTCCTTCATCAGATGGTCGGGAGCTTGTGGCATGACTTTGGCCTTTGTTGTGGACAACAGAATGGAGCGTTGTTGCGGTAGAACAGGACTGTCATCTGGCAAATGTAACTTTCAAATGAAGTCGAGCAGGACTTCCTCCTTGGGCTTCATGTATTTGAAGAACCCGTTCTTGCAATGCAGACTGAGGTCGAGGCATACATCTGCCGACATGTGCTCCAGCGAGTCATAGATGGTCACTTTTATCTGGCTGACCATGCCACGCTCATCTGTGGAGCCGTTGACCTTGAACATCCGTCCGAAAGAAGGGTTGGAATAGGCACAGCAGCTGTGTCCGAACTCCGTATGACGGCTTGGAATGTGGTGATAGAGGATTATCATTTCCATCTCGTCTTCGAGCATATCCATCACCTCCTCTATCGTGAAAGGGGTGTTCAACTGGAAAGTAAGAAGCACGTAATCGTCATACTTGACAGGCTTCTCCATCTTGCGCTTGTCCAGCAGTTCTGGCAACTGCAAAGGCACGACGGCAAGGAAATCATCGCAAAACTGTTCTAACATAATCGTATTCTCTGTTTGGGGTGTTTATAATCTTGTGACATAAATCTTCATCATGAGCATGGGCATATCCGACAGGCGTTGCTTGTCGAGGTGCAGTTTCTTGGCCAGACCGTCCATCTCCTTGGGGAGCGCATCGGCTATTTTGTAGAGGTCTGCCTTGTCCTTGTCGGAGAGCACGCTCACGGAAAGGTCATCCATCGTCATGAACGGCTGCATCATCATCAGGAGGTAGGCGTGCATGGTGTGCTCGTCCTTTACCCTGCCACTATTCAGATCCTCGATAGCCGCTTGTGCGTTGCGCAGCAGACGGTGGTTGGTGCGCATGGAGAGGTATATCATTGCATCCTTGTGGGACAAATCCTTGCGGTCGGCGGCACGGAGTATCTCCCGACAGCAGTGTTCGGTGTTTCGTCTGATGTCACCGATGTCATCGTCAGCAAAATCCGGCAGGTATTGCAGGAAGGATTTGAAATACAAATGCTCTTCCTTGATGAAAGCGAGCAGGTCTTCCTTGCCGTGAATGCCTTGCTTGGCGGATTTTTGCAGGAACAGCAGGTAACGCTTCAGTACCGCCTGTTTACCACCTTTATTATATATAGGCAGGCTATCCAAGGAAGCGAAGAATGGCTGTGCTTCCTTCACGGCTTGCTGTAGTTCCTCATCACCAACATGGGAAGAGGTCTGTTCTCTGAGATAGAGCAGGTCGTGAAAGGTGCGTTGCTTAGACATCGCCATACGGCACAGCTCGATGTGGATGGAGTCGTTCAACTCATGATATACCGTGAACGGGTATGAGTGGGCTTTCCTGACAGTGTCACGTGAGATGCACGATGTCACGGAATCGTCCAACACGCGCCATTCGTTGACAATCTTAACTAATGTCTGAATTGAGACCTTGCCGTTCTGTCGAAGAGTGGTCAGAAAGCCATGATACTCTCTGATGGCTTCATCGCTCGAATGGAACGACTTCGTGCCGTTTCCGTCTGAACATGCTGTCAGCATGACTACGGCAAACGCAGTGGCAATACAAATGGCAAGTCTGATACAGCCATGCGAGTTTGATTTTGCATTATGCAATATTTGCTTCATGCAATGGAGGTTGGTTTGTCCTCCGAAAAGTTGGGTTTCATATTTCATTGTTGTCATTATTTTGAGTCTGATTTTGAAATTGACGGTGCAAAGTTAATGCGTTTCAGCGATATATTTGCAAGAATGACAGTAAGTTTAATCTTATTTGTGTATCATACTTGCGAGTATGATTTTCAATGAAATCAAGTGAAAAGAAAATGGCAAATTATCGTGTTTAAGTATGATTTTTCGTTCAAGTATGATTGTTTCTCGGAAAAATAGTGTACCTTTGCACTTGATTTCATTTAATAGCGTACAACAGTATGGCAAAAGTAGGTTACATCTTTATCGCCACCAATGGCGAAGAGTATGCAGAAGACAAGGCTTGGATGCAGCAATACGGCTGTGTTCAGGTGATAGAGGAACTGTCCGAACACGAGAGGCTGCGCCCGATGTGGAAGCAGCTCATATCGAGTCTGGAGCGCGGCGACGAGCTGGTGGTGTCGAGGTTCAGTAACGCACTGCGTGGCACCCGTGAACTGGCTACATTCATAGAATACTGCCGTGTGAAGGTGGTTCGCATCATCTCCATCCAAGACCGCATCGATACGTTTGACGAACTTTTCCCCGACACCAAGCCCTCACAGGTCATCCGTATGTTCGGGTCACTCTCTGAGGAGTGTGCCGTGCTGCGCAAGGCATCGGCACACATCATCCATCTGCAACAGAATATCCGGCCGCCCAAGAAGTCGGAAAGGGCACTGTCGAAACTGGAGCGTGAGAAGAATATCGTGAACATGTACAACGAGGGGCACAGCATAGATGACATCTTTGCCATCAGCGGCTTCACAAGCCGAAGTTCCGTGTTCCGCATACTCAACAAGCATGGTGTGACGCTGAACCGTGGACCTCATAGTGGACCGCTGAAGAAAAGGAATAAAGAATAAACAAAAAACAGATACAATGAATAAGACATTCAACATCTACTGTGATGAAAGCACCCACATGGTGCATGACGGTCATCCCTACATGCTTTTGGGATGTACAAGTATAGCATACACACAAATCCGCATGGCAAAAGATGCCATAAAAGATATTAAGAAGAAGCACGGCTATAGTGATGAGCTGAAATGGACAAATGTCCACGAGGCCACGTATAAAGTCTATGCAGAGCTTATAGACTGGTTCTTTATGAATGACATGGAATTTAGGGCTGTGGTTGTTGACAAGAGTCAGATTGACGAGAAACGAGAAGACTATACGTTTAATGATTTCTACTTTCGCATGTACTACCAATTGCTGCATCACAAGATGGACATGGATTATACATATAACATATATATGGATATCAAGGACACATGCAGTAGCGATAAGCTGGAGAGGCTCAGAAAAATAATGGAATACAACTCTTCCATTGGCAGGTTTCAGTTTATACGTTCACACGAAAGTGTCTTCATCCAATTGGCAGATGTTCTAATGGGAGCCATCAACTACAACCTTAGATATGAAAAGGGAGAAGTTGAAGGAAGGGTGAGAGCCAAAATGAAGCTGATTGAAAAGATAAAAAAACACAGTAATATCAGTCTCAACACCACAACTCCCAAATTTAGAAAGAAGTTTAATTTGTTTTTTATCGCACTGAAATAGCCAATGAGCAGTTTGAATATTATCAAGAAATACCCTGAGCTGCTGGAACTGGCATATCTCAGTGAACGAGAAAGAGAGCATGATCTTCATGCAATATTCAAGCGTGATATAGAAGATAACTGTCAATTCTCATTCAGAGGGTGGCGCATCTATCCTATAAAGACAGATGGCGAGATTGACATGGCAAGATTGTTCAAGCATCTTACCTGTGAAGAAATCATGGTTGAGAACGAAGACGGTACGACTTATCCAAAGCGAGTATTCGAGATGGCTCGTTCACAAAGGCTTCATTGGATAAATCACCATGTGAGAGAATTGACACCAGACAATCTGGATGTATTTACCATAGAAGAGAGGGACGGCAAAAAGCGTAAGGTCAAGAAAACATACATCTATGATAAAGTGGAAAAGTATGTTATTGTCTTGGAACAACAACGTAGCAACGGATTCTATCTGTTGACAGCATACCATCTTAACAAAGAGTATGGACTAAAGGCTTTGGAAAAGAAGATGAAAAAGAGATTGCAGACACCACTATAAAACGCAAGACCCGAATTGCATCAAAGGCAACCGGGTCTCGAAACTCCTTCTATCTATAGATGAGCGCTGCAAAGGTACGAATATTCTTTGAAATAACGAAGGTTTTTCATTGAATTCTTCTCGATTTTAACATTTGCAGGGCAGTATTGTAAGATAACAGGAAAGAAAATAGCATAATTTTACAGAAAATCGTAATGGAAACATTCAAAGACGTTATATCAAGTGACCAACTTGTCTTGGTCGATTTCTTCGCCACCTGGTGCCAGCCATGCAAGATGATGCACCCCATCCTTGAGCAGGTGAAGGAAGTGTTGGGTGACAGAATCCGCATCATCAAGGTAGATGTGGACAAGTATGGGGTGACTGCAAGTCAGTATGGCATACAGTCTGTGCCCACATTGATGCTGTTCAGACGCGGCGAAGTGTTGTGGAGGACGAGCGGTGTGATGCAGAAATCAGAGTTGCTGGCAACGATTGACCCGTTTTTAAGATAAAAGAGCAGAAATGTCAAAATCTAAATTAAAGTCTGTCCTCATGTCCATGGACAAGAGTGAAATAATAAAAATGGTATTGGAACTTTATTCTGCACGGAAAGAGGCAAAGGAATATCTTGACTTCTATGCAGAGCCGAATGAGGGCCAGAAGCTGGAAGAGTATAAGCACATCATACGGGAAGAGTTCTATCCGAGCAGAAACAGAGAGCCAAAGACACGCTTCTCAGTGTGCCGCAAGGCATTGTCCGACTTCAAGAAACTGAAGCCTTCGGAAGATTCAGTCGCAGAATTGATGGTGTTCTATATGGAGAATGCCTGTCAGTTCACTTATGACTATGGAGACATGTGGGAGCAATTCTATGATTCTGTTGAGAGTAATTTCGACAAGACATTGCGCCACATCGTGCTTTATGACCTTTGGGACAAGTATGATTCCCGAATCAAGCAATGCCTTCGTTGGGCAAGCCCTTGTGGATGGGGATTTCCTGACGCACTGAATGATATGTATGAGGAAATGAAGGCGCAAAATGAGGAACTCCGAAAGAAATACAGGAATTTCAAGATGCCCATCAACGCTGATTATTAAACGAATATACTCAAATGGGGAAACCAAAGAAAAAACATAAGAAAGCGAAACAACTGCCCTTAAGCAAAGAAGAGCAGATTTTTCAAGCGGCAAGAGACCTTGCAGCTGAAATTGGCATATCCTATTCTGAGGCATTAGGGTTTACTTTGGGCATAAAGGACGTAACGTATGGTTGGGAAGAAGACTATACGGAAGAAGAGTTTCAGGCACTGATTGACCACGCTGTGGGAGACACTGATTATGAGCACACCCTCTATTGAATCATCTACACGAGAGGAACGTTTGGATTACGTTCTGAATGAATGGAGATGTCTGCACAACTGTGAGCTGTGCGGTAAGTGCCATATTCTGAAAGGCAGAAGCGAAGAAATACTCTATGCAGACTATATAGACGGCAAGCGGTCATATATGGATATAACATTAGAAATCAGAAGCAACAGATAATGATGTCACAGAAATACATATATCCATCGTTGTTCCAAGAGGAAGAGCCGCAAGAAAGCGTTCCTGGTGATAAGAAAGAGTATGACCTGACGAATCTCTTTGAGAGATTGGCAAAGTCTGATTTTCGCAGCCGGTTCCATCTGTCCAAGCAAGACAGGGAGTATGTAATGGAAAAGGGATTGCCGACGATACGAAAACACGCAGAGGACTTTGTGGCAAAAAGACTTGCTCCGGCTGTCATACCGAACGACGGCAAGCAGACTCCCATGCGTGGGCATCCTGTTTTCCTGGCTCAACATGCCACTGGCTGTTGTTGCCGGGGATGCTTCTTCAAGTGGCATCACATCTCAGCAGGCAGGGCACTGACCAAGGAAGAACAGGAATATGCTGTTGCCGTATTGATGGCATGGATTGAAAAACAGATGAATAAAGGATGAAGATAGAAGAAGCCATAGTATATGTGATGGTAAAGCGAAATGGCGGCATGACAACCGACCAGATTGCCGATGCCATCAATCGTCATAGGCTGCACCTGAGAAAGGACGGTCAGCCTGTGACAAGCAAGCAGGTGTATGCAACAATCTGCCGTTTCCCTGAAATGTTCACAAAAGAAGCTGGCAGAATCATGTTAATGATATGACGTAACGATATGACAATAGATACAACCAACATGTGCTCACACCTTCAGAAGAAGTTGTTTGAACCAGAAGGTGTGTATTATCCTATATGGCAAGCCATGCAGGATGATGAGACCTTGACAGCAGTGGTACGAAGCAGACAGCTGCACATCTACAGAAACGGGAAGAAAATTCTCGTTCTGGCAGGTAAGGCACAACCGAAGATTATAAGGGAAGACAAAATACAAGAGTTAATAACAAGATTATAAACAAAACATCAAATCATCAAAACAATGGACGCAAAAGAAAAAGTATTGGCAACAATGAAAGAGGCTGGTCAGCCTCTCAACGCAGGTAAAATCGCAGAACTCAGCGGTCTCGACCGCAAAGAGGTAGATGCAGCCATGAAGCAGCTGAAAGCAGAGGGTGCAATCGTCTCTCCTGTGCGTTGCAAATGGGCACCTGCAGAGTAAGGTTTATACTGCTGTCTTGAAATATAGGCAGCAGTATCTTTATTTTTATCAAAATGTTAAGGTGAGGAATCTGAATATCCTTGCCTACGGACACAATTATCCGCTGCATCTTTTTGGGGTAAGGTGCAGACGTATGGCTGTCAGCGTATCTTGGTTTAAAGACGCTTAGCGGTCACGGCGGAAGTCGTTTCGTCTCTCTCCGCCGAACAAAGCTCTGAGCACATTGCCCAAAGCTCCGAACACGAAGTAGCAAACGATGATTGCAACAATATCGTCCATAAGCATTTTCTGTTTTATGGGTTATACACTATTATGAAGATTCACTATGTCCAATCCCTGCCTCTTGGCTTCTCTGACGGTGTAGAACGTGCCGCCCTTGGGATTGCCATCGAAGTAGGCTATGAGACGTGAACTGCGGTTGACCATATAGTCGTTGCGCCTCAGAAGGCAGCCATTGTAGTATTGCTCGCTCAATACGACCACGTCATCCACGATGCGCAGGATGGCATCATACTTGGCTTGCTCTTCCTTGCTCCACCGGTCAGACTGACCACGGAACGGCACAACGGCTATCACCTGCAAGTCCTTCAACTCGCATTGCAACGAAAGGGCGGCTTCTGCCGCCAGCAGGTCAAATCCCATTGCCATGCCACAATAGAAATACCGGTAGCCGTCGGCATACGCCTTGGCTATCTCCGATTTGAGACATTGCTTCAACTCCCTCCGCTTGGCGAAAGGTACGCTGCGGTGTCCGCTGAAGCATACGGACACTGCCTTGTCGTACTTTGTCATACTTTACCTTACTTTATAATGTGTGCGTGCGAGGAACATACCGCCAATAACACATGCCCCGAGCCTTTCGAGTTGGTTGGCATACTTGGCATAGCTGAGACCCTTGGTTATCACATCGTCAAAGACCAACACCATTTTGTTGTCGAAGAACGGCTCATCAAACTCAACGACATTCGCCTTGCGGACTTCATCCTCGTTCTTGCGGTTATCGTGGATGGTCTTACGCTCTCCGCATACCCTCACGTGCTCGTAGCCGTTTTCCGCTCCTGTCAATTCACACACCCTGTGGCAGAAAGCCTTGTAGCGGAGTTCGTTGCTCTCGCTTGTGGATGCTGGAACGGGGGCGAAGACGATGTTCACGCAACCCTTGCCGTAGAGTGTCAGCATATTCTCTGCGGTGCGCTGCGCCACTTCCTCGTAGGCTCTTCCGTCCTTGAAGTCAAACACTAATTGTCTGTCGGCAATCTCCTTCTCACCCACATTGCGGATGCGTGCGGGATAGTATTTGCAGAACCAAGTCTGAGGCTTGTCTAACTGCTTTTGGATTTGATAGTCATTCTTGTGTGCCATTGCTCTTATGTTTTTTCTTCCCTTATTTCGGAGGCTTTTCCTGCCTGCCCAAGGGATATTTTTTGCTTTCCAAGAGTGATGGCGATCAAAAAGCCAAATCGGGAGCGAAAAATACGCTCTGCACGCAGAGGAAGATTTTTCGGTCAAATGCAATGGACGATTTGGTGTTTGAACAATCGCCAGCATTACCTTTGCAAAACAATATCCGCAGCGGCAAGGCAGGCGAAAAGAAATCTGTTATGTAAAAGAGGAAACGGGCGGGATGGCGTGGGGCGAAGCTGTATATGGGGAAGGACGATAGTTGATATGAGGGAAAAAGAGAAAATCTTGTAATAGGGAACGACATTGCCTTTTATCAGCATGGAGACAGTCCTACAAGCAGAGAAAACTATTGCCCTAAAAATGAGTTGGATAGTATTTTCTAAAAGTAGTATCGACTACGAATAGTATAATAGTCGAATAGTTTTTACTACCATACTACGGATAGTAAAGTCTGTTTATAGAAGAGATAGCGGTATCATCGTCTGTTCGGCGATGATACCGCGCGGCACTCATGTGTCATGCCGCTTTAGGTATTCTGTCATTGCCTCATTGACAATATCACGCAAGGACATCCCTTTCTTGATGGCGAGGTACTTCATCCTCGTGTGGATGCTCTTGTTGATAAGGAAATTGCAATGCACCGGCACTTCGGTAGTCTCAGAAACAGACACAGGTGGTGCTGGTGTAGTTTCTGTGACTATCTGCTCCTTACTCGGCTTCTTTGTGGAAGAAAGGAGTCCGTTGAGACCGCCTTTCATTCCCTCTTTCAACATACTGCTCTTGCTCATGGCTATGCTATTTTAAGTTTAACACTTCTTTTGCCAAAGACATATAATCACTGGCACCATTGGATTTGGGATTATACTCAAAGATAGTCTTGCCGTTGATGGGTGCTTCTGCCAAAGCCACATTATCACGGATGACGGTCTTGAAAACCTTCTCGTGAAAACTGTCATTGACGATTTCCCTCACGCTTCGGTTCAACGTCTTGCGGCGATCGAACTGGGTGATGACGATGCCGCCCACTTTAAGGTTGGAGTTGAGCCGCTCCTGAACGATGCGGATGATGTCCATCAACTTTGCCATACCTCTCATGGCAAGGTATTGCGCTTGAACAGGGATGATGATGTAGTCGGCTGCGGTGAGGGCATTCAAGGTCAGCAAGCCCAATGACGGTGGACAGTCGATGATGATGTAGTCGAAATGCTCTTTGGCGATGGCTTTGGTGATAAGTCCCTTCAAGATAAGCTCCCGTCCCGGCTCGCTGATAAGCTCTAACTCAGCCGCAGACAGGTCAAGGCATGAGGGTGAGACGGTGATGCCGTTGTGCAACTTGACCAACGGCAAGGTGTACTGTCCACACATTGCGCCATAGACTGTCTGTTCTTCCTCGATGGACAATCCCAAGGCTTCCGTGAGGTTGGCTTGTCCATCCATGTCAATAGCCAAGACGTTCTTCTTACTCAGTTGCAGAGCTGCCGCAAGGCTTACTGCGGTCGTACTTTTCCCTACACCACCCTTGTGATTTAATACTGCAATTATCTGTGTCATAACATGATACTACTATTAGTGAATACTACTTTACTATTCTACTACTGATAGTACATACTAACCATAGTAAAAGCGGATTTACTACGATTAGTACGTACTACTCTCAGTTGATACTACCCTCAGAAGGGAAGGTCTTCGCTCTTGTCCTGCGGTGCATCGGCTGGCGGTACGGGAGCCTCGCCCTCTGCCTTGGCTGCCTTGCGTGCCTTTGTTGCAGGTGTGTCGGTTGCATCCTTCTTCCCTGCATTGACAAAGGCGATGGAGTCAGCTATGATGCTATGCTGTATGTGGTTCTCTCCGTTGCGGTCTGTCCAAATGGAAGAAGTCAGTGTGCCTTCCACAAGCACCATACGACCCTTGGTGAGGTATTCAGCCAAACGGATATGGTTCTCCTTGCTGCTCTTCACCCTTACCCAAGTGGTGATTTGCTTGCCCTTACTGTAGTCGTCCACTGCGATGTCAACAGCCATGAATGTTCCGTGTGTACCTGTGATGACGCGGCAATCCTTTGCTCCGATGCGTCCGATAGTGTGAGTGTAAATCATAATGTGAAAATGTTATAGTGGCAAGTTGGTTAGACTTGCCGTTACCTTGTTATTTAAATGACTTTTCTTGTTGATTGAACATAAGCTATTGCTTCATTCATAATTTCTGCTCGTGACCTACTCTTGTTATCTTGCATCCACTCATCAATTTCAGATTTGAGGAACATGATACGTTTCCCCTTCTTATGGAATGGTATTTGTTTATTGCTTGTCCAACAATAGATTGTGTGTTCAACTGGATGGGTAGGGAGATACTCACTCAATTCGGAAACACTAAGCCATTCCAATCCCTTATCGGGCTGAATTTGAGTCATTAGTGTGGAAAACTTTTCTTCTAAAATCTCCAGCTTGTTTATTACTAATGACAATGCTGATGGCAAGTCATTAAAACTCAATATTTGCTTTTCCATATCAATATATGTGTGGCAAGTTGGTTAGGCTTGCCGTTACCTTGTTATTAATATCCTTTCTTCGTCTGCCTTGTATTGGCGACAAAAGACTTGTTGCTGCCTGTGAGACTGATAGAGCCGCAATTAACAAACTCTCCGTCGGAATAGACTCTGTACTTCTGTCCGCTTACCTCATGCTTCTGTTTGATGCGCTCTCGCATCCACTTCTTGGCTGCGGTCAATGAGCAAAAGGTCTCGCTCTCCTTGGTCGTCTCGTCATATACGATGCACTGGGTCATACATGCTCCTACTTCATCCATGCACCTATACTCGACGTGACATAGTCCAACTGACCGCCAAATATGTCGCTTGGCTCTATGTCGTATTGTCCATCCCTCACTTCCTTGTCCTCTCCAAGAAGCGACAAGTTTCCGTCGGCATCCAAACGTGCTGCGTCTATGACGATGTCACGAGGCTCGTCAAAGAGATAACCTGCCACGATGGGCTGCTCTCCCTCGAAATGCACCTCAAAGCCTCCGTCCACCTCCGTGCCGTACTTGCGAAGAGCCGCTTTCAGCTCGTCCTGCTCCCGGTGCTGCAATGCCTGGAGTTGTCCGTGGATAGTGAGGTCTTGCAGTTCTGCCTCTCGTTTGGTGTGGGTTGCCTCGCCGGTCTTGCAGTCGATGTCATACTTGTGGTAAACCACTGGGATATGGTCTGCCGATGTGACAAGCCATGTGATGTTGTTCACTGAGAAGCCCTGTCTGGTGAGGAACTCCTCGATGTCTGAGCCGAGAAGGTGGTCGGCTACGTCAAGATACTCGATGCGTGCGTCAGCATCATGCAGGATGATAATCTTCATTGCCTTTCTATTTTTAGTGATACAAATAAGTTTGTCGCCCATGTCGCTGGACTTGTTTAACTACGTTGAAGAAACTTACGCTCAGCATAGTGAATAAATTCCCTCTGCGTTCGCTTAACCGTTTCTTTCTCTTCCCTCCTTTCGAGACCTTTCAGCCTGTGGAGGGATATTTTCTGCTCCCACAAGCCGCAAGAAAAGACATAAAGACAAATTATGTGTGAAGAATACTCTTTTCCGAGGAAAAGGAAGATTGTTCACAGTCACAAGACCTCAAGCAGAATTTGACGATTGTCTCAGACGCGGCTAACTTTGCAGGAAATATGCCTACCACTGCGCTGATTGGAAGAAGATTATTGATATTGGCTGCAAGAGGAATGATGTGTTATATATAAAGAGGTAAGAAGAAAGATTGAAACAGTAAGGGTGGGCAGTGAAGTGTTTGCAGGTCTGCTGTACCGACATAAAGCGAGTGTGTTGGCTGACCGGGATGCAAGTCATCAAAGCTTCAGCCTTGATAGCTTGTAGCACGGACAGACAATTCTCTCGCGTCGGTACTTCGGCATACTGTCAGCTTTGGCTAATAGCAACGTGTTGCCATCAGCCAAGGATGTCTGTATGACGACAGACCATGTAACGCTTCGCAAAGGCGTGGGGCAAAGCAGTATAATTTAGAAGTAGATAGTAACGTATATCAGGCAAGAAGAGACAGTTGCGCAACGGACAAATCGGGCACTCCTGTCAGCATGACAAATGTGCCTTGTCCTTGCCGCAGGACACTGAGGCAGATTGGACGTAGCAGACATGTCTGCCACATTCAATATGCCTGAGTGGACAAGAACTGCCTCTTGTATAGCAGAAGAGAAATTGTAAAACAGTTGATTAGTGGTAAAGGTGGTATGGGTGGGCAGAATGGCATTACACGGACATTGCCGAAGCCCGATAATGGGACAGCCAGACAGCAATAAAGGCAGTTATCAGAAGTGTCAGTTTCTGATAGTGACATTGTTGGCTGCCTGTCACATGGGATTCGTGCGGTGTCCGTACAGTAATGCCGTTCTGAAGGTGTGGGGCGAAGCGATACAACGCACTTGGACGAAACCACCGCTTATAACAGAAAATATTTTGCAGTCAAAGAGAAGAAGAATAGTAAAGCAGGTGTGGGTGGGTAGTGAAGCTGTCGCAAGATTGACGGTCTGAATATCAAGGCGAGTGGATAGCCAGTAAAGGACACAATTATCAGAAGCCTCGGCTTCGGCATCTTGTGGCATAGATGGCAGTCCTCTCGCGTTCAGACCTTGGCATACTGTCTTTCTTGGCTAATAGCGACTTTGTCGCCATCAGCCGGGAATATCTGTATGCCAACCATCTTGGTGACGTTTCGCAAATGGTGAGGGACGAAGTGGTTAGAATAAAGGAAGACGGCGTTGCCGTTATGGTTAATAAATGCACATGGTTGTTATTAGAGAAGATTATCACACGCTATAACAGCAGATTGATGTCCCTGAGCAAAACAAAAGCGACCCGAAGGTCGCCTTGTTATGGAGAGGAAAGGCTATTTCTTGCCTTTCTTGGTTGCTGGCTTGGCCGGCTCTTCCGCAGGAGTCTCCTCCTTGTCGGGACACTCGTAGAACTTGGTTGCAACCATGATGATTCTGGAGTGCTTCACGCCATCCTTGTCTGTCCACTCCTCTGGCTTGAAGAAACCCTCGACGGTGAGCAACGTGCCCTTGGTGAGCTTGTCGAATGATTCGGTGTGCTCGTTCTTGCGCCATGCCTCCATATTCATGAAAGCCGATACGCGGTTGGTTTCCTCGCCGTTCTTCTCCTGACGGCCTACTGCCAATGAGAAGCGTGCTACGCTGGCGTTTGCGAACTGACGGATTTCTGCATCCTTACCTACGAAACCTGAAACTGTGAAGTTGTTCTCGATCTTTTTCATTTTGAATTGAATTTAAAAGTGAAACTTAATTTTTACATGCATTCAAAAGCAGGGATGTGGCACCATGTGGGAAGCACCATGAAAATCGTTCGCAATACTCTTTTTGTCGTTGGCGGTAAGGGAGAAAAAGGAAGATTACGCACTATTTTATTGGTCACAGCGATAGCGGCCACACAAGAAGGAGGAAGTCCTTCGCAGCATCACGCTACCTTTGCATGGTAAAAATAAGTGGCTTTCAAATAGCTCAATTCAGAAAAAGACGGGGCCAAACAATGGAACAAAGGTTGTAAGCAAGGAGGCAATCCGTATGCAACAGACAGGGGCACTGCTATGGCTGTATGCCTGGAGAAACGAAGCGGGAAATCCGACCTTACAGCTGTATCATCAGAAGAGTGAGGAGCATGAACACTGATGCACGATGAACGACAAGCCTAAGGGTCAGCTTAGCAATAGAGGCATCAAGCCAAAAGAGGACAGACATCAGAGGATTGGCGATAGCACTGTCATCATGCTAAGACCAAGTTCTGTGTCCGACAAGGAAGAGTCGCAAAAGACAGACGAGTAAAACCAAAAGGCGAAATGACCATTCCTATAACAAGGTACAGAGACGCTTAAAACGGCGAAGGGACTTTGGCGACGTATCGCTATACAGGTGTCGAAGCATCGCTTCTATAACAGGACTGGAGCAAGTGAGCAAACCGCACAACTTGCTCCCAAGGTATTTCAGTTACAACAGCCATAACCTCATTGGAGGATTGTCCTAAAAGAGTTTTTGCAGTCAAAGGAAGAAAGAGTCTGCAAGCCACATAGCCAACAGACTCTCTCCTGATTATTCACAGATGACAACATCATCCTTGTACTCCGTCACTTCCTTGCCGTTGATGAGCTGGACAATGACCTCACAACCCAAGTCCTCGACAATCGTTCCCTCTGTCTGACCTCTTCGGGGATAAAGCAAGGTGCAGAAACACCCTACAACGCCGTCCAACTGCTCCATGTCTATCGTTGCCATATCCGTTCCTCCTTGTTAGCCGAATGTGATTGGATTGATGCAGAAATTCGTGTCCTCTGCCTCATACTCGTATTCATTGATGAAGTCAATCATCTTCTGTTCGCTTCTTCCGTCCTGTGAGACACCAGTCTTCTCACACCACAACTTGATAGCATCACCAAAGGTGGAGTAAGCACCCTCACAATCCTCAAAGAGTTCTCCGTATGCAGTGACGTAGCACTCTTCGGGGAAGAAGTCGTTCTCATCGTGCGTATAGAAGATGTCGCAACCTGGCTCAACCTCTCGCCAACTGATTGAAAGTTCATCGCCAAGTGCCTTGTTCACCTCCTCAAAGAACAAGTCGCATGAAGACCAAGCACTTTCGGTGTCAAAGGACAAGAGGGCATAATCGTCTTCCACGTTCTCCTCATACTCTGCCCAATAGATGTGTCCTCTCACCGAGATGCCTTTCTTCTCGTAGTCAATGCCATAGTGTTCTGCCAAGAGATACAGATACACATTATTACTGTTCACCTCCAACTCTTGGAGTGTGTTCCAAAGGTCTGCCACGGCTTTGCGTGAGCCTGTCACCTTGTACTGAGTGTCGCAAATGTTAGCCATAAGATAAAATTTTTATTTTCTTCCCTTATGTAGAACCAACTACCATCGGGATTGATTAAAGAATTATGTTGCCCCAAAAGGTGTTATGGCTCATCAATGCAAGGTTTTGCCGTCAAATACTACCTCTGCCACAATCAGAGCGTGGAGATTTCACGGACAAACCACAGGCACCGACCTTGCAGGATGAACGCCATGACAGGTACCTTTGCAACACAATTCTTATCAAAGCCCGATGGGGTGGTACATGGCAGACTGCATGGTACAGCAGTGTGAAGTGACGTTATAGGTGGAGATAAGGCTATAAGAGGTTTTTGCAGTCAAAGGAGAAAAGAGTCCACAAAGTGCAGTATCTACAGGACAAAAACACTTTAGTTTACCTTGGTTAGCTCTTATATATATGCTAACCTAAAGTAAACTGTATATATGTCCGTCTAAAACCCGAAAACCGTACGGGTCAGCTTACGTCAGAAACAGAAGTATAGAACCATAGAAGTGGTTCAAGAAGTCTTTCTTCCTTTGACTGCAAAATATTATCTTTGCACGAATCATAATTGCCCTGTAGGATTTAATATAATTTAACACTCTTTGTTGAATGCAAGGAAGAACAGCTTCAATATGCTGAATATCAGTAGTATAACATTGTGTTAACCCTTAATCTGTAGAAAAGGATGTTATCATACAAAGTAATGTCCATTTGTACTTTTTCTATATGGTTTTATACTTACATTTGCATATCATTTGTATCTTGATAACAGTAACTAACTGATTATCAATATACTTTATATTTGAGGAAGTCAAATGAGGCATGTAAGTAAAGACATACTAAAACACTATAAAATAGCGTGTAGCTCAATGAGTTACACGCTATTTGCTTTTTATAGGCTCATGTTTTCTATGTGCTTATTATGCCCTTTTTTACGGCTTTTTTGCTACATATCGTTACACAAGACAAAATGGTAGATAAGGTTGAACATAAACATACTTATTCATCTAAAAAAGACTCAGTAAAACTTAAAAGTAGAAAACATGCCAGCATTAGGAATTGAAATTAAAAGAAAGTGCCCAATTTGCGGCAAAGTGTTTATTATCAAGACTCTTGATAGTATATACTGCTCAACAAAGTGTAGCAAGGTAGCATATAAGAGAAAGAAGGATGCAGAGAAAAAGGAAGCCTTATTTGTTGCATATGCTCAGAATGTGCCTGATATCCGTGAGTATCTAACAGCCAAACAAGTCGTTGCATTATATGGTATTGAGCGAAGTACATTGTATCGACTTGCAAGATTAGGAAAAATCCCTAGTATTAATTTAGGAGAGCGTCTAACTAGATTCAAACGCTCTGAACTTGACTTGCTTTTCCATTACAGAAGAGATTTGAAAAACGCCCCAGTGGTCAAAGGAAAAAAACTATATAGCCTAGAACCCGAAGACTGTTACACTATTGGAGAAATCTGTGAAAAGTACCAATTGGATGATAGCTCCGTATGGGCAAACGTCAGAAAATATTCTATTCCCTCCCGTCAAATCGGTAACTATGTTTATGTTCCCAAAGAAGAAATTGATAACTTATATAAATCTGTAGAATAATGAGAAAACCTTTATTACATACAAAAGTCACGGTTAAACTCCGTAAATCAGAATATGGTGAAGAAAAATGGTATCTCGTAGTTGAGTCATACCCAGTACGTAAACCAGGTAGTAATAAGCCTGGACGAATCATTGAGGCAGTAAACCGTACCATCACAACTCCCCTATGGGATTACTCATCGGTAACCAAAGTTGATGTGAATGGTAATTTCTGTTATAAGCCCAAACGTGATGCCAACGGAGTAATCCAATGTAGTTCACAATTGGACAAGGAATCATGTATCTATGCTGATAAGGTCAGAGCTATGCGACAACAGGAATATGATACAGCTGTGATCTATTCAGACCGAGAAGAAGAAATCATTGCTCAAAACGAACGTTCAGAGCAGGATTTCATTGAATACTTCAAGAATATCATCTATAAATGTCATCCCAATAGTTCCAATTCCATTATAGTCAATTGGACACGTGTTGGCGAATTGCTCAGTATATACTCAAAAGGCAAACCTATTCCATTTAAAAAGATAAACGTTAGTCTCCTTGAAGATTTAAAGTTATTCATGCTTCGTGCCCCAAGAGGTGGTGGTAAATCAGGTACGTTATCTCAGAATTCAGCTGCCACATATTTCTCTATTGTAAAAGCTGGCTTACATCGTGCTTTCATAGATGAATATCTTACCGTAGATATAGCAGCTAAAATCAAAGGTATTCCAGATCAGAAAGTAAAGCGAGAAACCTTGACTTTGGAGGAAGCAGAGAGACTTGCTATGACTCCATGCGAAAATGAAGTTCTGAAACGCGCTTTCTTCTTTGCCCTTTTGACTGGCATACGTTTATGTGATATTCAAGACATGAAATGGAATGAAATAATCCAGACGGATAATGGATGGAGAGTTGACTTTACCCAACGTAAGACAAAAGTCGTGGATTATCTTCCTATTTCAGACCAAGCTTATGCTCTTTGTGGTGAACGAAAAGAACCTGAACGACGAGTATTTGAAGGGTTGACTGGTTCTTCATGGATATCTCGACCATTGAAAAAGTGGATGGCCGACGCAGGTATAACAAAGAATATTACATTCCATTGTTCACGTCATACGTTTGCAACGTTACAGTTGGAGCATGGAACCGATATCTATACAGTAAAAGACATGTTAGGCCATACTAATGTTAGAACTACTCAGATTTATGGTCATATTGTAGATCCAAGCAAGCGTAAAGCGGCAGAAGTTATCTATATCGATGGATTGAATAGTCTAAGTATTACGGACAAATCATAGTATAAAAAGAATCTTTTCTGTTATCTCACACCCTCGGAATCTTTATTGACTTCGAGGGTGTTTTGTTGTTGTATTCATCGAATTATAGTATGTTTATTGCTATTTTATCATACTATTCTTTTAAACAATGTTAAATGTTATTTTACTGAAAATAAGGCATTTTCTGCATTGTCTGCCACATCATTGTACAGATAATAAAAGTAAATTTTGCCACTTCTAACAACAGATTTCTGCCAAATTCCTTCCATGTTTGCTGCTCACATCGTTTCCACTTATTCTGCCAGATAATTTGCCACTTTTTACCACTCCTAAAATATTTGGGATGAATAGATTGTTTATAACCCCAATTTTGAAATCTGCCACATTTTTTGCCACTTTGGGCATCAGGTTTTGTACACTTGTATTTTCTTGTATTCTGCCACATAACTTCCACTTCTTTTGCCACTTCTTACAGAGAGTTACCGTCACACAAATTGCCAAATAAAGTACTGTTTTACAATATTTTGCGATTTTGAGATGTCAAAAATAATGCGCTAACTTTGCATCAGCAATCCGATAAAAAATGCGGAATATTCAAACTTAAAACGATATAAAAATGACTGATTACAAAGTGAATTCTTTGGAGGAGATGCCCAAGGCTATCTCTTACCTGATTGGCAAAGTTGAGAACTTGCAACAAACGGTAAACATTCTTCGCTCAAAGCAGAAGGAAAGTGAATCACCACAATGGATGAATGTAGATGAACTTTGTGCTTATCATCCCAGTCATCCTAAAAAACAAACAGTGTATGAATGGGTGTCAAAGAAGACTATTCCATTTCATAAGATGACCAAGGGACTTATGTTCCTAAAGTCAGAAATTGATGAATGGCTGAAAGGTGGTTATCAGAAAACAGAAGCGGATCTACAGCGTGAAGCTCAGGAATTCATATTATCTAAAAAGGTACGATGATTAGAGAAAGGAACGGAGCCAATGACTACTGGGAAGGACTGGAGAATCTTACTGCATTCTCCTTCTTCTTGAAGCCAATCCACAACATTGAACCATATCGTGCAATCACTGTGGTAGATGTCTATCGATACGTTACCGGTCATTATGCCAAGAAACAAACCTTGACTTTACGTTCCATGGAATCCTCAAAAGAAGCGAAACAATACAAGGCCACACACTTTGACTATTGTACCTTCTCTGGAATTTTCAGAAAGAGGAACGAAAGGGAAATAATAACACATTCGGGATTGATGTGTCTTGACTTTGACCATGTAACGGTACCCGAAGAGCTTAAACAAAAACTCATTAATCATGAATATTTTGATACTGAGTTGATGTTTACGAGCCCTTCAGGTGATGGAGTAAAATGGATAATCTCTGTCGACTTGAGAAACTGGGAACATTCAAGATACTTCAAGTCGGTTGCCAATTGCATTCAAGCGACAGGATTGCCGCCTGTCGATAGTTCTGGAAGTGATGTTGCACGCTCATGCTTTTTACCGTATGACCCACAAGCATACATAAACCCTAAATACGAAGAATATGTCCAAGAAAACATTTTTACCCCAAGAATGGGAGGATGCCCCTTCTAATCATCTTGTTACAACACCCATGCATCCCGCTTCTACATATAATAATGTGGAAGAGGATGTGGGGCGCATTGTACATGAAATAGAAAAGCAAGGGATAGACATTGCTCCCGATTACAAACAATGGGTAGACCTTGGCTTTGCCCTTGCGGATGGATTGGGAGAAATGGGAAGAAACTACTATCATCGTATTAGTCAGCTACATCCGAACTATAACTACACGAATACGGACAAGCAATATACCAATTGTCTGAATGGCAAGGGACATGGGATAACTATCAAATCATTCTTCCATTTGGCAATGAACTCTGGTATTACAGCTAGCAAACAAGATTTTACCATTTTACCAAATAACCAAAATGGTAAAACGGTAAAATGGAAAAATGAGGAGACCGATTTACCCGTTCTGCCTGATGAAGTATTTGATAATCTTCCTCCCTTTCTGGCCAAGGTTGTAGATAATGCCTTATCAAAAGAAGACAGAGACACCATTCTTCTTGGAAGCATTGCCTGCCTGTCTGCCTGTTTCTATAATGTCTGTGGTGTTTATGATGAACGAATCGTATATGCCAATCTATATTTATATGTTATAGCAGATGCAGGAATGGGGAAAGGCAGTCTTTCTCTTTGCCGAGAACTGGTTACCCCCATCAACCAAAGACTGCATGAATTAACGAAAGAAGCAGAGAAACAATATAAAGAAGCTATTGCATACAACAAAAGTAAGAAATCAGAAGGACCAGTTCCATCGGAACCACCCATGAGAATGTTTATTATACCTGCTAATAGCAGCGCCAGTTCATTATTAAAAATTCTTGCAGACAATGATGGTATAGGACTATTGTTTGAGACGGAAGGTGATACATTAAGCCAGACTCTTAAATCTGATTATGGCAATTACTCTGACACGCTCCGTAAAGCATATCATCATGAAACAATCAGTTTGAGTAGAAGAAAGGACAGAGAATATCTTGAGGTAAAAAATCCTAGATTGTCCGTTGTTCTAGCAGGCACTCCCGAACAGGTGCGCAGACTTATTCCTGATACAGAGAACGGATTGATGAGTCGTTTCATCTTTAATATGCTTCCGTATAAACGTTACATCAGGAATGTGTTTGCCACGGACGACATTTCCAAATCAAAGAATGTTATCTTCAGGAATCTTGGAGAAGAACTCTATCACTATCAAGCGGAATTCATACAGAGTGGTAATTATTCTTTTTCCCTACCATCTCATCTGCAAACAGATTTTGTAGAACACCTGATTCAACTCAACAATAAGTATTGCGATGAAGTGGACGACCGCATTCAAGGAGTTATTCGCAGAATGGGATTGATTGCATTTCGTATGATGATGTTATTGACTACACTTAGAAGATTGAACCACTTGCCTACAATTAGAGCACCTGATAATACGTTCCCACTTGTATGCCAGGAGGTAGATTACCGAACAGTCATGACTATATGTGACACGATTATTGAACATTCGGTCTATTGGTATAAAAAACTAACTCCGTATTTTGGAGTAAATCGTGAATCCGAATCTCTAAAAAGAAGCGAACGTTTCTTTGATTTACTACCAGATACATTCAGTAAGAACACATTCGATTCTTTGGTAGAACAATACAATGAGAATCCGAATACGGCCATCAAGTGGATTGACAAATACATCAAAAAAGGAAAACTCAACCGAATCTCACAAGGTCATTATGAGAAGATCGAAAGAAAATAAACATATCAATTTACAGAACCGGTCAAACGACCATAAATTTTACGAATATGAAGAAGTATAGAAAACAAGAAGAACAAAAATCGACATTGCAGGAAATGGGACATCCATTCAAGAAGAACACTCTCACCTATGCGATTAAAAATCATGCGGTGCAAAAAGTAATTGATTATAATCTAATCGAAGAAGCATTTACTTCAGCATGTTTCTCACATAAACACTTGGTATTTGATACTGGTATTACAAGACACATCCATGGCAGATATATCCCGAAACGCAGTATCACACTTCATTGTAATGTACAATAAACAATGGTAACGATTTTAGAAGGGCAAGTTTGTGTTTTAGTCCGACTAAAACTATTGGCTAACTCTATTGGTTTGCCATTGAACTTGCCTTCTAAAATCTCTTTCCTAAATCACACGAGAATGACAACAAAGAAAAAAGCAGGTGGTCGTCCTAAGCTGGCCGAATATCAAAAGAGAACCAAGAGTTGCCAAGTCATGTTCAACGAATCCGACTATATCTATGTCATGGATAAAGCCCAAAGATGCGGACTGACCATCAGCGAATATTGCCACCAGGCAGCTATGGATGGAGCAGTCAAGGAACACATCCAACCAGAACAGGCAGCACTCATCAGAGACATAGCAGGTGTTGCTAACAATGTCAACCAGATTGCCCATAAGATGCATGCGTTCGGACTGGAAGAGACCTACCATTCCTGTCAGGAAATCATTAATGTATTACTCAACCTCATCAACGAATCCAAGTAATATATGATAGCAAAGATAAAGACAAGAGAATCATTTGCTGGTATCGTGGATTATGCCCATGATTACAACAATGACAAGAAGAAAGCACGACTTATAGATTATAAAGATGTATGTATTATCAGCAACAAGTCCATAGCCGATTCATTCACAATCCAAGCATCCATGCGTTCGAAGATAGCGAAACCTGTCAAACATATTTCGTTGGGGTTCTCTCCTAACGATGCCCATCTTTTCACTGACGACGAAAAAGGTGATGAACTCATGGTAAGGATTGCTAAAGATTGGATGAAAGAAATGGGTATCACCAATACGCAATACATCATTGCCAGACATCTTGACACCGAGCACCCCCATTGTCATCTTGTCTTTAACCGAATCGATAACGATGGTAATGTCATTTCTGATAGTCGTGAACGAATACGGAATATGGCGGTATGCAAACTACTCAACAAAAAATATGGTTTATATGTGGCTCCATCCAAAAGCAAGAAGATCCATGAAGACAGGTTACGTGGGTATGAAGCCAAGAAACATAAACTAAGAATGGACATCAACCATATTCTCGATAGGTCATCCAATTGGGACGAATTTTGCAGGCTACTGAAAGAAGCAGGTATCAATATCCGCTTTTTCACAAGTAGCCAAACAAATACAATCAGAGGTATTTCTTTTGCGAACCATCAAATAAGTATATCTGGATCCAAATTAGAACCAAAGGTACTAACCTACGGTCAACTGTGTTTTAAATTAGGGGAAAGGGAAAATACAGAAATTTCAAGTCCCAATATGGAGGGGCACTATCAGTCTTTCATGCATACCGGAGGCTCATCCAAACATTCTAATGATAATACTGAATGTATGGAATCAAGTACGATAGAAAATGAAAGTTCAGGCTGTACAAATACATCTGCCGTTGGTGAAGCCTTGATTGAATTGATACTTCAACCCCATCAAGTACAAACTGGTGGTGGAGGTGGCGGTAGTGATAACCGCGGATGGCGCGATGATGACAAAGATAAGGACAACAATAATAATCGAACCTATAAAAGACGAAGATAATGAAGGAAGATATAATAGCTGCCAATCTCAGTAGCATACGACAGAGCATTGAGGAACTCAAAAAGTATAATTCTTCGCAATTCCCCCAAAACGTCCCGAATTGGGATGAATTAGTAAACAAAATAGCCCAGGTAGCAGCCAATGAGGTCAGAATCTTGTTGGAAAACCGCCAAAAAAAATTTAAGGAGGAAGCAGTAAAGAATGTAAAAGGTGAAATGACTTATGACGAATACATTGATAGTCTATCTGAACGATACGATGATGTACTCCACAAGATAGATGTTCTTTACGATCTTTGGGTGAAAATATGCAAAGTATACCATCAGATGAATGAAGAACGGAAAAGTCTAAAGGTAACCATCGAAAAGTTTGAAAATGAACTGGGATGTATCAATGATAAAATCCAAAATAACCATCCACAACTGCTAAAATTTCCTATTATGCCCAGCACCCCTAAAGGCCTAATCACATATCTCCTGGCTGACATACCCAGCTACTGGACAAAACGAATTTGGCATAGCAAACATGTTAAAAATCTGATACTCATTATCCTGATATGTCTATGGGCAATTTTCATTGGGGTAACAGGGTTTATTATACGAGATAATATGGCGATGCATGAAAAGATGAAGCAGATGGAATTGGAATGGAGGAAATAAATGTGGTATGCAAAATAGACTCATCCACTTTGTTAGACCATTTGTCCGAAGGTTACTAAATTTATTGGAATGGTATCGGGCAAATGGTCTTGTATTTTATTCTTTAGGACCTATCTCATGCCATCGGAAGCAGTTGCCGAGATTTTCTCGGTAACTGAATTTTTTTCAAGTTCCCCAGAAGCAAAGATATTCTTTAGATGAAGTCCTATGTTATCTGTAGAGCAATCAAACAGCATACCCATAGCTTTCTGGGGACACCAAACTGTCTTATCCTTACAGTAGACTTCAACACCTTGTTCCTTCCCTTCAACTTGAAAAATTAGGAACTCAGCTGTGCTATTTCTTATTTCTTTACACTTTGCCATAATATTCTATATAGTCAATAGTGTTTATTTATCTGAACATTAAACGCATTTCACCGTCCGCAGCCTTCATTTTGAAAGCGTGACAGTTTGTCACAGTTTGATTTCCCTCCTCTGTAAGACGTTGTTTGAGTTTATTGAGGATTAGCACTTTCAGTCAGTACAGCCACAACATCAACAATAGAGAAATACCATTTCTCATGCTCGTCATCCCAAACAGTACGCACCTTACGTTCTTCAAATAATTGTATAGTTTGTTTCTTGGTCATATAATATTAATATCTTTTTCACTACTTTTTTAAAATCAGACAAAATTATCCATTAAAAAAGGTGCTTATTTAATCTCACTTTATCAATTAATCCATTGGGGAATATAAATGCCAATCGTTCCTTATCAAATTCTGCTTTCGTCTTATGGATTATTCTATGATAATTGGGAGATAAAATAATGATATTTGAGGTGTCATTATTCATCGATTCTGTAAAAGGAATTATGTGATGTGCTTCTACAACCATCGCTCCATAAGGTTCCCCTATTTGTTCTCCTGACATTTGACAACGATAATTATACAATTGTTTCAACGAATCACCTATTGAGCGATCAAGTTGACGAACTTTTTGCAAACGAGTTATTTCCTTTATAGATGCATTCTTATCTTCGCGAAATTCCAATGTTTCAAAATCTAGTTCTGACTGCTTACTAATCTCATTCTTTACCTCAGCTTTTATGGCCGTTGTGATACAATCTGCCACAAACACGTTGGGTAAATCTGTTGTGCTTAAAGCAAGAAATTCCTGATATTCCTCTGGAATTCGTATGGTGAATTTGCGGTTGATGTTCTCAGGTAGATTCTTAATGCTCTCAACATAGTTCCAAGTAGATGAAAACACTTCACGCAAGCGTTTCACTATGCCAGATCCTTCGTTATATCGAATCTGTACCACTTCAGCATGACCATCATATTTATTGCGATCAAACCCTTGATTCTTCAGTTGTGCATCATACTCCACACCATCTATTATCACCTTGATATTCCGTGTTTCCCCGTGTATAGGCATTCCCCCAGGCATCCCTTTAAGCAGGTAATGGTACTCTACAAGTATCTGAAATCCCTGACGAAGTGTCGAACGATCTATGAGTTTTTGGTAAAAAAACATTTTAGAAATAATTTCGAATTCCTGATATAATAATAAATTCTAATTTACCTAATTACTGCAATTGATTCTATGTTAGTTAGCATAACTCTTTGAGCAGAGATGTCGTAAAAGACTCTTTGATACTCTTTACCTTCAGGATTTTGTTGAATCCTTACGGTAATACCTAATTGGATACCTTTTTCTGTCGGAAGATTTGTTTTATGCTTTTCATCTATATTTGCTTCATACAAATACCCATTATTACGCAACCATTTTATTACTGCAGATACAGATAAAGGTTTCATATCTGCAGGAATATGCTCGTTAACTGTTTTTGTAAATTGAGCAATTCCACATGGAGCTAAAACATTTATCTGTTCAGCTTCTCTAGTAGTCATCCAAAAAGTTCTCCTTCCTCTTCTTGATACAGACTCAGATGGTTCTACTTTGCCCAACATTTCGCTAACAAAAAATAGACATCGTGAAATATGGACATTATTAACAATATCATCCTCTTTTACAGGCTCTAATGTTAATGGATTAATACCATTAGCTAGTTTCTCAATCCAATCTTGAGCAGTTCTTAATTTAGATATATCTATCATGATTTTTGCTATTTTTATTAGAAGAAAAATTTCTTAAAAAATTATCTTTGGTTATATAGTTATTGCACCCTGTTTTATCTTTTTTATAATTAGTACAACCTAAAAATGGACCACTTCCTTTACCATCCTTTACGATAAGATAACCATCTTGACATTTATCACATTTCATTATTGTCATGTTATCACCAATAAGGTTATTAGTCATGAAATCACATATTTCGGGTTCGTTCGTACAAATCCATAGACGAAGGCCATAGGCTTTTTTATAGCGTAATTGTAGAGGATAACCACAAACTGGACATCTCTTTTCAAGAACATTTTCATTAGGTTCTTTATCTATTTGTCCATACACTTCAACTTGGGGATAATCACGAATCAATTCTAAAACAAATTCTGATGGACGTTGCTGTGGAGTAATTATATATACTCTATTTTTTGTTCTAGTCAAAGCTACATAGAATAACCTACGTTCTTCCGCATAATCGTAAGTATGGTCATCCTTAACAACATATTTTAGAACCGGATCTTCCTGAACCTGAGATGGGAAACCATAAGTGTCATTCCTTGCATTGATAATGATAACATGGTCATAACCTAACCCTTTTGCTCGGTGAACCGTCATAAAATCAAAATAGTCAGCATTATATTTCTTAGATCTAACAGAACCAGTCCTCTCATCATAAATGAAATCAGCAGATTTCGTTAGATTATAAGCATCAAATCCGTATCTGCCTAGAAGTAAAATTTTTGGATGCTCATACTTTTCAATCAATCCATCCATGATTTCTTCTACACATTTACCAATCAAAAAATACTTTCCACCCTTACCTTCATATTCTTTTCTATCAACTTCTTCTGTATAAGTTTTGATTACTATAGGATGTTCTATATGCTTTGGCGAAATAAGAGCCTTTCGTATCTGACTTAAATTCTTTTGTACGAATCCTCCTGCAATGTCTATTACTTCTTGGGCATTGCGATAGGTTTTGGTGATACATAATTCAAGACCATATCCAAAAGTATTTCTGAAGTCAGTGAACAAGGTAATATCTGATCCGGCATATGCATATATTGACTGCCAATCATCTCCAACTGCTATAACTTTTGCATTGCACAACTTACACAGTTCCTTGGTTAAATTGAAGCGTTGTCGTGAAATATCTTGGTATTCATCAACAATGAGTGCGTCCGTAATGGTTGCATGATAAATTCCTCTTTAGCAAGAGGATAGGTCAGGGTTCAAGTGATCTACTTCCACCCAAATAAGCCCGAGGGGAAACCTAAAGGTGAAAATAGCACTTTG
>ENA-UAMT01000119-UAMT01000119.1-human-gut-metagenome-genome-assembly--contig:-NODE-119-length-50127-cov-12.178064_pt1 | contig 50127 bp, 42 predicted proteins | sample MGYA00243286_ERZ654505 | MGnify/ENA primary metagenome ERZ654505 (study PRJEB26926, sample SAMN06164656) | human gut metagenome | biome: ENVO:00009003; feature: ENVO:2100002; material: ENVO:00002003...
AGTACTCGGAAACCGCCCACCGCAAGGTGGGTATGGCGCTGGGTGCTTAGCCCACTATATTTAAAATCGAGTTTCTTGCCCTGAATGTCTTCGTCTCTAAGAATTCTGGCAGAGTCGTTTATCATATCTTCAAAGTCAATAGCATGATATTCCTTAAGCCGTTTGGTGTATTCTAAAAAACATTGTTCACATATAGTTAAGAATAGTTTTGTCCGTTCGTTTGAAGATGTTGAGCGGAATCGTGAGAAGTCTTCAGTAGTAAAATCGTTAGTTTTGAAATTTTGAATAAAAGTACACACCAACTTCACAAGTCGTGCTATATATTTATTCTCTTCTGTACTGACAATTTTCTCAAATATTTCTTTTGATGGACGTTTATTCAATTCAAACCCATGCAGTATAAGTTCATCATGCAAATGAACAAGCAAATCCCTTCCATCATTATAAGCAGAAAAGGTATAAATAAGGTCTGTGTCATGCTGACGATGAAGTAAAATCTTGTCATTAATTTCCTTTTTATACAGAGTTAGTTGTTCTTTTGTATAACGATTGTTCCTTCCATCCTCTGTTATCCCGAAATGTTCTATATAAGCGACTTTATCTCCTTGCGTTATTGTAAAATCTGGAGTATATGGTTTGTGAGAACGGAGTATATTATATGGATATGTTTTTTCGTAATTGTATTCAATGTTGTTCATATACAAGAAGTTTGCAATTACCACTTCCTGTAATGAACGAACACGTTCGTGCGCAATAGTAACATGACGTCCAGAACGTTGGTCGATTACCTTTTCCGTATATTCTTCCATATTGCCACGCAATGTAGAGAAATCAGCTTTGGTAATATAATTAAAAAACGAATTAAGGTCTTCTCCTTCGTATGGTGCATCAAAGTAACTACCAAAAAATAAAATAAGTTTATCAACAAGCTCAGGAAACTCCAATATATTATGCTTAAGATACTCATTGACAACATTATACATATAACCCTCTGTAACAATTCTTACTCGTTCCTCTGTTTCTTGTCTTCGACGAATTGCATAACCCGTCTTGTGAAATGTTGTTACCGGACAATCAATTTTCAAAGCCACGTTAATTTTATCCTGTAATTCTCCTACGGCTTTATTCGTGAATGAAATGACAAGTATTTGGTCTGGATGAATACCTTTCTTTTCTACTAGATACTTTACCTTTGCTGCTACAGTAGTTGTCTTACCAGCTCCTGCCCCAGCAATAACTAGTGTATAATCTTCATCTGATAAAACAACCTTACGTTGCTCTTCATCAAGTTTAATGTTTGGATCAACATTTGTTAGAATAGAATCAAGATATTTTTCCTCTGATTCAAGATGTCGAGTTATATAATCACTATTGTGATTTATAATAAGTTGTGAACTATCGTCATTTAGTAAATCTTCATAATTTGAGAGAAAATGAATAATACGTTCTTCTTCAATGCCATGCTCTCGACAATAAAAACTAAGCGTTTTACTATCTCTTAAAACCTTAAAATGAGAGAATATGTATGAATAGTTGTCACGCAAATCTTTGTAATCGCTTCTAGCAATATATTTATCTTGTTTCAGCAAACTATTAAGTGCTTGTTCAAATTGGCACAAACATTCTAGTTCGGCAGTCATTACAACTCTCGATTTCTTAGTCTTTCCTAAGTTTAATAATTTTCTGAAAAAGTTTGCCATAATTTTATAGTATCTTCCTATTGAGAATCTGCTAATGCATTCTCATCTTATCTATACTATTCTGTTATACGAAAAGTAAATAATGCGATTTTATTCATTGTTCCTATACTTTTTACTTCTCACGTTTTATTGACCACAAAAGATCTTTCACATCCACATCAAGTGCTTTTGCAATGGCCACCAATGTTTCTAAATTGGGTTGCATAGTGTTAGTACACCATTTAGAAACAGTAGCAGGATCTTTTCCTACCTGTTCAGATAACCATTTATTAGTGCGCTTCTTCTCTGCAAGCACTACTTTAAGGCGATTTATATCCTGTGTCATATATATTAAGTTTATCAATTATTTCTATTAATACTCAGCTTCATCATATTCTTTCCACATCTCCTCAAGACATCTATCACTAAGTACACCTTTCTCATACATATAATCTGTTAAATCTTCCATCAAATAACGGAGACTGAATGTGTGAAGAACATCGTATGACGGTACAATATAATCATGTAAAATTCCCGAATGCTTCAGACGGTCATATATGTCCTGCTGTGGTAATTTTAGCAAAACGGAAAGCTCGCTTATACAAAAATCCACAAAATCCAGGACTCTAGCATCCTTTATATCTTGCTTTATTTCCAACATACAAGTATAAATCTCACTTTTATAGCTTAACTAAAAGCAAAAGTAGTAAGAATCTATGAGAATAAAGAGAATTTTGTTGATTTACTTAGATATTTCTTAAAAAGTATCTCAAAAGATTGAATAATAGTACAATTATTTGGTGTTTTTTGTGTACCTCATGGAATTTTTGTACCCTTGAAAGAAAAATATGGCATTATTCGAAGAATATAAGAACCATCAAGACCCATTTGTCAGGGAAAGGGCTAGCAATTGGATTGTAGCTATCGGACTGCAACGTGTGGATGGACTTAGTGTATCTGATTTTCTTATCCAGGTAGCTCGTATGGAGATAGAAGGGAAAATCACGATGAACGAGGCCCAGGCTATGATTGATGAGCATTACGCACAAAAAGTTGTTTAAATCGACCATTGCAATTGGTGTATTTCTTTCTATGAATTTCAGCAGTTACGACTGCCCAATCAACAAAATAGATTGTATAGTGCCTGGCATTTAAGAGAGACAGTTGCTAATTCTTGTAAATTCGTCAGTTCTGACTGACGAATTAGTTTCAATAGCTGCCACTCCTTTGACGAGGTAATAAGTATCAAATTATGTTTTAACCCCTATTTTTGCAAGCCTGTGGTAAAAAACGGACTTAAATCATAATTGAATATCGATTTAAGCATCTCTACACTTTGTTTGTATGACCAATTCAACGTAGTGTTACTTTTATTGCGTTTTATTCGTTAATCGAATGCTTGCTCTTAATATAACTAGGATTCATGACAACATTTCAAAGGTTTGTAAATCAATTCTTTGGTCTTTAAGATTATTTGAATTATTGAGCTATAACTCGATATTTTTTAGACTTATAGCTCAATAACATTCCATTTTTCTCGTTTGCTGACATTGATTTTGTTCAATAAACACTGTTTGTTCAATGGTATTGAACATGTCTTGATACTGAACATAACAATATCTTTGAAATTTGCAACTTGAACTACGCTGCATGAACGATAACCACTACAAAAATAGGTTATATAGTTAAAAAAAACATTTTTAAAGCACATTTCTTACTCAAAAGTATCCAATTGCGATATTTAGTTGTTATATTTGCAGAAATTCTACAAATAGCCACATAAAATGATATTAAAAATCGAATTTGAAAATTTCTTCTCGATTAGAGATAGAATCAGAATTGACTTTCGTGCAGCTAATATCAACACAACATTAGCTCGTGAATTAAGACACAATATATTGGAGTGGAACGGTATTCCTATTCTAAAATCTGTTGGTCTGTTCGGACCTAATGCATCTGGAAAATCAAACATTCTTAAAGCTATCAATTTTTGTTGTAGAATGATTTTGGATTCACATCTTCATAATGAAGGTGCAATCTTTAACTTCGAACCATTCAAATTTGAAGGATGGCAGAACAAGCCAAGTAAATTCCTGATAGATTTTGTTTGCGAGAATATTGAATATGAATACTCGTTTGAGCTGACCAAGGATCGTATCATTTCAGAAAGTTTATATCATTACCCTGTTGGAAGACGTGCAAAGGTTTTTCTAAGACAACCTGACGGGGAATATAGTTTTGGTACAGGAATTATCACAAAGCCATCCGATGTAGTCTTGAATACAAGCGATAAAAACTTGTTTTTAAGTAGAGCAAGCTCCATGAATAGAGAGTTTGCGCAAAGACTCTATCGTTATTTCATGAATCAATTCCTATTGGGTCTTGTAAATGTCAATGAAATGATGGTTCTTGATAGTTTCAATACATACAAGAAAGTCATCCTCAAGGCTCTTGAGATATGTGATACGGATATTACGGATATTGTAGCCAGAAAAGAACAGATTCCTGCACCTGTTGCTATTCCTGGTCAATCTGAATTGTCCTTCAAACTTATTGATGTTTTGAAGTTCAAGACATATCATCGTAATCAAACTGACGTAATGTTTGATATGGATATGGAGGAATCCAATGGAACAAGAAAACTCTTCCAAATTTTGATTCGCTTGCTTGATGTTGTCAAAAACAGAAAAGGTATCATGATGGATGAGTTCGATATGGGACTCCATACTAGATTAGCGGACTTCATTCTCGACTTAATCCATGCATCAGAAGGAAGTCAGTTACTGTTCTCATCCCATAATACAAATCTTATTGACGTTAAAAGATTGAGAAGAGACCAGATTGTATTTGTCAACAAGTCCGAGGATGGCGCAACAGATGTCTATTCTTTGTATGACTTCAAGGACTTCCGTGAAAACATGGATGCCGAGAAGGGTTATATACAAGGACGATTTGATGCCGTTCCGTATGTTGACTCATCCGTATCAAGTATCAAACAATTGTTAGAAGATTGACTCTATGGCAAGCAAAAGAGAACCTGCACGATCCATGCGGATGCGGAAAATCGCCCTTGTTATCTGTGAGGGCGAAACAGAGGTTGGCTATATCAATCTTTTGAAGACGTGGTACAAGTCACCCATCAGAATCGTTTCACACATAGAAGGGACAAAGATAACGCCATCATTGGTTGAGAAGCGTACAAAAGAACTCAAAATCTCACAATGGGACAAGGTACATACATTCCTCATGTACGATATGGATGTACAAGCCATCAACGAGAAATTGCTTAAGTGTAAAGCGGAAATGCTATTAAGCAATCCTTGTTTTGAAATATGGCTGTTACTACATGCCAAAGACCAAAAGGCTGCTATTGATACAGATGCACTTATCAAAGAACTAAAGAAAAGTGCACCTGTATGGAAAAATTATTCAAAGTCTGCCTTTACCGATACGCAAAAGACTTTCTTGAATAACAATACAAATGTAGCTGTTGATAGAGCAAAGAAATTGCATGAGTTCCAAAATCCATCAACAGGCATCTACAAATTGATAGATTTTATGAAAGAAAAATGTAAAAGCCTATAAAAGATGAAAATTAAATCATTTCACATAAAGAATGTTCGGGGTTTGAGTGATCATCATGTTGTTTTAGACATGATTCCCAACAAACCTAGTTTATTAGTTGCGCCTAATGGTTCTGGCAAATCTTCATTTGCTTTTGCATTTCAATGGCTAAATCGCCTAAGGATGAAACTAGATGAGGATGATGCATATCAGGGAAATGTGAACAACAAACCATCTATGGTAATTGAAACTTCAGAACCAACAGAATCGTTTTGTGCAGATGAAAACAGAAATACCATCATTAGAAAGTTTGGAATCTATGTAATAAACAATAGTCTTAAGCCTGTTTCCCCAAGATTCATAGATGGACATGCTATGGGTAAAGCACGACTTACTGTTCCAGAAATAACACTCATAGATCACATCCCTAACAATGTCCAAATAGATGATGATTTTGATAGTATATACAATGTTAATCAAGCAACAAATGGATATTACCCTGTTATTACTCAATATATTACAGACAACAGCTTTATGGCATCTTTAGACGATGAGCGTTTAAAGTGTACTCAAAGACCATTAAAGAAAATAGCTAACTTTATAGAGATTACCAAAACTTATACAGGTACAGTTTCAGAGAGACATAGTTATATAGAAACAAACGATTATAATGAGTTGCATAACATTCCTGCTATTGCCTATGCAGAAGGTCTATTTAAAAAAGCTAATCCACAAGATCGGAATGCAAAATTGCTTCTTCGTGCTATTAGACTTATTACTCTATATTATAGAAAAAAGGACGAATTGAGGGGACGAATTGAATATAGTAAATATAAACAACGAGAACAAAATTGCAAAAATCTTTTTGCTACACTTAAACAAACATGGAATAATATTGCGCCACATAAAGAAGGAAATAAGGTTAGTCTTAGAATTAATGATGCTCAGCGAATATCCAACGGAGAACGCGATATAATGGTCTTTGTTGCTAACCTATTTAAAGCAAAGGAAGCCCTTACTAAAGAATACAACATTTTAATTATTGATGAAGTTTTTGATTATCTAGATGATGCAAATCTAATGGCTGCTCAATATTATATCACAAAAATGATTAAAGAAATGAGAGATGAAGGGAAAAATATTTTCCCTATCATTTTAAGTCATCTTAATCCTGATTATTATAATCAGCATTATTCTTTTAAGGATTTGAAAGTTTACTATCTTTGTTCGCTCCCATATCCACATGCTAGTGATAATATGATGAAACTATTGAGAAAACGAAAAGAACTATCAAGAGCAGCAGGACCTGGTTCTGAAGAAGACATATCTAAATATATGCTTCATTTCTATAAAGACTATTCAACAGATATGAGTTCTCACATGACAGGCAGTCTATCGCAATGGGCAGATATAAATGTATTCAAACAGTATTGTATGAACCATTTAGATGCATATCTACAGAATAATGCATATGATACATTAGCTGTTTGCGTGGCATTACGTGAGATTATTGAAAGTAGGGTATATACACAACTCCTAAATATAGAACAAAAGGAAACTTTTTTAAGCAAACATGGGACTCCAAATAAACTTGAATATGCCGAAGAGCAAGGTGTGGATGTGCCAGAAATATATTATCTACTTGGAAATATATACAATGATCCTATGCATGTAGATAACAAGAGTAATAAACTAATAACACAAACACTTTACTCTAGGTTGGAAAATAACACGATAAGAAATATGATTAAAGTGGTAAAAGAGAATGCGTGAGTGAAACTATAAAATCGTAAGAACTTATATATAATTTAAGGAATATTCTATTTTATGCCTTTTCTTTTGGTTGTTCGGGTAGAATATTATACCTTTGTATTGATTTTGTAACATGTTGATTATCAATACTTATTTTGATTCTTGCAACATGGACGCAACATCCGGTGCTAACGCATTGATAGTGAATGATAGTCGATTTCGAGGAAGTCAAATGATTCCGATAAGGATACAGATAATAAACAATAAGCAAAAGCGTGCAGCTCAATGAGTTGCACGCTTTTTGCATTTATGGGGATATGCTTGCTCAAGGAGCATATTAATAGGGATGACGAAAGCTATTTGTTGGCATCTACTGGAGTGGAAAGTGAGTCTCATGATATGTGCATACCTTTCAAAATTAATGAAGGAATGTGTTATGATTTACATTCTTGTGACAAACTTTCTATCGCCCATTTGTGAATAATCTTGGGCAACTTCTCAGGCAAAGCCGATTTTTAACAAACTACCGTATTATGTGCTTTGTCAACTTATCTTTTTTTTAATACGCTGTTTACTACTCTGACAGAAGAGACAAGTTTATTAGTAGAAGTAAATACGTCTACATTCCATACATGAGATGAACGCCCTTTATGTACGATGGTGGCTACTGCTCGTACGGTATCTCCTTCATGTGCGGAGGAAATATGATTTCCACTGACTTGCATGCCCACAATTATTTCATCGGGCTGGCAAGTAATCATGGAGCCGAGTCCGGCAACGGTTTCGGCAAGTGCAAGGGTTGCGCCACCGTGCAGAATACCGAAAGGCTGACGGGTGCGATGGTCTACGGGCATGGTTGCTTCTATGCGATTTTCCGAAGCGTAGGTGTATTGGATGCCCAAGTTGCCCATCAGGGCATGGCGTGCTTGTGCGTTTAGCAGGTCGAGAGGTATTTCTGAGGCATGAACTTCTGCCAAAATCATTTTTTCAACTGCCTGGGCGACACCGTCTTCTTCGTTGGAAGCCGTCACGTAGTCGGCGCAAACTTTTACAGAGTCTTGCGAATGTCCCATGGCTATGCCTAAACCGGCTATTTGAAGCATGTTGACATCGCATACTCCGTCTCCAATGGCAATAACTTCCTCACGAGTGATGTTCAGATGTGACAATAAAGCACCTAAGGTGTTTGCTTTATCAATTCCGCATGGCACGACCTCTAAAAAGTATGGTTCTGAACGAAAAACATCCAAAGTTCCGTTTAAACGCCTTTTCCAATGCTCTTCCAATCCGGTCAATGCTTCTTCGTCGTCACTAACCAACATACATTTGCATGGTGCAAAGTCTATGGCTATGGAGAAATCTTCTTCCTTAATGATTTTCAGGTTATTCAGTTTGGCTTCGGTGCGGATATGTTCATTGTTGGGACTATCTGTCAATAGAGTATCATCGTGGTAAGTGAATATGGCGAAGCCGTTTTTATGTGCTTTCTTCTCTAAATAAGGCAGCATTTCCGGGTTAATTCGTCGCTCAAACAAGATTTCTCCGTTTTGTGCGTTGATTATCTGACAACCGTTGTAAGAAACAATAAAACCTCCATAATTACCCAGTTCCAGTATTTTTGCTAATGGCATGAGACCGTATGTAGGTCTGCCGGAAGCCAATGCGATACGTGTTCCCATTTGTTGTACTTTAAGCAATGATGCAAGCGTGCGTTTGCTTATTTCTTTCTCATTGTTGAGAAGCGTTCCGTCTACGTCAAGAACTAATAATTTATATTTCATGGCGGTTTACTTTTAATTACGCTAACAAAGTTAATAAAATGGCAGTTAAAAACGACTGGATTTATTTTATTTTGACGAAACTTCTTGCAATGGTTTTTGTAGCCGGAATTCTTTGGGAGAGATATCGGTGTTTTTTTGAAAAAACTGTTATAAGATTGGTAGACATATCACATATATTCTTATCTTTGCGGCGTTTTGTTCTGTCTCCTTGTTCGGGGAACAGATGAAAAGGGAATCGGGTGAAAGTCCCGGACAGTCCCGCTGCTGTGAATTTCGTTGAGGGTGTATCATTCTTATGCCACTGTTCTATTAGGAATGGGAAGGCGATACATCAGGAATAAGTCAGAAGACCTGCAAAACAAAGTCGAAAAATTGTCCGTTCGAGGAAAGCGGGCAGTGTGTAAAATGTTTTAAGATAATCTTTAGTAATCATTATGACATTGCTAACCAAAGTGCTGGGGGGATGTTGTGCCTGTCTTTTCTATTTTGCTACGCTTTCTCTTTCAGCGCAGGAGGCGGTGTCGGATACAATTACGGGGAAGGTACACCAAATAGATAAAGTTACTGTGACAGCCCGTAAACTGCCCAATAAAATAACTTCAGCAGTTCCTATTCAGACTTTGTCGCAACAGGACATTAGCCAACTGGGTATACAGAATATGGCTGATGCTGTCCGTCGTTTTGCTGGTGCTAATGTAAAGGACTACGGAGGGATAGGTGGTTTGAAAACAGTTTCTATCCGCAATATGGGAGCGGCGCATACGGCTGTCAGCTATGACGGAGTTGTTGTGAGTAACTGTCAGGCGGGGCAAATAGACATTGGTCGTTTTCCATTGGACAATGTCTCTGTACTCTCTCTGAATATCGGTCAGCCGGAAGATTTATTGCAATCGGCGCGTATGTATGCATCGGCAGGTGTGTTAAGTATTGAAACGGAGAAACCTCATTTTGACGATGGACGTAGCTCGGCATTCAGGGTACAGATGAGAGGTGGCTCTTTCGGTTATGTCAGTCCCTCATTTCGTTGGTGGCAAAAACTGGGTAACCGTACCCGGCTTTCATTGGATACCAATTATATGCGGGCTGATGGGAATTACCCGTTCACATTAGTCAATGGAAAATATGTGACGGAAGAGAAACGCAATAATTCAGCCATTTACAGCTATCAGGCTGAACCTACTTTATTCCATACTTTCAAGGATAGCAGTAATCTGGAATTGAAAGCCTATTACTTCTATTCAAAACGAGGATTACCCGGAGCGGTTACACTTTATAATCCGATTTCGGATGAGACACTTTGGGATGAAAACTCGTTTGTACAAGTACGCTATAAAAAGCAATTCTCGCCGCGATGGTCTATGCAGGTACAAGCTAAGTATAATCATGGGTGGAATAAGTATGAAGATGAGGGTAATGAATATGCAGATGGTCTGTATCGTGCCGTTCATCGGCAAGACGAGTATTATCTGTCGGCAACCGCATTATACCGTCCATGGAATGCTTTATCTTTATCTTTGGCACAAGACGGAGCCATTAATAAGTTGCGCAGTAATTTGCCTGACTGCCCTTTCCCTACAAGATATACTTCACTGACAGCCTTCAATGCACGTTACCGGCAAGGTATGGTAACCGCTACCGGCTCGTTGATTTATACAAATATTACAGAACGGGTGAAGGTAGGTGATGCACCTGCTGATTTTCAGCGTTTGGCACCCTCTTTTACAGTCAGTTTACAGCCATGGCAGGAACAGTTGTTCTTTTTGCGATTGATGTATAAAAGTACTTTCCGTACGCCTACATTCAATGATTTGTATTATTATCGATTGGGTAATAGGAGCCTGCGTCCCGAAAAGGCCAATGAATATAATATTGGGATAACATGGAGCAAGCCTTTTGTGTCTTTCCTCAATTATTTTTCGGTTACTATCGATGGTTATTATAATGATGTAACCGATAAAATTGTTGCATTCCCCACCACCTATGCCTGGAAGATGGCTAACTATGGAAAAGTTCGTGCCACAGGAATAGATGCTACTTTGGCAGCAGCGACTTCATTGAGCAAAAATATCACACTTGTCATATCCGGTGGATATACCTTTCAGAAAGCTATTGACTTGACTGATCCCACTTCCAAGAGTTATAAAGACCAATTACCTTACACGCCGGAGCACAGCGGGAACGTATCTGCTATTCTGGAAATGCCGTGGGTAAATGTAGGATACTCCATAGTAGGGGTGAGTGAGCGATATAGTATGTCACAGAATATACCGGAGAATAGGATTGATGGTTATATGGAACATACGGTCAATTTGTCCAAAGATTTTTCTTTGAAGCGTTGCAAACTTCGCTTACAGGCAGAGATTGTCAATCTGACAGATACACAGTATGACGTGATAAAATATTATCCTATGCCGGGACGTTCGTGGCGACTGACGGGGACAATTGAATTTTAACCAATTAAATAAGTAAGAATTATGAAAGTAAGAAGTTTATTAGTCGGCATGCTTTGCATGCTTGCGTTGAGTGTTTCATTCGCATCTTGTAGTGATGATGACGATGATTTGTTGGATGATTCAGGTTCGACGGTTGCTTTGCCGCAAGTGCGTGCTTTTTTTATGAATGCAGGTTCATATGGTGCTAACAATGCAAACATTGCTTTTTATGCTCCTAACGGTGGTGCTGATTTTGTCAGTGATATATTCCAGAAACAGAATAAGGCTAAGTTGGGAGACATGGGGCAGACGATGATTGAATACAATGAATATATGTATGTAGCAATGTATGGCTCCAACTATTTGGTGAAACTGAATGCGGCCGGTGTGGAGCAGGCCCGCACGTCATTTGTGGATGATAAAGAGCTGTCGGCAGGTATTCGTTTTATTGATGCTGAGGATGGCTATATCTATGCTTCTTTTCATGGAGGTGTGGTTGCAAAGATCAATGCCAATACATTGAAGGTAGAAAAGAAATTAACCATCGAACAGGGCTATAATCTGGAAGGCGTAGCGATAAGTAATAATATGCTTTATGTTGCCAATTCTTATAAGCAAGTGGACGGGAAATATATTTATCTGACTGACGTATTTGTAATAGACTTGAAAAACTTTACTTTGAAAGAAACGTTGACCGTAGCGTCGAACCCTAATGTGTTGATGGAGGAAGATGACAAGTTATTCTTAATAGCATGGGACTACTCCTCAACAGCAGGTTATGTTTTGCAGATGATTGATCCGGCTGATGGAAACAAGGTAACAACAATCGGTAATGCAACCTTTATGTCGGCTGATGATGATATAGTTTATTTTGTGAACTCTTTGACTATTTGGGGAAATCCTCCGACTGCTACTAACACTTTCAGTACTTATAATATCAAAACAAAGAAACTGAACGAAATCTCATTCTTAAAGAATGCACCGGAAGAACTGGCCACAACATGTCTTTCCATGTTGCAGGTGAATGATAATAACGGTGATATTTATATTGGCACTACTTTCTTCTCAGCGGGTAATGGCAACATCTACCGCTTCAAGAAAGATGGAACTTTTGTAGAAAAGTTCGATTGTGGTGGTCAGAATCCTAATTCTGCCGTATTCTTTAATTAAAGATGAAAAAGATAGCATTATCTGTTTTTATAGGGATGGTAGTCTTGTTTCTTTCCGCTTGTGGCGGAAGGAGCAAGGCTACTTCTACTTTAGTAACCGGAGACACCATCCCTCTGCGCTATGCCGAGAACCTTACTTTAGTGGCCTATCCCGAATATACCGTCGCTACTTTGCGCAACCCCTGGGATACTTTAAGAACGCTACACACCTATATCTTAGTGCCTGCTGCCGAACCCTTACCCGCACATTTGCCGCAAGGTACGGTGGTGCGTACCCCGCTTTCCAAAGCAGTAGTCTATTCGTCGGTGCATTGCGGATTGGTGAACAATTTGGGAGCTTTCAACAGTATCGGCGGTATCTGCGACTTGAAATATATCAAACTGCCAGTCGTGCAGGAAGGCGTTAAACGGGGAACTATTGCCGATTGCGGTGACGGCATGAATCCTGATATGGAAAAGATTATCGACCTGCATCCTGATGCCATTCTGCTTTCTCCGTTTGAAAATAGTGGTGGTTACGGGCGCATTGAGAAGCTGAATATTCCCATTATTGAATGTGCTGATTATATGGAAACTTCCGCTTTGGGACGTGCTGAATGGATGCGTTTTTATGGATTGCTGTTCGGTGCAGCTCCAAAAGCTGATAGTCTTTTTGCTGAAGTAGACAGCTGTTATAAGCGGCTCCAACATCGTGCTATGCTTTCGTCGGTCTCTCTGTCGGTTGTCAGCGAGCTGAAAAGTGGTTCTGCATGGTATGTACCGGGTGGACGTAGCACGATGGGACGTCTTTTTAATGACGCTTGTGGACGGTATGTTTTTGCGGAAGACAAACATAGCGGTTCCATTCCCTTAGCTTTTGAAACGGTCTTTGATAAGGCCGGTGATGCTGATGTTTGGATTATCAAGTACAATCGCGACCGCGATATGAGCTATTCTGATTTGAAAGCCGATTATATTGGTTATACGGGTTTTAAGGCATTCAAAACGCGGAATATTTACGGATGTAACACTGCGAAAGTTCCTTTTTATGAAGAAACTCCTTTCCGCCCGGACTATCTGCTGGCGGATTTGATACAGATTCTTCACCCCGAAATAGGAGATTTGGGAGGTTTGCGTTATTTTTGCAAATTGAATGAGTAGAGGAGGAAAATATGGTATCGGATTAGGAATAGTAATTGCATTGCTGTTTGTTGCTAATCTGTTGGTGGGATCGGTTCCGATTCCCGTATCCGATGTTTTTCATATACTTCTTGGAGGTGAAGGCGGGAAGGCAAGTTGGCGTTTTATCGTGTGGGAAGCTCGTCTGCCTCAGGCCATGACGGCATTGCTCTGCGGGAGTGCGCTGGCTGTTTGTGGATTGATGCTGCAAACAGCTTTCAAGAATCCGTTGGCAGGTCCGTCTATTTTGGGCATTAATTCCGGAGCCAGCTTGGGAGTGGCGTTTGTGATGCTGCTGTTTGGTGGTAGCATATCGGCCGGTACTTTCAGCTTGTCTGGTTTCTTTTCCGTATTGGCGGGAGCTTTTGTTGGAGCTATGCTGATAATGGGACTTATTCTTTTCTTTTCTACGTTATTGAAGAGCAATGTCATGCTGCTGATAACAGGTATCATGATAGGTTACATCGCTTCGTCTGCAATCGCTTTGCTGAACTTCTTTGCTACGGCAGAGGGGGTGCAGTCTTATATGATATGGGGATTGGGTAACTTTGGAGGCGTCTCTTTGCAGCAGATGCCTGCTTTTGCATCGGTAACTGTTGCAGGATTGTTTGGTTCTTTATTACTGATAAAACCCTTGAATGCATTGTTGCTGGGTGAACGCTATGCGGAGAACTTAGGAGTCAATATCGGTCGTGTGCGCAATTGGCTGTTGGTCATCACCGGTTTGCTGACTGCCATAACTACCGCTTTTTGCGGACCGGTCGCATTTATTGGCCTTGCTGTGCCTCATATAGCCCGCATGATATTGCGGACTGCCAATCATAATTCTTTGCTACCCGTTACTATTTTGAGTGGAGGGGCGGTGGCTCTGCTTTGCAATCTTATCTGTGTCCTGCCCGGTGAGGCCGGTATTATTCCTTTGAATGCGGTTACACCGATTATTGGAGCGCCGGTAATCATCTATGTGATCGTCAGCCAAAGAAATCCGCAACATTTTAACTGATTTTTTCCCCGAAAACTCTTTACCGGAATAAATGTTTACTCAATCGTTTGCATAGATAACTGTCAGATTTAAAAGGATTATGCCATTTCATATTATTTTTTATTGTATTTTTGCCCCTGGTATTAGTTTTAATTTAAACAAAGATTGTGGCTATGAAATTACCCGAAGATCCGATGATGCTGTATAGCTTCATCAATATGAAGTTACGTGATTTTTATCCTTCACTGGATGCACTTTGTGAAGATATGAATGTAGAAAGAGATGAAATTGTCCGGACGCTGAAAACGGTGGGATTTGAGTATAATCCTGCACGAAACAGATTCTGGTAATTGCTGTAAGCTTATAAACAGAGAAGTTGGGGCTGTGTCTTGGCAAAGATGCAGCCTCAACTTTTTGTTAATAAACACCAAATATGCCCCTCCTCATTTAACTTCCTTGCTTTTTATCTTTCTAACCTGTAAAACCCGGTGAACTGATGATTAACGAGAACAAGATTCGACAAATATATAAATCCAATCGAGAGCAGGGCTTTCGGCTGTTGGTGGAATATTTTCAAGAACCGATATATTATTATATACGGCGTTTAGTGGTTCTGCATGAAGATGCGGAAGACGTGTTGCAGGAGGTTTTTATTCAGATATACAGGCATTGGGACCAGTTTCGCAACGAGAGTTCATTGAGCACATGGATTTACCGGATTGCGACGAATGAAAGCCTCCGTCTGCTGAACAGCCGTAAAAAGCGGGAAACAGTTTCCACTGAAGACATGCAGGAAAGTCTGATTTCCCAGCTAAGGGCGTCCGATTATGTGGATTATGAGAATGAATTGGCCGTCAAATTTCAGGAAGCGATACTGAGGCTGCCGGAAAAGCAAAGGCTGGTATTCAATCTTCGCTATTATGATGAACTTGATTATGAAGAAATAGCTTATATTTTGGACAGTAAGGTTGATGCGCTTAAGGTCAACTATCATTATGCGAAAGAAAAGATTAAAGAGTACATACTAAATAATTAAGACTATGAAAAAAGACTTTGACTTTGATGATATAGGAAAAAAGACGCCTTATCGTGTGCCCGAAGGTTTTTTTGATGAGATGCAACGTGAGGTGCAAAAACGCACTTATGCTGACAAACCGGCAAATCGTCGCTTATGGATAGCTGCTTCCACAAGTATTGCCGTGGCTGCGGTGTTAATAGGCTTTCTGTTCATGCCGTTTCATTTCCGGCAAAATGATCCCGGAAGGACTGACTTGCAGAGGCCGGATACTGAAAATTATACGGCGGCAATATCTGCCGATAAATGGATTCGTGAAATGTCGGACGAGGAGCTGGAAGAGCTCGTCAGCTTCTCCGAAAACGATATGTTTTTAAATTAATAGTATTGTCTTAAAAAGAAAAGTTTATGAAAACAAAATTTATTTATGCATTTCTGACATGCCTCGTGATGGGCTGCCAACTCAGTATTTCTGCCCAAAATCAAGTGAATAAGGGTAAAAAAATGAACCGGACACCGGAGCAATTCATGGAGCGCCAGACTCATCAAATGGTCAAAACGCTGATGCTGGATGATGCTGCCACTGCCAAATTCGTTCCGGTTTACCAGAACTATTTGAAGGAACTTCGGGAGTGCAGAATGATGAATCGTAAACAAACTCCTGCAAGGCAAAAGGTGGAGAAGCCGGGGGTAAAGCCGGAATCTAAGCCGTTGCTGACGGATGCCGAGGTAGAACAGCAGATTAAAGGACGTTTTGCACAAAGCCGTAAGATATTGGATGTGCGCGAGAAATATTATAATGAGTTCAGGAAAATACTCTCCCCTAAACAGATTATGAAAATATATCAGACGGAGAAGAGCAATGCTAATAAGCTGAAGAAAGAATTTGACCGCAGAAAGAGACAGGCGGCTGTGCAAGGAAAATACAAACATCCGGTACGCTCTGCCCAAAAGTCCTAAAATCCTCTTAGGCAGTCTTCTGCAAATCGGCATATATTTCAATGTGACAATTGGGTATATGCCGATTTTTTTGTGTCCGGGTTCAGAACTTCACCGGGGAGAAATTGTTGTAGGGGAATGTAGATAAGAAAGGATACTCCATGCGGTTGTTTCAGGAAATAAAGAATTGGAAAACGGTTCGTGGCTGGCATATTTGGAAGTTGAAGTTGGTGGATGCGCGGCTCTACTTTGTCAGTATGGTGGTGGGGCTGCTGACGGGACTTATAGCGGTTCCTTATCATTACCTGCTCTATTATCTGCTGCATGTCCGCAGCGGGTTTTTCGCTTCCCGTCCCGCTTGGTACTGGCATATTCCATTGTTCATGTTGTTTTGGGGGATCCTGATTCTTGTATCCCGGCTGGTCGGCAAAATGCCCCTTATCGGTGGCGGCGGTATTCCACAGACACGCGGGGCAATCAACGGGCGGATAACTTACCGGCATCCGTTCATTGAGTTGATATCCAAGTTTGCCGGCGGAATACTTTCCGTTTCTGCCGGGTTGTCGCTTGGGCGTGAGGGGCCTTCCGTCCAGATAGGTTCCTATGTCGGTTGCCTCGTTTCCCGGTGGACACATATTTTGAAGGGCGAACGCAAGCAGTTGTTGGCGGCGGGAGCAGGGGCAGGGCTTGCTGCGGCTTTTGCGGCACCGCTGGCTTCTTCATTGATTGTCATTGAGTCCATTGAGCGTTTCGATGCACCCAAGACGGCTATTACCACACTGCTGGCAGGCGTAGTGGCAGGTGTGATTGCCACTTTGGTATTTCCCGTAAACCCTTATCATCTGATTGAGGTGTCGGAGCCGGCTTTGGCTTTTTGGGTTCAAATGAAGTATTTCCTCATATTGGCTGTCATCATTTCCATTGTCGGCAAGCTATATGCTGCAATTATGATTTCGTTTAAGCGGGTATACTCTGCGGTCAAGTCTCCGACATCCGTCAAGATGTTCTATCTGGTGTTGGTGGCCTACATCATCTCATTGATGCAGGTGAACCTGACGGGCGGTGGCGAGCAGTTTCTGTTGGAACAGGCTCAGAACGGCAGTACGGAGATGATGTGGGTGCTTGCTGTCATGCTGTTGCATTTCGGCTTCTCGGTGTGTTCCGTCTCTTCCGGGCTGCCGGGGGGAAACTTTATCCCCACTTTGGTCACAGGTGGCTTGCTGGGGCGGTTTGTGGGATTGATTGCAGTGAAGTACGGTATTATCGGACACGAAAGCGTCACTTATGTCATGTTGATATCCATGTCGGCTTTTCTGGTGGCTATTGAGCGCACGCCGTTGACTGCCATTGTTCTGATAACGGAGATTACCGGGCATTTTGAAGTTTTCTATCCATCGGTGGTAGTAGGCGGCCTTACCTACTATTTTACGGAACTGCTTCAGATGAAATCTTTCAATGTAATCTTGTACGAGGATATGGTCAGCTCATCTGATTTTCAGGAAGAGAAGCGGTATGCGCTGTCTGTGGAAGTCATGACCGGTTCTTATTTTGACGGCAAGGCGGTTGGTGAGCTGTCCTTGCCCGAACATTGCGTTATCATCGGTGTGCATAGGGACGGAAAAAACCTGGTCCCGGCGGAAACAAGTTTGATTCCGGGAGACCAGGTGCAGATTGAAATGGATTCACAGGACATAGAGAAACTCTATGAACCGCTTGTCAGTATGGCAAATATCTATTAAGCCAAGTTACCTATTTCATCCAGATTCTTCTGAATGTCGTTATCGGTCAGTTCATAATTCTGCAAATCGCCGGCGAGGTATTTGTCATACGACGCCATGTCGATGAGTCCATGACCGGACAGGTTGAACAGGATCACTTTTTCCTCACCCGTTTCCTTGCATTTGTTTGCTTCGCGGATGGTGGCTGCAATGGCGTGGCAGGATTCGGGTGCGGGGATGATGCCTTCTGCCTGTGCAAAGAGACAGCCGGCATCGAACGATTCGAGTTGTTTGATGTCCATTGCTTCCATATAGCCGTCTTTCAGCAGTTGCGACACGATGACGCCTGCGCCATGATAGCGCAAGCCGCCGGCATGGATGTTGGCAGGAGCAAAGTTGTGTCCCAGTGTAAACATTGGCAGCAAAGGGGTATATCCGGCTTCGTCGCCGAAGTCATATTGGAATTTTCCGCGTGTCAGCTTCGGGCAGGAAGCCGGTTCGGCGGCGATGAAGCGCGTTTTCTTTCCTTCGAGGATCGTGTGCCGCATGAAGGGGAACGTAATGCCGCCGAAGTTGGAACCTCCGCCAAAGCAGGCAATGACCATATCGGGATATTCACCGGCCATTTCCATTTGTTTTTCGGCTTCCAGGCCGATTACGGTCTGATGCAGCGTTACGTGGCTCAGTACGGAGCCGAGTGTATATTTGCAGTTGGGGGTGCTTCGTGCCAGTTCAATAGCTTCGGAAATGGCTGTACCCAGCGAACCCTGATGATTGGGGTGGGCGGTCAGTATATCTTTTCCGGCGCGGGTGGACATGGACGGTGAAGGAGTGACCTGTGCGCCGAATGTCTGCATGATGCTGCGGCGGTATGGTTTCTGCTCATAGCTGATTTTCACTTGGTATACGGCGGCTTCCAGCCCGAAGAGGCGGGCGGCATAGGCCAGCGAGGCTCCCCATTGTCCGGCTCCGGTTTCGGTGGTGACATTCGTCACACCCTCCTGTTTGCAATAGTAGGCCTGCGGCAGGGCAGAGTTCAACTTGTGAGACCCCATTGGACTGACGCTCTCGTTTTTGAAATAGATATGCGCCGGGGTGCCGAGTGCTTTTTCCAGTCCGTAGGCGCGCACCAGCGGGGTGCTGCGGTAGTATTTGTACATTTCACGCACTTGTTCGGGAATTTCAATCCAGGCATCTGTCTGGTTGAGCTCCTGACGGCAAAGTTCCTGTGCGAAGATGGGATATAAATCTTCCGCTTTCAATGGTTGCTTGGTAGCGGGATTAAGCGGCGGCATGGGTTTGTTCACCATATCGGCTTGTATGTTGTACCAGTAACGTGGAATTTCGTCTTCCGGAAGAATGAATCTTTTTGTCTTGTTGCTCATAGTGGTTATAAAATTAAAAGTGATTCAGTGTCCAAATGTAGCCATTATTTTTAAACCAATTTCTTTTTTCCATTGTTTTTTGTTTATGAAGGTAGATTTGTCTAAGTTTGCCACGTCTCTTTAACCGGTATTTTTATGAAGATTTATCATAAGTTCCTTTTGTATCAGAATAAATGGATTTATCCTTATGTGCGTGTGGCGTTGAGGGTTATGACGACTTTGACCTATCTGGCATCCATTTTGCTTATTGTCGGGTTGGTGTACGAGCATGGGTTCAGGATTTCGGCTGCGGAAGCCCACCAGTTGCAGCGCTTGTATCATGGGGTGTGGATTGTTTTCTTGGCGGACATATCCTTGCACATTGCGTTGGAGTATAAGGACACGCGGCGGACTTTCAGCAGGCTGACGTGGATATTGACTTTTTTGCTTTATTTGACGTTGGTTCCGGTTGTGTTTCATCGTCCGGAGGTGGAAGGCGCTGTGCAGGCTGTCTGGGACTTTCTGGACGGCAGGATGTATCATCTTTCATTGTTGCTGGTGCTTTCTTTCCTTAATTTGTCCTATGGCTTGGTGAGGCTGTTGGGGCGGCGGACAAACCCTTCGCTCATTTTGGCTGTCAGCTTCCTTATCATAATACTGGTGGGGACGGGACTGCTGATGCTTCCCCGTTCTACGGTGTCGGGCATCTCGTGGGTCGATTCGCTGTTCATCTCCACAAGTGCGGTGTGTGTGACGGGGCTGACCTCGGTGGATGTGGCGTCCACCTTTACGACAACGGGGTTCGTAATCATCATCCTGCTGATTCAGATTGGCGGTTTGGGGGTGATGACGCTGACGAGCTTCTTCGCAATGTTCTTCATGGGCAATACTTCTTTGTACAATCAGTTGGTGGTGCGCGATATGGTCAGCTCCAACTCGTTGAACTCGCTGCTCTCCACGCTGGTCTATATCCTCGGCTTCACGTTGGCGATAGAGGGGGCGGGGATGCTCGCCATTTGGAGTGATATTCATGGCACGATGGGCATGGACATACACGAGGAACTGGCTTTCTCGGCTTTCCATTCCATATCTGCGTTCTGCAATGCCGGTTTCTCCACCTTGCCGGGCAATCTGGGCAATCCGCTGTTGCTGGCGGGGCATCATAATCCGTTTTATATATACATATCCCTGTTGATTATTCTCGGTGGTATCGGTTTCCCGATATTGGTGAACTTCAAAGATATTATTCTTTATCACATACGTCGCTTCTGGAGATTTCTGCGCACGTGGGAGTGGGATGGCCGCAGGTTCTATCATCTTTATAACCTGAACACACGTATCGTGTTGATTGTCACATTCCTGCTGTTGGTGTTCGGTACGCTTGGCATAGCCCTTTTTGAGTGGAACGGCTCTTTTGCAGGCATGCCGGTTGCCGATAAGTGGACACAGGCGTTTTTCAATGCGGTTTGTCCTCGTACGGCGGGCTTTTCCAGTGTGGATCTGGCAGGCTTGGGCGTGCAGACGCTGCTGCTCTATCTTATATTGATGTGGATTGGCGGCGGTTCGCAGTCCACTGCGGGCGGCATCAAGGTGAATGCTTTTGCTGTGGTGGTGCTGAACCTTGTGGCGGTATTGCGCGGAACGGAGCGGGTGGAGGTTTTCGGACGTGAATTGTCGTACGACTCTATCAGGCGTTCCAACGCTACGGTGGTGATGTCGTTCGGTGTATTGTTCATATTCATCTTTGTGATCAGCATTTTGGAACCGAAACTTTCACTGCTTACCATTGCCTTTGAGTGTGTTTCGGCCATCAGTACGGTGGGTTCCAGCCTGAACGCCACCCCTTTGCTGGGGGACGACAGCAAACTGTTGGTGGCGCTCCTGATGTTTGTGGGGCGTGTAGGGCTGATAACCTTGATGCTCGGCATCATCAAGCAAAAGAAGCATACGAAATATCGGTATCCGAGCGGACAGATTATTATTAACTGATTTGTGGTTTATGATTCCGTAACCGGAACATCATGAACCGTAAGTCCAAAACCATAAATCTTATGAAGTATATCATTATCGGTCTGGGCAATTACGGTCACGTGCTTGCCGAGGAACTTTCTGCTTTGGGGCACGAAGTGATAGGCGCCGACATCAGTTCGTCCCGCGTGGATGGCTTGAAGGACAAGATAGCGACAGCATTTGTTATTGATGCAACGGACGAGCAGGCACTCTCTGTGCTTCCCTTGAACAGCGTGGATGTGGTGATTGTCGCTATCGGCGAGAACTTTGGCGCGTCCATTCGTGTAGTGGCTCTTTTGAAGCAGAAAAAGGTGAAACGCATCTATGCCAGGGCCATTGATGCCATACACCGTTCGGTGCTCGATGCTTTCGGGCTGGAGCGTATTCTGACGCCCGAAGAGGATGCGGCGCGCGGCTTGGTGCATTTGCTGGAGTTCGGTGCGGATATTGAAACGTTTCGCGTGGATGCCAACTATTATGTCGTGAAGTTCACTGTGCCCGAAAGGTTTGTCGGTTACAGCGTGAATGAATTGAAACTCGATAAGGAATTCGGGTTGAAATTGCTTGCCTTGAAGCGTGCCGAGACGCTGAAAAACTGCTTGGGCATCTCTTTTACGGAGCATGATGTTGTAAACGGACTGCCGGATGATGACCTGATACAGGTGGGAGACCGGTTGGTGTGTTACGGGCAGTATCGGGACTTCCGGAAGTTTTGGAAAGCGCTGTGAGTCAGTCTGCCACGAGGAAGAGCTGGGTACAGTACTTCGTCGTGGCAGACTGTAATTACAAAGTGAAATTATTCCAATGGTTTTAGACGGATGATGCCGGCTGAATTTTCAGGCATGATGAATTCGAATTTCTTTTTCACTATGCCGAGGTCCACAGTATGCGGAACTATCACTTCGGTATATGACACTTTTTTTGCATAACGCCATGCCATTTCCCTCATTCCCGGCCTTTCTCTCTTTCCCGGAGACACATTCTCCATGGGATCTTTGTTGTAGTCCGGATGGCTGGAATAATAGTTTTGGTCTTTCTGATTCTTCACAGAGGTATCGTGTGACGAGATGAATTCAACAGCCGCTTTGTAGCATATTCCGGAACCGGTATTGACAGTAATGCGCTTGTTCGCGGCCTCCGAGTTCACGAACTTAATGTAAATCTCACCCGTGGAGGTATTGATGGTAGGGGATGTATATACGGTGGTGTCCGCCACATTCCCGTTCATTACATCCGACATGAGAAAAGCTCTGTCACCGGCTTTGGAGAACAGCTTCTGATAGTAGTAGTTGGAAGTCCGCCACATGCCCCGGTTGTCGAACCAGATGAGGTTAGAGTTCCACTTGTTGTAGCCTTTCTTGCAGAACAGAGGGGCATATGCAGCCATCACCACCATATCAGAATTTCTCTCCAGTCCGGTCCAGTAAGCAGCTTCGGCCAGGGTAGAAGCATAGGCATTGTTGGTACCGTTGTTGGCAAACTCTCCGACGAACACTCGCGTAGGTTTGTTCCGGTCATATGTATAGCCCTCAGCGCCGCGTTTCTTGCCCGGATTGTATCTGTCGCGGTTGGTGTAGAACCATTCGTCGCTTTTGTAGTAATGTTCATCAACTATCGTATTGATATAGTTGGAATCTATTTCCTTCATATTAGCATCGAATTCCTTTCCTGCATCAAAGGCTCCGGAGGTGGAAATAATGGTAATTTCCGGATGTTTTTCCTTGACCGCATTGTATATGATGCCGAAGCGCTCCCAGAAAGCGTTTCCTCTATTCTCGTTGCCTATGCCGAGATATTTGAGTCCGAACGGTTCCGGATGACCCATCTCGGCCCTCAGCGAACCCCATTTGCTGTCGACGGAACCGTTACAGAATTCTATCAGGTCAAGAGCGTCCTGAACAAATATGCTTCTGAACCTCTCTCTATCTTCCTCCGTATCGAGAGGGGCTATGTACTGATGTCCGGCAAACTGGCATGTAACGCCGTTGTTGAGTACAGGCAGCGGAGTTGCACCGAGAGATTCGGCCATGAGAAAATATTCATAGAAGCCCACATACTGCGAAGTCCAGTATCCCCAATGATTGCGGAATCCTATTCTTTCCTCCGGAGTGCCGATGGAGTTTTTCCAGAATACCTGTCCGAAATAGTTTGGACCTTCGGAAGCGCATCCGCCGGGGAAACGCATGAAGGTAGGATTGAGGTCGGCGAGGGCCTGCATGAGATCTTTGCGGAACGGGCCGTCCTTCCCGTCGTTCCAGAGTTGGGACGCTTCCGGAAGCAGAGTGACGAAATCAAGGTAGAACACTCCGGTGGTATCGGCAATGATACAGAGGCGGCTGTCGGAGCTGCGCAGAGCCTTCAGTCTTCCTTCATATTTTTTCCATTCATCGGTGATGCTTCCGAATGCGAGTACATTGGAATTGAGGTTTCCGTCCTTATCCTCAAGATAAACCTTGAAATCACCCTTGTAGGATTCTCCCCGGAGGTACAGCCCGAGATCATAGCTGATGTCCTTTACAGCCGGAATAGAAGGAGTTTGGGTATTGTTGGAATAGTGATATTCTTTGCCTTTTCCGTATTCTGCTATTCCGAATCCATTTGCGGCTATTCCGAACCCGTCTCCGGGGTTTTTCACCTCGAAACGTACGCTGTACTGCTTGTAACGCTGTTCGTCATCATATTTATCATTTGGGTCGAAGTCATAATGACGCTTGAGATTTTTCACGAGAGGTTTGTCGGCAACAGCCCTTGCGCTACCCCTTGCATCACCCTTGCGAACGATGGTCCAGCCGAAGAATACGCTGTCGCATACGGAGAACTCGTGTTCCGGAGCATCAGGCACATTGTATGCTTGAAAAGAATTGTTTTGGATAAGTTGTGCACAGATACCGCCGTCGAGCGAATTGTTTATATCTTCAAAGAATATTCCCCTGAGTGTTGGGCTGATTTCAATTCCGAGTTTCTTCGGCTTGAGGGTAAGCGTTCGTTTTTCTTCAGACTTGAATCCCTGAAGTTGAAGCATCTTGTCGGCGAAACGGTATCCGAGGAGCCTCATTCCTTCGGTACTGAAATGGAACTGATCGCCTGTACTCTCGCAACCGAGAGCTGAAATTATATGTGCATTCGGAAGTACCTTCGGGAGTTTCGGCATAATGCTACTGTTGAATGCTGCACATACGCCTCCCTGTTCTGCGTATTTGAGTTCCCCTGCAAGAAGAGGTGTCTGTTTGGGATTGAGATTGAGGTCCTTGCATAGATTGTCGTAAATCTTCTTGACACGTTCCGGCCAGAGGGGATCTTCCGAATTGGATTCACCCTGATGCATGAGTATCCCCTTGATAACTCCATCTTTTTGGGCAAGTCTTGCCATATTCACGAGACGCTCATAAGGGTTTCCGCCGTATTGGCTGACGATGTTTTTCATCCAGTCGCGCTCGTTGTCGATATAATCTTTATAGTCTTCCCTATCCCAAAGTTGGATTTTTGCTCCTGCTACAGATACGTTGATAACGCCTACATGGTATTCAGAAGGAAGAATATCAATCATTTTTCTTCCGAAAAAATCCACCGGACCGAGGTTGTTGCCTTCACGACAGATCGGAGGTATGGCAGTATACCATTTTCCCATCTCGCGCCCAAGTTTCGGCATGTCGACCGCAGCCATGAATTGGAAACGTGGATTATTGAAATCTTTGTCCTGCTCTGCCGGTACAGCTCCTGCTTCCATGTTGGACTGTCCTATACAAAGATATATGAAAAAATTGGGGTCCGGTTTGCTTTCCGGAGTTGCAGAAGCCCTGAAAATCGGGAATATGGCAAGTACTGCCACTACAAGAAATGAAATTTTTCTTTTCATATCGAATCTGTTTTAACTTGATGAGTGTTTTTTGTGTTATTTTGTGATAATGTCGATACAAAACTATCAAAAAAAAAACAATCAGCAAGAGAAAATTCCCAAAAATATTCTTCGCGTATGCCTATGGAATGTTTAGGAGTTCTTCTTATGCTCTGAGTGCATTTTTCATACGGTAAATTGTCAGTTTATTTAGTACACTACAGCTATCAGAAGCGTATGTCCTGTTACGTGATGACATGGCAGATGTTTCCCGTTTTTAAACTTTGTAGGCAGATGTTTCCGTTATGAATTGAACCTGAGTCCTATGGGAGTGGGATTATAGCAATGTAGCTTGCTCATTTTTCTACTCCTATTAATCGTTTTATCATGTTAAAATATAGTAGGTTAACATTATTTTCCAATGGAAACTATTTATTATCGGAAAATATTGCTTTCTTTGTAGCATCAAACTAAAAAAGAAAGAATATGAAATATGTGATTATTGGCGGTGTTGCAGGCGGAGCCACAGCTGCCGCCCGGCTGAGAAGAATAGACGAGCAGGCTGAAATCGTTTTGTTGGAGAAAGGCAAATACATTTCGTATGCCAATTGCGGATTACCTTATTATATAGGGGGAGTTATTGAAGAACGTGGAAAACTGCTGGTGCAGACTCCTGAATCATTTGGACAACGTTTCCGCATTGATGTGAGAGTGGAGAATGAGGTTGTTGCCATTGATACGGAACGCAAAACACTGGCTATCCGCAAAGCTGGCGGAGAAGAATACGAGGAAACTTATGATAAACTTCTGTTGTCTCCGGGAGCTACTCCTGTGAAGCCTCCGTTGGAAGGCATCCATTCGGAAGGCATATTTACGCTTCGCAATGTGGAGGATACCGACCTGATCAAGTCCTACATTGCGGACAATCAGGTGAAACGCGCCGTTGTGGTGGGAGCAGGATTTATCGGGCTTGAAATGGCCGAAAACCTGCATCATGCGGGCATTTCCGTTTCTGTTGTCGAAATGGGCAATCAGGTTATGGCGCCTATCGACTTCTCTATGGCTGCACATATTCACCAGCATTTAATTCAAAAAGGAGTCTCCCTTTACTTGGAAGAAGGAGTCACGCACTTCCGGCGCGATGAACAGGGAATTACCGTCTTTCTGAAAAGTGGGAAAACGATTCCTGCCGATATGGTACTGCTTTCTATCGGCGTGCGTCCGGCAACGGGGCTGGCGCAGCAGGCCGGTTTGGAACTGGGCGAGACGGGCGGCATCCGGGTGGATGAGCATCTGGAGACTTCTGTCAAAGACATCTATGCCGTAGGCGACGCTATTGAGTATCCTCATCCGCTGACCGGGAAACCCTGGCTCAACTATCTGGCTAATCCGGCTAACCGTCAGGGACGTATTGTGGCCGATAATATGGCATTGGGCAATACAATCTCTTATGAAGGGGCTATCGGCACCTCCATTGCCAAAGTGTTCGATATGACGGTCGCTTCTACCGGGCTTGCTGCAAAGCGCCTGAAACAATGGGGAATGGAGTATCAGAGTTCGGTGACTCATTCCGCTTCTCATGCCGGTTACTATCCCGATGCATTGCCGCTGACCTTGAAACTGACCTTTCACCCGAAAACAGGGAAACTCTATGGAGCCCAGTGTGTGGGGTATGAGGGAGTGGACAAGCGCATTGACCAGATAGCGGGACTTATCAAACGTGGAGGAACCGTTTATGACCTGATGGAGACGGAGCATGCCTACGCACCTCCTTTCTCATCTGCCAAAGATCCTATTGCCATAGCCGGATACGTGGCTTCCAATATAATCAGCGGTGCAATGCCGGTGATCTCTTGGCGTGAACTGGCAGGGAAGAAGGACGGCATAATGTTGATTGACACCCGTACACCCGAAGAATTCTCGTTCGGCACTATTCCGGGAGCTGTTAATATTCCGCTGGATGAGATGCGCGGCCGTTTGTCTGAGATACCCGAAGATAAGCCTGTCGTACTTTTCTGTGCAGTGGGATTGCGGGGATATTTGGCACAACGAATTTTGATGGGGCATGGTTACCGTAACACGGCCAATCTGATAGGCGGGTATAAAACATACTCTGCGGCAGTTGCTCCTGTGCCGGCTCCTGTGCCGCCTGCGGAAGTGTCGTCTGCGGAAGCGTCGTCTGCCACATCTGCTTCGCCACAATCGGTACAGGGCGTTTCTGCTAAAGAACCGCTGAAGATTAATGCTTGCGGCTTGCAGTGCCCCGGACCCATTATGCAGGTGAAGAAAGCGATGGATAGCATTTCTCCGGGCGAACGGGTGGAAATAGTGGCGACCGATGCCGGTTTTGCACGCGATGCCTCTGCCTGGTGTGCCACTACGGGCAATAAGCTGGTGGAGAAGAAAGAAGAGAAGGGACGCTATACGGTACTGCTTGAGAAGGGAGATGAAACTTGCGCTTGTCCGTCGTCTCTTCCGGCAGCAGGTGGAAGGGGGAAAACTTTAATTCTTTTTAGTGATGATTTAGACAAGGCTTTGGCTACCTTTGTACTCGCTAACGGAGCTGCGGCAACCGGACAGAAAGTTTCGATATTTTTCACCTTTTGGGGGCTGAACGTATTGAAGAAGATACAGAAACCCCGGACGCAGAAAGATGTTTTCGGAAAAATGTTTGGCATGATGCTCCCGTCCAGCTCTTTGAAACTGAAACTGTCCAAAATGAATATGATGGGGATGGGCAGCCGGATGATGCGCTTCCTCATGAAACGGAAAGGAATAGATTCTTTGGAGTCGTTACGTTCTCAGGCGTTGGCGCAAGGCGTTGAGTTCATTGCCTGCCAGATGTCTATGGACATGATGGGGATTCAGCGTGAGGAATTGCTGGACGAAGTTACGATAGGCGGCGTGGCAACCTATATGGAGCGTGCCGATAAAGCGAATGTGAATTTATTTATATAACAGGAATAATGGAAACTTTATGTAGGATCCGCGATATTTACCGGGCGATATCCGAGTTTGAGGTACAATTTATGCAAGAGTTTGATTTGTCATTGAATGAAGGGATGCTGCTATGTACCCTGCTGAATACGCCAAAGCTCACTTCCAGCGAGATAGCGGAAGCGCTTGGACTGTCGGCTTCCAATGCCTCGAAGATTATCCGTTCGGTAGAGGAGAAGAAGCTGATTACCCGTCTGGTGGGAAAAGCGGATAAACGCCAGATGCACTTTGCCCTGACGCCCGAAGGGAAGAACCGTATTACGGTTATAAAAAACAGTACTCCCGAAATCCCGGCTCTATTGCGGGAGATTGTATGACAGGGAAGGAGGGGCCGTTTATTCGTGATGATACGGCCCGCCGTTCAGTATTGTCATGGCCCGGTATAACTGTTCCACAAAGATGAGCCTGATCATCTGGTGGGAAAAGGTCATGCGTGAAAGGGATAGTTTCTCGTGTGCCGCTTCATAGACTTTGGGGGAGAAACCATACGGTCCGCCGATAATAAAAACAAGCCGTTTGTTTACGGTGTTCATCTTGCGCTTCATATAGTCTGCGAACTCTATGGAGCGCATTTCTTTTCCACCCTCGTCCAGCAACACCACCACATCGCCCGGCTGAAGGGCTTTTAATATCAGTTCGCCTTCTTTCTCCTTTTGTACTTCGAAGGAAAGGCTTTTGGTATTCTTCAATTCGGGAATAACCTCCATTTCAAACGAAAGATACCGACGCGTACGCTGTATATAATCATTGATGGCTGTGATGAAGTGCTGTTCTACGGTTCGTCCTACGACGAGCAAAGTCGTTTTCATGTGAATTACTGATTTTCGTGCAAAAATAATTCTTTCCTGTGAGAATGCCGCCTTTCTCTGTGTATTATTTATTTCATCCCATGAGACGGAATAATCCGTCTTGCGGGACGGATAAATTCATTCCGCAGGACGGATTATCCCTTCCATGATGGCTGTGTTTATGGAAGGTTAATAAAATAAAACCGGCCTTTTTTCTTGTTATTTATAAGATTTGCTTACCTTTGCCTATCATTAATACTTGTGAAAATGAATAAACGAGTAGTAATATTATGGGTCTGTTTCTTTGTCTGGGCGGTCTCGCTTATGGCACAAGACGTGCCGGGAGGAGTGGTCGCCGCCTTTAAAAAAGGAAATTCTCAGGAACTGAACGGGTATTTGAGTGACAAGGTTGAGCTGATTCTTGAGGATCGCTCCATCAATGTAGACCGCCGGACAGCAGAGGGGAAGATGGCAGCGTTCTTTTCCGGCAATCAGGTTAGTGGATTCACAGTGAATCATCAGGGCAAACGTGACGAGTCGGGGTTCATTGTCGGCACGCTGACAACTGCGAACGGAAACTTTCGGGTGAATTGTTTCTTTAGAAAAGTGGCAAATAAATATGTAATACACCAAATAAGAATAGATAAAACAAATGAATAAGGAAGAAGAATTGATTGACAGGTTGATTGACCTGGCCTTTGCCGAGGATATAGGCGACGGTGATCATACCACCCTTTCATGTATCCCTGCTACGGCAATGGGCAAATCCAAGTTATTGATTAAAGAAACCGGTATCCTTGCCGGTATCGAGGTGGCCAAAGAAGTGTTCCGCCGCTTCGACCCTGCGATGAAAGTGGAAGTGTTCATCAATGACGGTGCTGAAGTGAAACCCGGTGACGTGGCTATGGTGGTAGAAGGCAAGGTGCAGTCTTTATTGCAGACCGAACGCCTGATGCTGAACATTATGCAACGTATGAGCGGCATTGCCACCATGACACATAAATATGCCGAGAAGTTGAAAGGTACAAACACGCGTGTGCTTGATACCCGCAAGACAACTCCCGGCATGCGTATTCTGGAAAAAATGGCTGTAAAGATTGGGGGCGGCGTTAATCACCGGATCGGCTTGTTCGACATGATTTTGTTGAAAGACAACCATGTGGATTTCGCCGGAGGCATTGATAAGGCCATTACCCGCGCCAAAGAATATTGCAAGGAGAAAGGCAAGGATCTCAAGATAGAGATTGAGGTGCGCAACCTCGACGAATTGCAGCAGGTGCTTGACTTGGGCGGGGTGGACCGTATTATGTTCGATAACTTCACGCCCGAATTGACAAGGAAAGCCGTTGAAATGGTAGCAGGCCGTTATGAAACGGAGTCTTCCGGCGGCATCACTTTCGACACCTTGCGCGACTATGCCGAATGTGGGGTGGACTTTATTTCGGTAGGTGCTTTGACGCATTCCGTAAAGGGATTGGATATGAGCTTCAAAGCCTGCTGATAAAGGCGAATATAATACAGGGGAAAGCCTCTCATAGGGAATACTGCCCGTTGTTGCAGGTCTATGAGAGGCTTTCCTTATTCTTTTTAACTTCTTTTTAGAGATTCTGTTGCAGCATTCTGCCGAGTGCTGCGTCTAACTAACAAACGACGCAAAGAGGCGTCCGTAAAACGAGCACTGACATTGGAAAATGAGATAGAACTGATAGAGGGCTGCCGGGCAGGAAAGGATTCCGCCCGAAAGGAACTTTACACTCTCTATTCCAGGCAGATGTTGGCGGTGTGTTACCGTTATACGGGCGATATGGATGCGGCGCACGATGTTTTGCATGACGGCTTTATCAAAATCTTCACCCGCTTTACGTTTCGTGGCGAATGTGCTTTGAGTACATGGGTGACAAGAGTGATGGTGACGCAAGCCATTGATTATCTGCGGAAGCAGCACCGTTTCGGGCAACTGGTGGTAAACGAGGAGCAGCTTCCCGATGTGCCGGATGAAGCAAATGTTACTGAAAACGGAAGCCGGCTTACCGAAGAACAGTTGATGGCGTTTGTAGCGGAACTTCCGGATGGATGCCGCACAGTGTTCAACCTGTATGTGTTTGAGGAGAAGTCTCATAAAGAGATTGCAGAACTGCTCCACATCAAAGAACATTCATCTACCTCGCAGTTGCATCGTGCCAAATGTATGTTAGCAAAAAGAATTAAAGAATATACAGAACATGAGAGAAAATGATGAAATAACAGGGTTGTTCCGTAGCCGTCTGGCAGGTGCGGAAATGACGGTGCGCGAGGGCTTCTGGGAGAAATTGCAGGAAGATGTGGCGTCTCCTGCTGCAAGCCGGAAGAAGGCGGCATTTCTTTCTCCGAAATATTATCGGATAGCGGCTGCCGCATCTGTTATATTTGTGTTGGGAGGCGTTTCGGCAGCTTTTTGGTTTTTCTCTCCGAAAGAAGAAATAAAGGATGCTTTCACACAAGTAGCGGCTTTGACACCGGAAGGCAGTTTGAACGGTGATGCGGCGCAGGAATCTTTCCCTTCTATACATCAGGCCGCTCCCGCCGGACTGAAACCGGGCGCACAACAGCCGGCAAGCGGAACTCCCGTAGGCATGACTGCCCAGTCGGAGGAGGAGAATGGCTCTGTCTCCGTACGGCTTTCTATTACTATCAGACAGCGTGTGCAGACCGGTGGCGATTATTTCAACAATAATGCCGCTTTGCAGGACGGTAATCCTTATCAGGAAGCCGACAGGCAGGTTGATTCGGCTGCTGACGCCTTTTCCACTGTTTCTGCGGAAGAAGAGCAGGATGCTTCTTCTTTAAGGAAGCAACAGTCGCGTAAATGGGCGTTGAAAGCTGCTCTTGGAACGTCTCTGCCTAAGAGGAATCACAATATGCCGTTGACAGCAGGAGTGACGGTGGAACGTAGTCTGAACAACTGGCTTGCTTTAGAAACGGGTATTCAGTATAATCGCTTGCATGCCGACCGTACGCTGCACACTTTAGGAATTCCCGTAAAATTGAATATGACACTGGCAAGTACTCCGAGGGTTGATTTGTATGCTGTTGTGGGAGGGGCTGCCGAGAAATGTATTGCCGGGGCTCCGGATAATGGCTTTAAGGCAGAACCTGTCCAACTGTCAGTTGCGGCGGGAGTAGGGGTGCGCTATAAATTGAGCGACCGTTTCGCTTTATTCGCCGAGCCTTTGGTTTCCCATCATTTTGATACGGAGTCTGAAACTAAAACCTTGAGAACCGAACGTGCCACGAATTTGAACCTCTTGTGTGGAGTACGTATGACTTATTAACCTTAAAGACTGTACAATAAAATGAATACTTTCTGTAGAATATATAAATATGGCTGTGTGGTGCTTGCAATGGCTGCTTGTCTCGTTCTTGTGTCTTGTGGTGAGGCGTCACTGGATTATAATCATCCGGATGTGGAATTGTTCGTGAAACAGTTGCGGACAGGAAAATATTCGGCCCAGAGTCCTGAAGGGCTTAGTAACATTCCCAAGTTCGCCAAAGAGGATATTGAAGAACTGTTGAAGTATGCCGAAGACTTGACGGTGATACCTTCTTTCCCGTTGGCACCTGTGTCCTATTCGGCAGGTGGAAAATTGCGCTTGGGTGAATGTATTTTGTGGACGGTAGAGACTATCCGCTTGGGACATAATGCGTCAATGGGATGCAAAATGGTACACGTTGATGCCGAGAACTATGAAGGCATTTATTTTTTGACGGATGAGGAAGTGCTTGATGCGGCTGCCCGTTATCGTCGCTGGTGGGAAGGACGTAAATATCCGCGTACCATGTGGACGGTTGATCCATGCTATGACGAACCACTCTGTGGAAGCGGCTATATGTGGTGGTGAGTTTTCCCGTATGAGGGTGAGGTATGAAGTATAAGGTATAAAGTATAAAGAATTAATCGGGTGAAATATTTTATTCTCTTTTTAGGGTTGCTTTTTGTGGTAGCCTTTCCCCTTTACGCTCAAGAGTGGACACCGCAAGATTCTTTGCATCTGCGCCGGTTTCTCAGTGGTGAAGGAGAAGTCAGGCTGAATCCGGACGTGTTGAAGGAGATAGGCATTGATTCCCCTTTAGGTTCTCCGAAAGAGGATATGAATAAATCGTGGTTGGAGTTTGATTCTTCTTTACCTGTAATGCCTCAGATGCCGGAGAAAAAAGTAGTGCTTACTTTGCGCCCCTATACTGCAAATACCAAATATAACTGGGATCCGGTTTATCAGAAAAAGATTACAGTGAATAAAAACACATGGAGGAGTAGCCCGTTTTACGAATTGACCAAACTGAAAATTTACACCAACTGGGCTAAGCGTCCGTTGGATGCCGGACCGCGTGAAAGCGTCGAACAAATAGAAGCTACCGGACTGCGCTACATGGTGACTGAGCGTGCCAACAACATGGCGGTGGGCGGCTGGAGAGGAGTTGGAGGCGGCGGTATTTCGGGTGATTTTATGGCTCCCTTCACTAAGGATTTCTGGAATATAAAAGGGCGTAAGCGTCGGGCGCGTACGTTGGAAGTATTAAAAACTTATGGTGATTCCATTAGTGTCCGTCGTAATGATGCAATTATCAAATAAAATATCCTGTCTTTAATTTCTTAAATATTGAACTTTATCTCTCTTCCCCTTGTTCATAAAGATAAACCTTTAAAGGATAAACAATGGATAGAATAACTTCTCTGTTTGGGATAAAATACCCCATCATTCAAGGTGGTATGGTGTGGTGTAGTGGCTGGCGGTTGGCGTCGGCAGTGAGTAATGCCGGAGGCTTAGGCTTATTGGGTGCAGGTTCCATGCATCCTGACACGTTGCGGGAGCATATACAAAAGTGTCGTGCGGCTACGCATCATTCATTTGGGGTGAATATCCCTTTGATGTATCCCCAGATAGAAGAAGTTATGCAGATTGTGGCAGAGGAAGGCGTCCGCATTGTGTTTACGTCTGCCGGTAATCCTAAGTCGTGGACCGGATGGTTAAAGGAGCATGGCATCACAGTGGTGCATGTTGTTTCATCATCGCGTTTTGCCATGAAAGCTGAGGCTGCCGGTGTGGATGCCATTGTGGCCGAAGGTTTTGAAGCCGGCGGACACAACGGGCGTGAAGAAACAACTACGCTTTGTTTGATTCCCTCCGTACGTGCGGCCACTACACTGCCTTTGATTGCGGCAGGTGGCATTACTTCCGGTGAGGCGATTCTTGCGATGCGTGCATTGGGGGCTGAAGGGGTGCAGTTGGGTACACGATTTGCTTTGACTGAGGAAAGCTCTGCCAGCAGGGTGTTTAAAGAGTATTGTTTGCATCTGAAGGAGGGTGATACCCGCTTATTATTAAAAAAATTATCTCCGGTACGTTTGGCGCGTGGCAATTTTCAGCGTGCGGTGGAGGCGGCTGAAGCTGTTGGAGCTACGGAAGAGGAATTGCGTATTCTTTTGTCGAGGGGACGTGCCAAACGCGGTATCTTTGAGGGAGACCTTGAAGAGGGTGAACTTGAGATAGGGCAGGCGGTTGCATTGCTTCATGAGAAAGGAATACAGACGGTAGGGGAGGTTATGCATGAACTGATAACGGATTATCAGCGTGCGTGTGAAACACTTGCCGCCAATATATATGAACGTTTAGAGATTTAAGTCCGGTGGCAGACTTTGACCCGGCAAAATAATTTTGCCTATGATGAGGAGCGGAAGTGATGCATAAGCCTGATTGCCGAATCTGAAAACAAACTTGATAGAATAAAAGCAGCCCGTAGGTTTTCGGGTGCAATCATAATATAAAAGCGAAGTGAAAAACTTCGCTTTTTTTGTTACTTTTCAATATTTCCATTTGTTACTAACCAATATTCCCAGTACCTAAATCAGTATAGCAGGAAAACTTCACTATTATTTGTCGGAAACAGAGGAGGGTAAGGGGGAGGTTTACGGTTTTGTGCCAAGAAAATACTTGAGATAGGGTAGCAGTTAGTTCGTCCAAAATGCACTAAAAACGGTTGCGTTGCGTTAACTTTATGGCGCGTTCATGGGCGTGTTTGTTCCATGTAAAGCGTAATTGTAATCGTATGTAATTAAAGATTGTATCATGTTCGTTGTTGGCTGGATGTCAGCAATTTAATTATAATGTAATAATCAAAGAACTATGGACAAGAATGGACTTTATGGTTTTATGTTATCCGTCATTACGGATATGGAGTTGCAGGGCCGTTACAGCACTGCGCATGTGTATCATTGTGCCTTGAAGTCTGCAGTGGGTTACGGAGGCACCTCGTTGCGGATTGAAGACCTCAGCCCTGTGTGGCTGCACAACTATCAGGAGCATTTGTTGCGTCAGGCATTGCTTTGGAACACGATTTCCACGTACATGCGCATGCTTCGTGCGGTGTATAACCGGGCTGTGGATTTGGGGCTTGCCCCTTATATCCCCCGTCAGTTCAAGAACGTGTTTACGGGGCGTCATGTCAATCATCGGCGGGCCTTGAAGAAAGAGGAGATCCGCCTGGTGCTGGTGAAAGGCGCGGCTGAAACTGCGGATGAAGTTAGAGCTGCAGTTACATCAATGGCTGCGGATCGGACTACGGTTACATCAACGGCTGCGGATGATGATCAGGATCAGGCTGCGGCTGCAACTGAGAGTACCGACGCAGCAGAAGCTACGGAACCCGTTTCCGCTTCCCGCTGTTCCTCCCGCGACCTCAACTGGGCGCGCGCCTGTCTGGAGCTTATGCTCCGTTTTCATGGCATGCCCTTCGTCGACCTTGCCAACCTTCGCAAGGTTGATTTGCAGGACGGCTACCTGACCGTCCGCCGCCATAAGACAGGCGCGCCCCTTCTTATCGCTGTCGATCCGGCCGCCATGAAACTTCTCCGGCTTTATGCGAGCAAGGACCCTTCCTCTCCCTACCTGCTTGACATTCTCGACGGTCGGCTTTTGGGCAAGGCTGCATATCTGGACTACCAGCATGCCCTGCGCCTGCTCAATTTGCGTCTGGGGCAGCTTTCGCGGCTCTGCAGGCTGGGCAATAAGGTTTCTTCCTATACTGCGCGTCACACGTGGGCCACTATTGCCAAGTCACGCGGGATTCCTGTTGCAGTGATCTCGGAAGCATTGGGCCATGCGTCCGTTTCCACTACGGAGGGCTACCTGAAACGTTTTGAGGATGATGAAATCAAAAGAGCGAATAAGGTAATAATAGATTATATCTTCGGGAAGTAGTTCTCCGGTTATGTAAATGCTATCTTTCTGTAATTCAGCACTCTATGCGGACGTTACTTCATAAGTAACGGATTGATATTTCGCTGCAAATATATACGTAATACTTGAAAAACCAAATAAAATCTCCTTTTTTCTCCACTTTTGCTATGTATTTTGTGTGATAAGCCGGAACTCAGCTTTTTTTTCCTTCATTATGGAGCTTTTGGAACATAGCTTTCCTTCACCTTTCTCTGAGTGAAAGATGAGAGAATATCGTGCATATAATGGCATATTATATACACATAAGTTACTGTACCGCCTTGTGCTTTCCTCTTCCCGTCTTTCTTCCCGCGTGTTTACTTCCGTTACTTATGAAGTAATGGAATTTTCCTTAATATAATAACCTACAATGTTGACAGACAAAACGCAAGCTGCCATCGCCGCCCTCCGGGCGGTTGCCTACTGTGTCCCGCATTCCAGCCCGGATGCCTCCCCTTCTGTTCCGGTGCGGATGTTGCGTGATTTGGAAGATTGCGGCCTGATCCGCCTTCTTCCGGGCGGCAATCCCTCTTCTCCGGGTTCCTATGAATTGTGCAGGAGCTTCTCCTCGCTCTCTCTCTACGACCTGCTGCTTGCTATCGGCGAGGGTGTCTTTCCGGTTTCCCCGGACGCTTCGGAGGAGCATATCCACCGGCGTTTCGGCTACGTTTCGGGCGCTTCGAGGCTCGGTGTCATTAACCATATGCTCCGCACGCTGCTTGACGGTGTCAGCCTGTCGTCCCTGTGACAGATAACCCCAACCCCCGCATTTATGAAGTATAAGAGAACCCTTCAGTTGTTTGCCATTTTCCTTGCATGCGAGTTGTATGCAATGCTGTTCGCCGCTCTGGTTTACTCCTGCGGCAGGGACGGTGAGCGTGGCTCCGGTGCTGTCACTGCGTGTTCGTCTGCCCCGTCCGTCGGGGCTTTGAATGTGAATCTTTTAAACAATCAAACCATATGGGAATAAAAGCTCTGCTGCTACTGCCTGCGATCCTTGCCTTTCCGGGCTATCTTCATGGCGTGGCGGCCTTGCCCGGCACTCTGCCGGGCCCCGATACGCTGTATCGTGATTCTACCTACCTCCGCGTGATCAACGAGGGCTCCACACGCCTGAACTGCTACCTGTCCTATCCTCAGGGCGGCTGGCGTGTGGAGAGTACCTACGGCAACAACTCCTCCGAACTTGCCCGCCTTGCCCGCTTCATCCGTACCTCACTTTCCGACAGTCTGATTTATGTGCGTGAGATCACCCTGACGGGCTACTGCTCCATAGAGGGCAGCTACGCCCACAACGAACGTCTTGCCCGCCGTCGCGCCAACGGTTTCAGGAACTACCTTGATTCGGTATTCGGCCTTTCGAGGCGCTACCCTGTGAGGACATCCTACGTTGGCGAGGACTGGGAGAGGCTCCGTTCCCTTGCCGATTCCTGCGCATCGCTTCCCAGCCGCCGGGAAGTGCTGGAAATCATCGACAATACCGGTATCTTCGACGGTCGCGAAAGGAAGCTGATGGCCTTGCATGGCGGAGTTCCCTATAACTTCATGCTTTCCGAGCTCTTCCCCTTGCTCCGCCGGGTTGAGATACTGGTGGAATACGACCTCCACCGCATCATCGAGGAGCGCTACCGGCGCAAACTTAGCGCTTCCGAGTTGCAGGAGATCCTTGCGCATGAGCGTGCAGTGGCCGCCGCCGAGCAGGAACGCCTTGCCGAACTCCGCCGCCTGGCAGCCGAAAGTCGGCAACGCGCCGAGCAGCTGCGTCTGGCGGAAGAACATGCCGAACAACTCCGCCTGGCAGAGCAGCGCGCCGCCGAAGCCGAACAGGAACGCCTGCGTGCCGAGCAGCTGCGTCTGGCGGAAGAACGCGCCGAACAACTCCGTCGGGCGGAGCAGCGGCGCAACCTTGCCGTTCCCCTGTTCTCCATCAAGACCAACCTTTACGCCCTTTCGGGCATGACCCCCGGTTTCTCCCATACCTCTTTCACTCCCAACCTTTCCGCCGAGTTCTTCTTTGCCGGGCGCTGGTCTGCCGTTGCTTCCGCCGCGTATGCCGACTGGTCCTACGGTAACGGCCAGTCCTATTGGGGCATATCCGCTTACCGCCTTGAGCCGCGTTTCTGGCTGCGTTCGGGCGGCGTCTACCACCTTTTCTACGTAGGCGTCTACGGCCAGTCCGGCGATTTCGACAACCGCAGCACCTCCGACAGCCGCCTTTCCTCCGGTACGGGCAACTGTACGGGCACCTATCTTGAAGGCGGCGTTTCCGCCGGCTGCCACTTCCGCCTGAGTGGCCGCTGGGGCATTGATCTGGGGCTTCGCGGCGGCTTTCGCAGTTCGGATGTCAACACATACGACGTGGAGCTTCCCTATCATTATTTCAACCGTAACTTCCGCAAGAACCGTTTCGGCCTGACGGGTGTGGACATCAGCATCGGCTACCGTTTCGGGCGCAGTGCGAAAGGAGGTGGAAAATGAGAATGTCATGTCTTGTCCTGCTGCTTGTTTCTGCGGCCGCCTTTGCGGGCTGCACCGAAAGGGGGCTGGACCATCGCGCTGCCAGCGGCCGGGTGGAGATAGCCCCCGTCTGGGCCGGGCTGAACCGTCCCTCCGCTGCCGGCTACCGCTTTTATGGTGCGGACAACAAGCCGGCTCCGGTGGAAGGCGCCGTTGCGGAGGCATCCGTCGATTCCTTCTCGGTTGTCCTTCCTGAGGGCCGTTACAGTTGCCTTGCCTACAACACCGATGCCCAAGGCGTCACCTTTACGGGGCTGGACAACAGGCTTCTTGCGGAAGTCCGCCTCTCCTCCGAGGCGCAGCCGGGCAACGTGTACAGTTGGAGCGTGGAGGAGGTGGAGGTCACCTCACGCGGTGATGTCCGCTACACGCCCGTTCCCCTCCGCCTTGTGAAACAGGTTGTCCTCCGCTTCCGGGTGACGGGTGTGGAGGGCGCAACGGTGCTGAACGGCACGCTGAACGGCGTCTATCCCTCGCTCTTCCTGTTTTCGGGCGATCCTCCGGAGCAGAGCATCAGGACGGCTCCCGAAACAGTGGCGCAATATACCGCCACGCTGGTGCAGACCCGGAATACGGGTTCTCCTTCCTACACCGCTTCCGCCGATATCCGCCTGCTCGGCCTTCTCGATCCCCAAAAGGAGGAGGGGAACGGAAATGAAACGGCCTACGATTCCCGCCTGAATCTTTCTGTGCATAACTCCTCCGGTGAGGTGTACAGCACGACGGTGAACATGAACAAGCCTGTCTCCGAAATCATCGATTCCTACGGGGGTGAAATCCCTATCGACAAGACGATAGAGATAGATGTAAGCGTGAACCTGCTCGATATGAACCTTACGGCTGTTGTGCAGGGTTGGAAGGAAGGAAACAGAGAGATAATAATCATAAAATAATTAGTTGGTAATCCTTTTATATTCTTTTATCAATCAGTATGTTATGAGTTTATTTCAGTTTACCCTCAATAAACCTGTAATTTATTCCTAATAAACCGGCAGTTTAATCCTAATAAACTTGTGGTTTATTGCCAATAAACCGACGGTTTATTCCGGATAAATGGACAGAATGAATCGTAGAAATATTTTTAGTAGCATTTATTTAATATTAATTTAGAAAAAGAAGTAAGTTTAGTATGAAGAAAATTATGTTTATGCTTGTTGCCGTAGCAGCTATGGCAAGCAGTTGTACACAGAGTGATGTAATCGGGTTGTCTTCGGATGATAATGTTGAAATACGTGTCAGTGCGGGTATCACCTCTGCTGTGTCTCCCTCTACGAGGGCGGTATTGGAAGGGATGATAAATTCCGGTTTCACTACGGATTTGGATGTGTCGTTTGTGCGTGCCGATGAGGGAAGTTCTGGCTACACTACCTACGGGGCTACTGCTTTGATAGGTACCGTAGCGCATGCTGCTGATGCGCTGTCGTTTGCTCCTGCCGAATATTATTTGGCAAGCGGAAAGAAAACCAAGTTGATAGGCTGGTATCCAAGACGTTCCGGAGTTAGTTATGCGCAAGGTACAAGAGTTGTGGATTTTGGTGAAATTGACGGTAAGACGGATTTGATGGCTACTGTTCTGTACGAGGGAAGTAAAGGTGCAAATATACCGTCTATTGCTTTCAATCACTTGCTTACCCAGTTCAGTATAAAGGTTTATACTCCTGATGCTGCTGCGCAGGGATTGTGGGGGACAGTGAACTCCATTAAGATAGCTGAAAAAAAACAGACTTGTACGATTACATTGCCTGCGGCGACAGAGACAGCCAATACAGCAGCCGCTCCGACTTTTACTGGTAATTCTGACTTGGATTTGATTGAGGCTAACCCGGCTGTCACCCCTGCAACTGTCATTAACTATCCCCTGACGCTGGGCGTAGGCACGACTACGGACGCAGTTCTGGCAGGTTATGCCATGTTTGCTCCGCAAACTGCTGGTAATGTGGTATTGAAGATTGAATTGTCTGTCGGTGGAACCCAGACTGTGAATGTCCCTGTTCCTACTACACCTACACCCGCAGGTTTTCTTCATGGACACGCGTATGAAATCACTTTAAAGTTCTCGTCTTCGGCTATCACTCCTACCGTATCCGTTGTAGACTGGGTACCGGTCACAAATCTTCCTGAAGTTGAAATTTAATGTTTATACGCCATTGATTTTATGAACTATTCAGGGATGATAAAATACTTGCCGGCAGTCTTGTTGTTTTGTTCGTGTACGGAAAGCGGTCTTTTGTTGAGGGAGCGTGAACGTTTTGCAGTGCATTTCTCTGCATCGGGCATCGGCATGGAGGTCACCACGCGTGCTTCTTCGCCTTTGTCGGACAACACAACGTTGCGTATCCTCGCTTTCCGGCGTGTAGGACAATCTCCCGATTTGCAGGCGGATGAATACATGGGTGAAGGCACATACAGAGCCTCTTCGGGCAATGGCAGCCTGACGCCTGTGCATTCTTTGCTGCTGCGTGCCGGTTCCTATGATTTCTATGCCCTTACCCCGGAAACGGCTACTGCTTCCGGGGGCGGTGGCAGCGGTATTCCCGGCGGCGGTGGCGGCACCACTGCACCGCCGTACACCGTATCTGTGGGGCATGGCATGGACTATGCCACTTCGCTGACCGCGGGTAGAGCGGTGGATGAATCCAACCCTTCCGTCCCTCTCAACGATTTGGTTCGCCGTTGCACAAGGCTGGTGTTCGAGCTGTCGCCCAAAGCGGGCAATATAAAGAAGGTGCGTGTTGCGTCCGCCGGGCTCACCAATATGACTGCTGCCCCCGTTGCGGCGCCCCTGAATGCAGAACTTCCCCTTGCGGGAGTGGCGCAGAGCGACGGCCTCACCATAGCAGGCGGCAGCTTCTCTCCGCCGGACAAGGACCTGAACACTTCCGCTGCTGCGGTGGTGCTGCCCCGCATGGCAGGTAAGTTCGATTTCGAGCTGGATGTGTCGTTCAATGACATGGCTGACGCAAAGTTTACGGCTGCCATGCCGGAGACGTTCGTATTTGCTCCCGGCACACAATATACGTTCACCCTGAAGATGAAAGGCAGCTCCATGCAACTGACGCTGACGGTGGTGCCTTGGGGTGAGAGCGTAATGGGCGGTCAGGGCGATATAGGCGCTTCAGCTCCGATTACGGTGACTGTGGGGGCTTGGGAGAATGTGACTGTGCCGGGCGAAACAGGCGGTGGCAACCCCACTGTCAGTACGGGACAGTGGATTCTCAATCCCGATTTGGATGTCCTGTTCGGCAACTATGGCCTGAGTACGATAAACGGTCTGCCCTGGGCTTCTTCGCAGACTCTACCGGGCGAAACGGGCGGCGGGAGCACGAATGTGAACTCCGGCAGTTGGGCGGGAACAAAGGATGTACCTGCTACCACCGGTGATGGAAAACCAACGGGGAGTGATGATCCGGATTCAGTGTAAAAACATGCAGTATATAAACATGCAATATAAAAACATGTATACATAGGACAACATGTAAGTATATAATATGTAAGCATAGGACATATCAACAACATATAACCTATGTGCAACATGTAAAATGGAAAAAATGAAATAATAATTATGAAGATAACAAGTATTTTTGGGTTATGTATAGCGGCTTCTCTTTGCTTTCTTTCCTGTACGGATGGAGACGAGATTCAGCAGAACATAACTCCCAATGTCGATACCATGCCGGTGAAACTTGCGCTTGGCATGGCTCCCATGCATGACACCGGAGGTGTCACTCGTGCACGCGGCGACAACTCGCTGGACTTGGTGCTGGGCGAGGAAGCGGATAAAGCTCCGGATTATGCCGGGGCACATTCCGCAACAGATGCCGGGGCGCAGATGAATTCCGCAACAGATGCCGGAGCACATCCCCAAACACGCGCAAGCCTGACCGACGCCCAAGAGGATGCAGTAAGCGAAATCTGCGTCTTTCAGTTTGAAAACGCCACTAATACACTGAAATACAGCGGACATATATCCTTAGGAACGGGAACACTTACAACCGACATCTCTCTGGCTACGGGAATGGGCGCGTGCACCGTATATGTGCTGGCAAACGTGGGCGACCTGACTTCGAGAGTGGCATACGGAAGCACACTGGCCGACTTCAAGAAGCTGGCAGCCGAAGTGACTTCGGGCAAAGGAACAGGTGATAACCTGCCTATGTGCGGCAGCAACGACAACTTCGACTCGAATACGGCCAACACACTTGCAGTCTCACTGACCCGTTCGGTTGCCAAAGTCAGCCTGAACCTGACTCTTCCGAATGGAGCTGATTTATTTACAGTGAGCGCCATCAAGCTGATGAATGTAGCAAAGAAACTCTATTATGTAGAATCGACTGCTCCGACTACTTCGGCAGAGCTTACCGACTACACGAGCGATAACTCCAACACAATTACTTGGTACATCCCTGAAAACAAGGCGGGAACCACCTCCCTGACCGATTGGAAAGACCGCTACGAGGGCAATGCGCCCGCTACGGCTACGTATATCCTGATAGAAGGGAGTTATACCCCTCAGAATGGTACGGCCCGCGATGTAGCCTATGCCATTTATCTGGGAGATAACGACCCTGCCGATTTCAATGTGACACGCAATACGAAATATACAGTGAATGCCAGCATTAGAGGCACTAACTTGGACGACGGTCGTGTGCTGGTGGGCAAGGATTTGAGTGCTGCCGGAACGCGGACAGCCAATTGCTATGTGGTGAAAACCACCGATGCCAATAAATGGTATCGCTTCAAGGCCACAGTCCGCGGCAATGGTGCGCAGACTGCGGAGGATATCTCTTATACGGGAGCCGTAATTCCTGCGGGTGATAAGATTTCTCCCGTCAAGGCAGGCCTTGTGTGGGAAACCCGCGATAACAATGGGACTATCCACACACTGGACTACGTGGGCTATTCCCGCAACGGCTATATCGTGTTCAAGCTGGGCAGTGCTCCTGAGGGCAATGCAGTGGTTGCCGCCAAAGACGGCGCTTCCAAAATCCTTTGGAGCTGGCATATCTGGGCAACGGCAGCGTTTGACGGAGATAACATCAAGGTACAGAAATACGAGACGCGCCCTCGTAACAATATTACCGGGTATGAAAACATAACTAAACGGACTTTCAATATGATGGACCGTAATTTGGGTGCTGCGAGCGCAATGCCGGCTTCTAAAACGGCAGAGGAGGTTATAAAGACGTATGGCCTGTTTTATCAGTTTGGTCGTAAAGACCCGTTCCCCGGACCGGGTGAGATGATAAAGACGGACAATGCAGAGCTTATTCCCTCTTATGATGCAAATGGGCAGTTGGTTACGAAAGCCAACTACTCTCAATTCTTAATATGGAGTCAAGTGCCAAGCGAAAAGAAAACTGACAGAGCAGCTATTATAGCACAACTTGCCTATGTAGTAGAGCATCCGTCAATGTTTGTGATGAGTACCAATGATAGGGCTACCCAGTATGGAGGTGACGGAAAGACTCCTTCTTTTAATTGGCTTTGGGCAGCACATTGGAACTCGCTTCCTTGGAAAGTATCCAATAAGTTGTGGGGTAGTGGTTTGATTACTGAATCAGGTACTAGCAATGCATTTGGAACGAAACCTGTAACGAAAACCATTTATGACCCTTGTCCTTATGGTTATCACATGCCTGAACAGGATGTATGGACAAACTTTTCGACTATTACAACTGAATATAATACGACCACTGCGGCTGAGTTTAATGTAGTTACTGCTGATAAACAGATCATTACTGGTAATACGGACGGTTTCGCAAACTCACAGTTTCCGGCGTTTGGGCGTCGTTTCTTAACTGCCGGAAATTCGGAAAATAGTGATGGAAGCAATGTGGCGTTCTATCCGGCAGTCGGTGCTCGTTTCAATACTACAACAATTGCAGATCTTGGACTAGGAATTTATTATTGGTCGGCTTCGCCCTATGATAATACCGGCAGGGTAGTAACGTCGCCGAGTGGTAATAGCACAAATATTAGTACGACGGGGAGTTGTCTGCTTGGAACTAATGATCTGGTATCTCCGGTAACATCCGGCTTAGGTCGTATGTGTGCTACTCCTGTGCGCTGTGTCCGCGGCAACTGACAGTAGCCGCTTTGTTGCGAAGTTGTTGCACTGCAAAGTTGTGCAGCAACCTTGTATCAAGAAATAATGTTATTCTATGTTTTTAGTTTATTCTCAGGGTATTGTTATTGATTGCCCTTAAGGAACACCGGGGAGTTTAGAGGGCCGGGTTTTTCCTCGCCCTCGATTCGTTCTTTGGTTTTGGGCCGGATGAGGATGTGAATCACTGTCTGTGCTTATTTGTTTGTTTGAAAGTTCCCTCTTTCCAAGCGTGGAAAGGGGGAACTTATGTGTAGTTATGGTATGCCAAGTCTCTTCTTTATTCTTTAGAGATGGTTTTATCTGCAACTTGCGTATTGGGCTGTTCTTCCCAGTGGAACGGCTCGAAGGTTGTGTTCGGATCAATCCAACTTGGCTTCTTGGCAGCGTAGATAATGAACGGGGCAATCACCACAACAAGCGCACCGATAATCAGTACGGAGAACCATACGGCATTGCTACCGGTGGAAATCTGGCTTGGAGGGATGAAGCTCAGCACAAATGCAAGCAATGAACCACAGAATCCCAAACCACCGATGAACCACATCAGGCCGTTGCCGCCTTTGCCGATGCGGAACGGGCGGTTCAGCTTCTTCATCTTGTAGCGCAAGGCAATGGCTCCGGAGAACATCAGCATGTACATGATGAGATAAAGAATAACCGTCAGCTGTGACAAAATCTGATAGAAACTCTGCACCGAAGGCATAACCACGAACAAGAGGCTCAATACGGTTACGGCTATACCTTGAACATAAAGTATGTTCTTTTGCACTCCCAGCTTGTTTGTCTTCTGGAAGAACGGAGGCAGATAACCCGCCTTGCCCACTGCAAAGATACCTTTGGACGGACCGGCAACCCATGTCAATACACCTGCCAGCACACCGAAAGCCAACGCAACGGCTATGATAGGTGACAGCCAGGAAGCATGGATATAATGGAAATAATTGTCGAAACCCACCAGCAGGCTCTGCGTCAGGCTGATGTCTTTTGCAGGAATAATGACACCGAGGGAAAAAGTGCCCAGTACAAAGATTATGACTGTGATCAACGCACCGATGAATACCGCTTTCGGATAGTTCTTGGAGGGATTGTTTACATCCTTCACATGGATACCGCCCATTTCCATTCCGGCATAGAAGAGGAAGATACTTGCGGCAAGCACCACATTGTCAAAATTCGTCAGGTCAGGGAAGAAACTGCTGTGGAAGTCCATGTTGGAGTGGCCGCCCGTAGCGAGATAGACAATGCCCAAAATAATCAGCAGGGCTGCCGGGATGATAGTACCGACCATGCCACCCACCTTTGCCACTTTTCCTACCCAGCCCATGCCTTTCATTGAAATGAAAGTTGCCAGCCAGTAGATTACGAGCACCACTGCCAGCGTGTAGTACTTGTTGTTTGCCAACGACATGTCGTGCACATCGTTCATACCGATGAAAGCAATGGATACGGCACCGAATGTCAACACAGTGGGATACCAGATTGTGCTTTCAATCCACTGCACCCAGATAGCGAGGAAGCCGAGTTTCTTTCCGTAGGCTTCACCCACCCAGCGGAACACACCGCCTTGCTTGTCCTGAAACATGGCAGCCAGCTCAGCGGCGACAAGTGACGTCGGGATGAGAAAGACTATGGCTGCAAATAAGTAGTAGAAAGCCGAACTCATTCCGTATACGGCTTCGGCGGGCAGTCCGCGAAGGGATACTACTGCCGTCACATTCATGATTGCCAGGGTAAATACGCCCAGCTTTACTGTTTGTTTAATATTTGCCATAAATTAAGGTTTTAGGTGAAAAAATCATTCTTTTTGTAATAGTCCTGTTTTTCCTTATTACGCCTCTCTACCAGACTTGTTACATATACTGTGAAAATGGGAAACATCATCATCCCTAATGCCGCCAACAGAACGGACAACACCCGCCCGGTGGCAGTGACCGCTATGATATTGGAACCCACCGTTGTCACATCCATGAACGCCCACCACAAAGCATCGCCATAACCTGTTACCAAAGGATTGGTTCCATGCTCCATGACATAAAAGGCAAGACTTGAAAAGTAGACGGTAGCCAATAGCATTGTCAGATAGGACACGAACAAGCCCGATGCACGATTGTACGTCAGCCAGCCCACCACGATAGCCATTGCATATCCGCCCCGCACCAGCGGGATGAAACGCAGCATATAAGTAATCTCAGGTGAAAATGTCCAACCCATGTAGGCAATGATATTCTGATAGGGAATGGCAACCAAAAGGAAGATGAAATGTGTGGCGACATAGCGCTTCCAGTTGGTTGCCAAAATCCATTCCAATACAAAATCAGCCAGAAACAATGCGCAAATCCATAACTGCACTTCCATGTACACCGATTGCTCGTAGAAAGGGATGCCTTTGAACGTGTCAACGGATATACTGATAACCAAGAACAGCGAAAGCAGCAAGATGATTACATGGAGTATGCCGTATATTCCTTTTTTCCGCACTATGAATTCTGATAGAGCTGTTTTCATATCTATTCCGTAATTGTCACATTGTCACCGTTGAATACACCCAGGCCGAGCCTGTTCATGATGAACCTGATAGACATTTGTGCTTTGACGGAGTTTCCGGCTTCATCCAGAGGAGGAGCGAAAGCGGAAATGCCCATTACACCGGGAAGTACAGCCATCACGCCACCGCCTACACCGCTTTTGGCAGGGATTCCGGCAGTGTACATCCAGTCGCCCGAATGTTCGTAGAAACCTACACTGGAAATCATGGAAGTGATTTTAGGCGCGAGTCCGGCTTCGAATACGTGTTGCCCGGTGACAGGATTAACGCCATTGTTGGCGATTGTTCCGGCTGCAATGCTCAGTTGCCCGGCTGTGACGCCCAACGAACATTGGCGGGTATAAAGGTCGAGTGCCAATTCCGGATCATCGTAGATACGGTCGTAGTTTTTCAATAGCCATGCAATGGAACGGTTATTGAAATTCGTAGCTGTCTCCGATTGGTACAGCTCGTCGATGAGCTGTGGAGCAGAGCCGCACAACTCGGTGATGTTCTGTACGATGACATTCCATTTCTTGTCGGAATCACCCGTCGGCTGCACCATGGAACAAGCGGATATAGCGCCCGCATTGACCAATGGAGTGGAGGGGTGGTCGTTCTCCAATAAAATGGCAATGATAGAGTTGAATGGCAGGCCCGTGGCATCGGCGCCAATCATGTCCAATACTTTCTGTGCACCGTACTGGCGCAGGATGAGTATGGCCGTATGTACTTTTGATACGGATTCTATGCCGAAGCGGTAATCTGTATCTCCGATATTGATGGTCTGTCCGTTTGTCAGGCAGATGCTGAGACCGAACAGGTCGGAATCTATGTTGGCAAGATAAGGGATGTAATCCGCATTCTTGCCTCCTGTTTGCTTTTTCACCTCATCATAGGCTTCTTGGGCAACTTCCCTGATCTGTGAAATTGATATTTTCTTTTCCATAATCTATATAATAATATGGAATAAGGAATAGGAGATTTGAGTTTCAGTCTCCTAAAGCCTTATTCGATATATTGTTTAATGTATTAAAACATAGAGCAGTGGAGTGATAAGCTGATTCTTGCTTTATCATTTTTTGTGGCGTCTTCCGCCATGATTGAATATTTTGCTTTCTACCGGCAGATTCTTCTCCTGAGCCATGCGGGTAGGGGTGGGGTAGTCCAGCTTTTCCAGTTCGGCAATGGCATTCTTTATGTCGCCCAGCAGCATGTCTGCCATGTCGCGGCTGAATCCCTGACGGACAACGACACGCATCACAATATATTCCTCCAGTTTGGAAGGCAGCGTATATGCCGGAACCATCCAACCATGTTGTGAAAGTTTGTCCTGCAAGTCGTAGAGAGTCCATTTGGCTGTCTTGGCGTATTCCGGTTTCAGATACCAGATGAACAACGGATTCACCACCTCATTAGAGTAATTGACAAACGGAGCCATTTTCCCTATTTCATCATGGATGTACTTGGCTATTGTGAGTGAATTGTATTGTACCTCTTTGTAACCTTGAAAACCTAAACGGATGAATTGATAGTATTGCCCTAAGATTTGTGCGGCAGGACGGGAGAAGTTCAATCCGACTTGGGTAATATTGGCGCCGAGATAGTTTACACTGAAGGACATCTCTTCGGGCAGGTATTCCTTGCCTTTCCAAACCACCCATCCCAGACCCGGATACACCAAGCCGAACTTATGGCCGCTGACACTGATGGAGAGCACCCATTTCAGACGGAAGTCCCATTTCTTTTCCGGATACAGGAACGGAAGGATGAAACCGCCGCTTGCAGCATCCACGTGGATGGGAATGTCGTAACCGGTTTTGGCATTGTAGGCGTCGAGCGCTTTGTCAAGGGCTTCGACATCATCATTCAGCCCTGTCCATGTGACACCCTGTATAGGCACGATGCAGATTGTGTTTTCATCACACATCTTCAGGGCTTCTTCGGGGTCGAGTGTGGTCTTGTCGAGGGTCAAAGGCACTTCGCGCATTTCGATTTGCCACAACTGGGCAAACTTCTCCCATACCACTTGGAAACCGGTTGAAATAACGAAGTTCGGCTTGTCGAACGGCTTGCCTTGCGCCTGACGTTTTTTGCGCCAGCGCAGCCACGCGGCTACACCGCCCAGCATACATGCTTCTGAAGAACCGATGGCGAGTGCGCCTGTCTTCCACGTATCTTTTTCCGGAGAATTCCACAGATTGGCGACGATGTTGATGCACTTGCCGTTCATTACGGCGATGCGGGGATACTCGGTTTCGTCAATGTAGTTGATGTTGATGGCTTCGTTCATTAGCTTGGTTGCATATTCGTCCATATAGGTCGTGACGAACGTAGCCAGATTCAGGCGGGGCTGGGTTTGGGCAAAAGTCTCATCTTTCACCATCTGGTAAGCGATTTCGGGAGTGGTGGGCCCATCGGGGATTTTTTGCACCGGTGAGGGTTGTAACATACGGTTTGAACCGAATACGTCTGTTTTGGCATCTCCCTTTCTGAAATTCAAATCTTCCATATAACTATAAGTTTTTAAAGGTTTAGGCGGCG
>ENA-UAMT01000216-UAMT01000216.1-human-gut-metagenome-genome-assembly--contig:-NODE-216-length-35402-cov-9.742864_pt1 | contig 35402 bp, 27 predicted proteins | sample MGYA00243286_ERZ654505 | MGnify/ENA primary metagenome ERZ654505 (study PRJEB26926, sample SAMN06164656) | human gut metagenome | biome: ENVO:00009003; feature: ENVO:2100002; material: ENVO:00002003...
CAGGATTCTTACCGCTTTTTAGTCAGGATTGCGAACTTGTTTCGCAATTACCTATAAATTTGCAATTTCCATATTGAGCAATTCCTCGTATATTATTCGTTCCATATAGTGTAAAACTAAGACTTCCACCGTTAAGAGTTACATCTCCTTGTGCAGAGATTCCTTCACTCTTTATATTAGCTGAAATATTTCCTGAATCAAATATCAAATTTGAACCTGAATTTGTAGAAAATGCTTTTCCTCCATATTTCATGGTAAGACTTCCATTTTCGTCTCCTTGAAATTTCAGTGTTCCGCTATTCATAGAAAAAAATACACCCGTAGTTGTGCTCTTCTGATCCTCATTATTAATAAACTGATTATTACCTATGAGCCTAACAGTAACATTACCGCACAACTGAATTCCACCATTTGAAGACACATAATCATAATTAATAGTAGCATTTTCAAATTTTAATTCTTGTGCCTTTACATCCCAGGTAACAGTTCCGTTTCCTGCCGTATATGTCTTATTCTCAGTCGGTAGCCCATTCCACCAATCCAACGCTACATCTTTGACATGTGTCAAATCCGTTGTTTCTGTCCCATTAGCAGCATATCCTTCAGCAGGATTATCGGAAAACATTTCTACTGTTTCCTCATCTCCAAACACATCTGTTGTTTCTGCCTGAGCAGAATCTTCCTGAGTTGCTTCCTGCACTATTTCATCTTCACTGTCAGGTGCTGTAAATTCTGCTGCATATGCAATTGTTCCCGGAACTACAGAATTCACTACCATTGCTGCTGTCAATGCAATCACAAAACTACGTCGCCATTTTTTTCGTAACTGTTCTTTTTTCATATTTACCCCTTTCCTTTCTTCACATTTGAGCTTATGCTGATGTTGCTGAATCAGATCTGATTACCCCCGGAACATTCTCTGCTTCCCTCAAATCACCAATTCAGCCAAGTTTCTTTATACTAATAATTATAACATTTTCTTAGGTATTTGATAATGCACTTTTCGGCACCAAAAAGTGCCCCCTGTATAGCAAAAGTGACGGCAGATATTGCCTGAAAAACCACCTGGGAAAAAGTTTCATTTTGATACTTTATATGTTAAAATGAAACATATCGTATCAAGTGAGGGGTTTTACAGATGTCTAAAAAGAAATATAATCTGAATACAATTTACATCTCTGAGCGTCTGCAGGAGAATCTGAAGCCGATTTCACAATCTGCATTCACTGCTGTGACCGCTCCCATGGGATATGGAAAAACAACTGCCATCAACTGGTATCTGGACAAACAGAGCAAAAACAGAAACTCCTGTGTGATCCGGATCAGTATTTATTCTGATAATCTGTCTGTTTTCTGGCAAAGCGTTCAGAAGGCATTTGCCTTCGCAGGGCTTGATTTTCTGGATAATTATATCTGCCCCTCAGACGCTGCCAGTGCGGGGATGCTTGCTGATGAGCTTTGTTATTCCCTGAGCAGTCAGACCTCTTACTACATTTTTATTGATGATTTTCATCTGCTGGGCGAACCTCATGTTGCAGATTTTTTTTGTATGCTTGCCAACAGACTGCCTGAGAATATCCACCTGATCGTATCCGGCAGAAATGCTTTTCTGTCCGGAAAAGAGATTCTCCGTCTTGGCAAAAAGTTATATCAGATCCATACCAGGGATCTGTGTCTGAATCGCCGGGAGCTTTCTGTCTATACCCATCGCTGCGGTGCCAGCCTGAACGAAGATCAGCTGAACACGCTTCTCTATTCCAGTGAGGGATGGTTCTCTGCAGTCTATCTGAATCTCTGTACCTTTTTTGAAAGCGGACATTTTCCTGACAATACTTCTAATATCTATGATATGTTTTCCTCTGCCATGATCGCACCTCTTTCTGATGCGCAGCAGGAATTTCTCACTGTTATGGGACTTGCTGATGAATTTACCGTTGAAATGGCACTTTTTATTACAGGGAATCCGGAAGCCGGACAGATTCTTTCCCTTATGACCAGACAGAATGCTTTTATCACTCCTTTGTCCGATGGAATCAGCTTCCGTTTTCACCATATGATGAAGGAATGTACACAGCGTGCCTTTGCCATGCTTTCCCATGAAAAACAGACAGATTTCCGGAATCGTTACGGACAATGGTATGAATCCCGGGGACAGTTCCTGCAGGCACTTGCTGCCTATAACAAGGCTCTTAACTATGATGCAGCACTTGCTGTTATCCAAAAGGATGCAGGAATCCTCCTGGCTTCTCTTTCGCCGGAAAAGGTTCTCGCATTTCTTGATGTCTGTCCAACAGAAATCCTGAAGAACAGACCTCTGGCCCTTCTCGTATTAATGCGCCGTATGTTTACCTGGCATCAGATTCCCAAAATGCTGGAACTGAAGCAGCTTCTGACAGATACCATAGCTGAAGATAACACTTTGTCCGAAGATGAGCGAAAGAATCTCTCCGGAGAATGTGATCTTATTATGAGTTTTCTGATGTATAACGATATCACCGGTATGAGCGTTCTGCACCGTCAGGCCAGTTCCAAAATGACCAGACCTGCCATCAGTATCCGCAATACAGGAAGCTGGACCTTCGGTTCTCCTTCTGTTCTGATGATGTTTCACCGCAGATCCGGAACTCTGGATGCAGAACTGGCAGCTATGAATGAGTGTATGCCCCATTATTACAGGATCACCCAGGGGCATGGACAGGGTGCGGAATTGCTCATGAATGCAGAGGCAGCATTTATGCAGGGGAATTTTTCAGATGCACAGATTCTGCTGGAGCAGACTTATTCCACCATTGCATCAAACGGACAGCACAATATTTCGCTCTGCTGTGATTTCCTTGCTGCAAGGCTTTCCCTTTTTCAGGAGAGTGTCACCTTTGTGAAGAACCCTGAAGTAAAGCGTAAGGAGCTTCTGTCTCTCCACAATATGATGTGGCTGAATATTTTTGACAGTACTTATGCTTACTACTATGCATTAATTAGAATGCCGGAAAAGATTCCTGCATTATTTAAAGACCATATGTTATCCACTGTCAGCTTTCTTTCTCCCTGCAGACCTATGATGGAAATGATCGAGAATCAGGTCTTTCTTTCACAGAAAATGTACGCAAAAGTTATAGGCAGAAGCGAAACACTTCTGCCTGTCTGTGAGAAAATGCACTATGAACTTGTGTCTCTCCACGTTCAGATCCAGACCGCTGCTGCTTACGCAATGCTGGGCAAACATCATGATGCACGACAGCTTCTGCAGAAAGCCTTAGGACACGCCATGCCGGATGGCTTTCTGATTCCGTTTGTAGAAAATTATAACTATATCAAGGACGTGCTGGGCAGTATTAATTCCATAACACCAGAGCCTTTCACAGACCGGATTCTTTCCCTTGGTTCTGTTTATGAACAGCACTGTCTCCGCCTGTCCAGCCGTAATTACAGGCCTGAGATCCTAAATATGCTGAACAGCAGAGAAGCAGAAATCGCAGCTTTGATCACCGACCGTCTGAGCAACCGCGAAATCGCAGAGAGGTTATTTCTCTCTGAAGGCACTGTGAAACAATATGTCAACCAGATTTATTCCAAGTTGATGATCAACGGTGATACACGCACCAAAAGGAAACAACTGGCAGAGCTGATTTCTTCCATAAACAAGGGCCTTACCTGACACTTTGAGAAAAAAAAGCAAGGAAATTCACATGACCAAAGTCTTGCGATTTCCTTGCTATTTGGCAAGAATTACAAATTTAAAGTTTTTTACTTATTTGCATTTCTGTTTCCTTGAGAATATCCTCGGGAATCTCAGTTTTATTCAGCATCATGTCTGCTCCCGGATTACGATAGAAGGAAAAATCCTTATCTCCATCTGGATATGTATGTACCATAGCAAGCGTAGTATGAATTTTTTCATCTGTACATAAGCCAATGTCATCAATTCCTGCTTCTTTTATTGCTGCTCTCAACTGATCTCCAAAAAAATCATTACCAACCTTACCAATAAATGCTGTATTATGTCCCATTTAGAACGCTTTATTATAATAAATCATATTTCACTATATCAAGCTTAGCTGCACCATCAGCAAAGAAAGAAATCCCCTTTGCTTCCTGCTTTGTAAGAATAACCGCAGACATAACCTGCTCGCCGTCATTAATAAATACTTCCACACTAAACTTATCCAAAATCACACGCAGTTTTAGTTCATTGCTGTCACCGTTTACCAGACAACTGCTCTGATGAACCAGCGCCCGTTCGCTTCCTGAGAATTTTCTATCGATTTTTAAAACAGATTCATCCGGACGGAAGCATAATGTAGAATGATATTTCTCATTCTCTGCAAAACAGAATTCAAATTTTTTATAAAGATTGTCTTTATCTGCCGGTCGTATCACAAGTTCCAGATCTACAATTCGTCCTTCAATCTGATCCAGTGTGAGCCTGGTATCTTTTATCACAACATTGTTATACTCGACTTTGTTTGCACGCATGGCATTAAGTTCTCTGATCGGAACCTGATACAATCTTCCGTTTTTAACAGACAGTTCTCTTGGAAGACTCATTTGTGCGAACCATCCAGAGTCATTGCATCGATATGCAAGCGTATCCCAGTTCTGCATCCAGGCGATCATAATTCTTCGTCCATCCGGTGCAAGCAGTGTCTGCATTGCGTAATAGTCAATTCCGTAATCAACACCTTGACAAAACTGTTCCTTTAAAGTATGTGTCTCAGGATCCAACTCCCCAATAATACATAACGTTCCATTTCCATTATGAAATTCTAATCCTTCCGGAAGCATATCCTGTGGACTTGTCAGAAGCACATATTTGCCGTCCAATTCAAAGAAATCCGGGCATTCCCACATTTTTCCATAACGATTTTGATTCTTTGCCAGAATGCTTACAAATTCCCATTCAAAGCCATTTTTACTTCTGTAAAGAAGGATCTGTCCGCTTCCATCAGCCGGACGACTTCCTATAACACAATAAAAGTTTCCATCGTTCCCTTTCCAGATTTTGGGATCACGAAAGTCTACTTTACTAGCCCCCTTTGGAAGATCTTTGGCTGTCAGAACCGGATTCTTATCATACTTTTCATAATCCTTACCATCTCCAACTGCCACTGCCTGTGTCTGAATATCCCTTACAGTTCCGTCTTCCAGTTTCTCCTGATTTACAGAAGTATACATAAGCAACTGTCTGCCATCCTCTAATTCTATGGCACTTCCTGAAAAACAGCCGAATTTATCATAATCTTCATCCGGTGCCAATGCAGTCGGAACATAGTTCCAATGCAATAAATCCTTACTCACTACATGTCCCCAGTGCATACTGTCCCAATGTGTGCTATACGGATTATACTGGTAGAACAAATGATACTCTCCTTTATAATAGGAAAATCCATTTGGATCATTCATCCAGCCAACATAAGGAGTTATATGAAAGGCTGGTCTTTCTTCCTCTTTGATCTGCTGTCCCTGTATAAATTCATATTTTCTTGCCTTTTCCAACATTTCGCTCATATAGTTCCTCCTGTCAAAATGATATCTTCTCTTATTTTTCACTGCTTAATGAATCCTGATACTGGTCAAAATATTTTTGCTTGATCGAAAGGTAATCGGAAAGCCCGTACTTCTCCATTTTTTTCAGATAAGAATCCCATTCTTCATCAATTCCTCCGTTCAGGATCCAATCTGCTTTCTTCTGTTCTGCATATTTCTTAATATCTGTATCATACTGTGACACTTTGTTTGTATCATCAATACTCATAAATACATTAGGATAAACATATTTGCTGTTCATATCCTGTAAATATGTCTCATGCATATTATCCAGACGCCATTTCGCATCTTCCGGCTGTGTTACATATACGTCATAATATTCATTTAATATAGCGAGAGGACCATTTACAGATTGCGCTTCACGTACTTCCACCGGCGACTGATCTCCTAAGTCCATATGCTTTAACATTTTTTCGCCATCTTTGTTTACAGACAGCTCAAAAATATTAAAGGAATCCTTCTCTCCATAGGTTCCCCAGTTATTTTGCGGAGACTGAAGGGGTGCATACATCTGATCGATCCATGCGGCAGCAAGTGCCGTGTTACGGCAGCTGGTAGTAAGCACACATCTTCCTCTGTCAAAACCGCTGGTCTCACTGTTGTTCTGTCTGGTGATATTTCTCATTCCATCCGGTCCGGTCAGTGCCGGAAGCATCACATAATCCGTATTGTTGTCTATATTAGCAATATCCCATGTGAAGCAAAGTCCATAACGGTGATTCTTTCCTTTTGCAACATAAGTAGACCATTCCTGTGTAAATGCTTCCGGATCGATCAGATTCTCTGTCACAAGTTTATGCAGCCATTTGATACCTTCTTTGTATCCTTCCTGAACCGTTGTATAAATCACCTTACCTTCATCTGTTACAGCAAAATGATCTCCTGTGTCCCCATAACCATCTCCGAATCCATTTATTAAGATTGAAGGATCCTGATCTCCGTTATTGATAATAAATGACATTGGTATTACATCACCTTCAATGGAAAACTCTTGTTTCAGATCATCTGCATGATCTCGAAATTGAATCAGTACCTGCTCCAGTTCATCTGTTGTGGTTGGAATCTCAAGGCCAAGATAATCAAGCCATTTCTTATTAATATAAGGAATATCTCCAATGGCCTGAATTGCTTCTTTTCCGGAACCAAGCTGTTCAATCCACGGAAAAGAGTAAATATGTCCATCCGGTGCTGTACACATGGTTCTGTATTCCGGGTATTTTTCAAACACAGCCTGAAGGTTTGGCATATATTTGTCAATCAGATTTTCCAGCGGAATAATTATTCCCTGCTTTGCATAACGCAACAGATCATAATCACTCATGCCTGCATTAAACAGTCCATCCGGCAGATTTCCAAACTGAGCCAACGCCAGATTCTTTTTATCTGAAAACTGATCTGATACAAAGCAGGTCCAGTCAATATGAACATTTGTCTGTTCTTCCATTCTCTGGAAAATCACTCTTTTATTTGGATCCTGTGTTGAAGTGGCCGGTGCACTGGTAATAAAAGAAAGCTCCTCTGTTTCTTTCAATGGAAACTGTACATCCGATACCGGTGTATCCGGATTAATCTCAGCATCAAGCCTCTGCTGTTTTCCACACCCCATTATACTTACCATCATTGTTAAAGAAAGTCCAAGTGCAAGCAAACTTCTTACTCTGTTTTTCTTCATATCTGTATCATTCCTTTCTTTAGCCTTTTACCGATCCAACCATAATTCCTTTATCAAAATATTTCTGGAAAAATGGATACATCACTAAAAGTGGTAAACTTGATACTACAATTGTTGCATATTTCAACTGTTCTGCTACCTTTGCCATCTCTGCTGTGCTTTGGATATCTGCAATCATTCCCGGCTGTGGAGTATTCTGCACCAGGATTGAACGCAGTACCAGCTGCAGTGGCTGAAGATTTGCATCGTTCAGATAAATCATCGCATCAAAGTAGCTATTCCACATTCCGACAAATGACCACAGTGCCAGTACTGCAATAATCGGTTTACATACCGGCATCATAATTTTGAAAAAATGCTGAATTTCATTAGCACCGTCAATTGCAGATGCTTCTCTTAATTCTGCCGGAATTGACTGATAATAAGTTCTTGCAAGAATCATATTCCAAACGTTAAATGCTCCCGGAATCAAAACCGCCCATACTGTATTTACCATATGCAGCTGATTGATCAAAATAAATGTTGGAATCATTCCTCCCCCAAAAAACATTGTGATCAGAAAAATCAGATTAAAAAATTTTCTTCCCACAAATTCTTTTTTAGACAGAGGAAAGGCTGCCAGTAATGTTACAAAAACTGAGATCACTGTAAATGCAAATGAATACAGAAAAGAATTCAAAAATCCGCGCCAGATCATCTCATTCTCCAGTACTCTTCTATAAGCATCCAAAGTCCAGTCCTTAATATCAGAGCTCAGTCCCTGATTATTCAAAACAGTAGGATCCATAAAAGATGCAAGTACTACATATATAATTGGAATCGCAATAGAAAGTACAAACAGTCCAAGAATCGTGAATCCAATTCCAAGGATCAGACGATCTGTCCTTGAATATTTTCTCTTCTTTTTCTCCATCTTCTCTTCCTCCTATAATCCCTCTCCATCATTCAGCTTCTTTACAACCCAGTTTACAAAAATCAACAGAATTACATTTACAACTGAATTAAACAGACCTACTGCCGTAGAATAACCATAATCACCGTTCAAAAGACCGATGCGATATACATATGTAGATAAAATTTCTGATGCCGGCAGGTTCATATCTGTCTGCAATGCATATGCCTTCTCAAATCCAATGCTCATAATATTTCCTGCCTGCAGGATAAACTGAATTACAATAATGTTCTTAATCGCCGGAAGCTCCACGTACCAGATCTGCTGCAAAAGGTTTGCACCATCCATAACTGCCGCTTCTTCCAACTCTTTGCTCGCATTAGATAACGCTGCAGTATACATAATAGATGCCCAGCCTGCAGTCTGCCAGATTCCACTTGCTATATAAATAGTACGGAAAGCAGATGGCATTGTCATCCAGTTTGTGCTAATCCCAAGCAGCCTGTTCAAAGGTCCTACCGGTGATAACAGCATACGAACCATACCACAAAGTACTATTACAGATATAAAATTCGGCATATAGATCAGAAGCTGTACTTTTTTCTTGATCCCTGTTTTTTGAATACGATTCATAAGTAATGCCAGAATAATCGGAACCGGAAATCCCCATAATAATCCATAGATACTCAGCTTTAATGTATTCATCAGATAGTTCATAAAATCCGGTGATGATAAAAAACGTCTGAAATATTCAAGTCCAACCCATGGACTTCCAAGTACTCCCTTGATTACATTATAATCTTCAAACGCAATCAAAAGCCCTCCCATCGGGAGATACTTAAAAATGATTGTCAGTAAAAGTCCCGGCATTAAGAAAAAAAGATATAACTGCCAGTTTTTCTTCACATACGTAACCTTATTTCTCCACGTCTGCTTGCTTACGGGCTTTGCTTGGTTCTGCACTGTTTTCATGCACTTTTTCCTCCATTCCTTTCATACATTGTTCACGAAACCGGTTAAGTAACCGGTTACTTTATAATCTGATGTTACTACATCACACACTCTCTGTCAACACTTTTCTTCATTAAAATAACCGGTTACGTAATCGGTTATTTTAATATTGCCTTTTTGTATAATAATTGCTATACTTAAAAAAATATTTGCATTTATTTATAAGGAGAATAAGTTTCATGTCAAAAAAACAGGTGACATTTGCAGATATTGCAGCATATACCCATTTTTCAAAAACTACAATATCAAGATATTTCAATCATCCTGATTCCCTTACACTTGAAAATCAGGAAAAAATTTCTCAGGCCCTTGATACCCTTGGATATAAAAAAAATAAACTTGCAAAAGTTCTGGCGAATGGAAAAAGTGAATTTATCGGAATCATTATTCCGAATCTTTATCTGCATTATTATTCTGAAATGCTGACACAGCTGCTGTCCAGCTACAGTGATTATCACTACAAATTTCTCATCTTTAGCAGTGAACATGAGGCTGAAGAAGAACAGCAATATATTGAAGAGCTCCTATCCTATCAGATTGAAGGTCTCATTGTTTTAAGTCATACGCTGTCATCAAAACAATTATCCTCCTATCAGATTCCCATCGTTGCCATTGAACGTGAAGCGGAATATATCAGCAGTGTTACCACTGACAACTATATGGGTGCGCTTCAGGCTACCACTCTGCTGATCCGTGATAAATGTGATATACTGATCCACATCAATGTCAATGTTGAGAAAGCAGTTCCTGCTTACGACCGTATTCGCGCATTTAAGGAAACCTGTGAAGAATATCAGGTTCCTTATGATATTGATCTAAGTGTAAGCGGTAATTCTTATCAGGAAATTTTAAATGAAATAAGACGTATTTTTACAAGAATAGAAGAGAAATATCCCAATCAAAAAAAAGGCATTTTCCTTGCCAACGATACTTATGCAAACATGTTTCTTAACCTGATTTTCCAGAAATACCGAGAATTACCCTCTTTCTATGAAATCATAGGATTTGATAATTCTCCCATTGCCAGTGAGGCAATTCTCCCAATCACAACCGTTGGTCAGCAGATTGATATTATTGCACAGACTGCCATGGAGCTTCTGGTTCAACAGATGGAAGAACAAAAAAAACGTTCCCCTAAACCACTGGAAAAGCCTGTCCATAAACAGATTACTCCCATATTGATTCGCCGTAATACAACCAGTTAAAACTAACAAAAGGGGATGCCGAAAAGTGGTATTAACCGGCATCCCCTTTATTGATTGTATTATCTTATTTCATATGATTTTTTTCAGTTATTTTGCGAATAACCCGGCATGGATTTCCGGCAGCCAGACTATATGGAGGAATGTCCCTTGTCACAACACTTCCTGCTCCTATTACACATCCCTCTCCTATGGTAACACCACCACAAACAACCACATTGGATGCTAGCCAGCAATTATCTTTTATAGTAATTGGTTTCGCATATTCAAAATTATAAAAGCTTCCATCTTCTCTTTTTCTGCTATTACGTTCTTCAGGTAAAAATGGGTGCATGGGAGTTGCCAATGTGACATTTGGACCAATCATCACATTATCTCCTATATGTACTTCACATACATCCAAGCAGGTGAAATTAAAAATTGTTCCAATTCTTTATCCGTTGGATCATATAACTCTCCACTTACCATTTTTTCTCTTTCTGTCATTTCTGATAGCCTCCAGTAAAAATTTTATTACCAAGTTAGTTATTTCCGAGTACTTGATAAGTTTTTCCTACTGCAATAATATATAGATAAGGAGAATCACTGTCAATGCAATCGTAAAAATTTGCGATTGATTTTTTGATTAATTTTAACTGTGTTATGGTCAAAAATCGTTTCTAACTCATGGGATTGTAAAACAGATTTTTGTACCCATCTATCAGGGCAAAATAACTGATATCTTTTAATTTAGACGCAGTGAACTCACGGTCAACAATAATCATCCCTTTTCGCGCAATGAGATTTCTAATCTATTCTTCATAGTTCAAAAATGGTTTTATCGGTTTTAATGCTTTTTCTATCGCTATAAAAATCTGCGTATATAGAAAAATGGAGGACCCTTAGGTCCTCCGTCCGGTCGCAGGCATCGCAAGTTTCTGCAACCTGATCACTGACAAGCATTTTAATACGAGCCTTTCTAAAAGACAAGTGCTTTCTGCGAACATTGTCCATTTGCACCATGACTCCTGCATTAGTTCCAAGATTACTTATAAAAACAATCTACAGTTTGGAAAAATCTATTCCAAACCAATTGGCAATTTTGCTTTGAATGTTCTCTCTTTCAAGCAGGTTCAATGGTTTTCTAATAATATCTTCTTGCTTCTACCTTAAGATATTATGAGAAAGAATGCTTTCCCTATTAAAGACTTTCAGGATAAATTCCAACAAATGAGAGCAGCGGAAGTACACGGAAATCATGTAAAACAATTTTCATTTTCTGGGCTTTTTGCCCCTTAACAGAAATGATCTTCTTATAACCAATTACCGTTCCTGTGTAAATACTGTTCCATATTTCCCCCTCTTTAACAAATATCTCAAATTTTTCCACTCTCTGACTATAGCAGACAGCCTCTTTTAATACCAGATACCCTAAGTTGTATGAACCGTCCAGACAAATGGTTATTTCTACTGGCAGTTCGCTGCTTTCAGGCTGAAACCAGGTTTCTGAAGTATCATCTGTCAAATCAGAAACCGGATGCGTCGGATCTTCATTTTCTGAAAAAATATGTGCTGTACTCATTAAATTATGAGTAAAAGATTTCTTTTTCCAACTTCCAAATTCTTCCAGACGTTTAACATCATTTTCATGAAGAAGCCCGTTTGGCATAGGTGGAATATTTAACAAAAAGGTTGCATTTCCTCCAACAGCCCCAATATAGATATAGATCAGCTCCTCCAGACTTTTCACCTGATCATCTTCTTCTGGATGATAAAACCATCCAGGTCTTATAGAAGTATTTACTTCTGCCGGATACCAGATCAGATTCGTTTCACCTTCAAGCGCTCTTCTGCTTCCAAGATCTTCCATGTCGCTGGTGATCCGGCGCATTCTAAATTCCTTATCATCGGTCTGCTGGCTTCTTTCCTGTACACTCTCTGCAAGTGCTGTACGTGCAGGAACAACACTCCACTCAGATTTTCTTACATCGCCAGCTTCATTTCCGCACCACCTGATATCCGGCCCACACACACAGATACATGCGTCTGGCTGATATTTTCTGACACATTCATAATAGCGTTTCCAGTCATATATCTGTTTTTTTCCATTTGGTCCTTCTCCGCAGGCACCATCTAGCCAGACACTAAAAATATCTCCATAACCGGTGAGAAGCTCAGTCAGCTGTGCCAGATAGTAATCATCATATTCTTTTCCGCTTCCGTAACAAGGCTTGTTGCGATCCCATGGTGAAAGATAAATTCCAAATTTCATCCCATAACGACGGCATGCTTCAGACACTTCCCAGACCACATCTCCCCTTCCATTTTTCCATGGACTGGAGACAACGCTATGGCTGGTATATCTGGTCGGCCACAGGCAGAAACCATCATGGTGTTTACAGGTAAGGATTACCCCTTTCATACCTGCATTTTGTGCTGCAGACACCCACTGGTCTGCAATAAACTCTGTAGGATTAAAAATTTGTGGTGTTTCTGTTCCATCTCCCCACTCACGATTGGTATATGTATTCATTCCAAAATGAAAGAACGCATAAAACTCTGTTGCCTGATAGGCAAGCTGGCGGCTGGAGGGAACTATTTTTATTAATTCCTGATCAGTTGGCATTTTATTTCCCCTTTCATTTTACCCTTTTAACCCGCCTGCACCAATTCCCTGAAGCAGATATCTTTGTCCAATCAGATAAATAATGATTGTTGGAATCATAATAATTACAAGTCCTGCAAACAGTGCACCCCAGTCCGTGGCATATTTCTGCACTTCAAACAAGTTTGCCATTCCGATGGGAAGAGTTTTCTTTGCATCTTCCGTGAGAAGAACAAGTGCCAATGGATATTCATTCCAGAAGCCCATGGCACTTAACATCGTAATGGTCGCAATTCCGGGTTTTGCAAGAGGCACCATAACTCTTGATAGCAGTTGGATATTAGTAGCACCGTCAATTCTTGCAGATTCCTCGTAATCTCTGGGTACTGCAGACATAAAGCCCTGTAAAGTAAAGATACAAAAAGGAAACTGCATAACTGCATAAACAAGGCATAGTACCGGCAGGTTATTTAATCCATTCACAGCCTGTAATTCCAGAAACAAAGGAATCATAATGTAGGTAGCCTGCAGAAAAATACATGCCATATAAATGGCAGAGATCAGTTTGCTGCCCGCAAAACGATATCTTGCCAGTACATAAGAAATGGGAATAACCAGAAGCAATAGCAATACAGTGGAAAACACAGTCACAAATATGGAATTTCCAAAATAAGCGGCGATATTTGCTTTCTGCCATGCTGCCACAAAATTATCCAAATTCAAAGCTGTGGGCAATGCATAGGGATCTGTCAAATATTCTGCATTTGTCTTAAACGCAGACATCAGGTTCCAGAAAAGCGGGTACAAAAAGATAACGGTAAACAGAATCATCAGGATTCTGATACACCAGGTTCTTACAGTTTTCATCAGTCTCCCTCCTATTCTTTTTCAGATGATACTTTTTTAGAAATCATTGCAAGCACAATTGCAAGAATCAGGGTAAACATGGCGATTGCCATGGCATATCCAAAATTAGCGTTTCGCATACCCTGCGTATACATATACTGTAAAAGCACACTGGAAGCACCGTTTGGTCCACCGCCTGTCATAACGTTGGACAGAGTAAAACTTAAATTGATAGTACCAGACAGGGAAAGTATATAGGTCGTTCCAATGGATCTGCGAAGCAGAGGAATGGTAATCCTAAAGAACTTCTGCACTCCTGTTGCACCGTCAATGGAAGCAGCTTCATAAACCTCCTGGGAAATCCCGTCAATGGAAGCCACATGCATAACCATATAATAACCAATAGCCTGCCACACCAGGGCTGCACCGATACACCAGAGAGCCGTTTTTCCCTCTCCAAGCCATGCGTGTTTCCAAGTGGAGAGATGGAACAGATCCAGCATATGATTCAGAATTCCTCTTGTGGGATTAAACACAAAAGACCACACAATACCAACTACAGTCATGGAAACAATACTTGGGAAAAAGAATATGGTCCGGTAAAATGACTTTTCCTTGAGCTGTCCCTGAGTAAGGATAAATGCAAATACAAGACTTAGAAATATGGTCACAGCTGGGATTACCAGCATCAGCTTAAGAGTATTAAACAGTGCCTGAAGAAAATCCTTATCCTGGAACATATACTTGTAATTATCCAAAAATACAAATTTGCTGTTAAAGCCTACGCTAAGTGCAGTGGAACTGGTAAAAGACAGATAAATGGCATTTACCATAGGCACAATCATAAAAACAATGGTTAAAATCAATGCAGGAAGCGTACACAGGGCTATAAATAATCTGGGCTTCTTTACCACGCTTGTTCACCTCTTTAAATTTAAAGTATTTAATAAATGTGGATGACATCACCGATTGGCGATATATCTGTTCAGGGTTACAAAAGGCTGCTGCATAGCATACACTGTGTAGCAGCCTTTCCATGCTTTACCGTTTTTATCCGGCTGGTATATGAAGTTTAGTTGGCAGCTTCCATATCAGCACGAACCTGTGCAAAAGCATCTTCCACATTCTGTGCCCACTCTTCCACTGTCATTTCATCATTCATAACAGATGTAATCGGATTAAATATCTCATCTTTCGGGTTAACCTTGCAGTCAGCCGGAACTGCTGCGAAGCTCATAATCAGGGAGGAGGCATTTGCCTCTTCGTAGATTCCGTACATGTTGTAGATTGCAGTAGACAGCTTATCTTTTGCTACTTCACGGGCACTCTTGGTAGCATAGAGGGCACCGGAAGCTTCTGCAAAAGCAGATACAGATTCATCACTATACAGGAAACGAAGAAATTCTTTTGCAAGTTCTGGATTCTTGGCAGCTGCCGGAATGGAAAACTGCTCGCAGCTGTCAAATACATAGTGCACATCGTCTGCGTTCTCGGTCGGGATCGGAGCCATTGCAAATTCAAATCCATCTTCTCTTGGCGCATCCTGCATCTCATTTTCCATCCAGGTTCCGTTTGTGATAAATGCAGCTTTTCCAAGCATCATCTCTGTCTGAGACTCTGTATGGTTCATACCAACAGTGCCCTCTAACAGATAGCCTTTATCTGCAATCTCTTTAATATGACTTAAAGCCTTTAACACACCCTCATTATTAAAGGAACCTTCTTCGTAATTGGCAATCTTAGTAAGTGCTTCTTCGCCGCACTCATTTGCAATTGCCGGCCAGAGCATTTCTTCCATGTATCCCGGATAAATTCCCTGATATGTGAAAAGTGCACGTCCGTCAATATCTTTTACCTTATCACCAAGTGCAAAGAACTCATCCCAGGTCTTCGGCACTTCCAGATTATTCTCATCAAAGAATGTTTTGTTGTAAATCAGACCCTGCGGACCACTGTTGAATGGTGCCAGATAGATCTCATCATCTCCGTATGGTGCACACTTTGTACTGGAAAGGATTCCATCTGTAATATCATCGCGAAGGGTACCGGTTCCAGCATAATTTTCTCCGTCAAAAACATCATCCAGGTTAAGAAGTGCATGATCTTTGATCAGGGAAAGGATTACACCATCCTCACCACCATCGTTAAGACAGATAAAATCAGGTGCATTTCCAGCTACAATCTGTGGACGGATGATATCTCCAATTGTAGGGCTGATAGTCATGTTTACTTTCACGCCCTCATGGCTTTCTTCAAAAAGCTCCACCATCTGATTCCAGTAAGCATCCCCATATCCACCCTGGAAAATGGCAATGTTCAATTCCTGTTCTTCTGCCTCTGCAAATGCAGTAAGCGGGGAAAGTACTGTTGCTGCGCTCATAGCAAGGATCATAGCAGAAGCTGCAAATCTTTTCTTCATAGGTTGTTTCCTCCTTCTTGTTGGCTTTTATTATGTTTGCCTGATGATATTAGTATAATGGAAAATCTTCTTGTGGTAAATTCACAAAACAATTCTTTATATGGAACATTTTTCTGTTATTTTTATATAATATGGATTTTCTTGCGACATATATGTACAATCTTTTTCTATTTGTATTTTAAATGGATTATCTTGTTTTTTTCCTGTATAATAAATCTGTCACAATCCGATACAGTCATGAAAATCAGAACGATTTTTTCCATCTTTACCGGACCATGTACGAATTATTTTTTAGAAATGAGGGACAGCGGCATGGAAAAAAGACAACGATATCAGGGATTTCGAAAATTCAGTATTAGAACCAGGCTGATCATAGCGCTTTTCCTGATCTCTATTGTACCATTAACAGGAATCAGCTTCTATTCGTTTCATATTTTTTCAGAAGCGCTTCGGGAAAAACTTTCCACTTCCATCTCACAGACTTTATCCATGATCAATCTGAATATGGTAAGTGAGATTGAAAAGTATCAGTATCTCTGCGGCTCCATCTGCATCAGTCAGGAAATCAAGGACGGTCTTCTGAAAAAGGGTATGACAGATACGGAAAAGAATCAAGCCATCAATGAAATCCAACATATGATTCGAAGTAAAATCATCTATCCTGCACAGGCAAAAAACATTACAGTATATGATACAGATGGGAATATTTTTTATGATTTGGGATATGATGGGTTATATTCGGATGATGTAAGCAGGATCCTGAGTCGTCTTGAAGAAGAAAATCAGGATGTATGGGCATACGCACATACTTACCGTAACCGGGACATCCTGATTCTTGGAAGAAGAATTTATGAACAATACAGTCAGAGTCGTGTAATTGGTTATACCCTGATTTCCATTGATGAAAAAATTTTTTCCAAAACAGTACTGGAACCAGTAGGTCTGGCTGACTCTTCCAATATTATGTATCTGAATATGGATGGAACAATCCTTTCTTCCTGGGATCGTAGTATTCAACTGGGGCAAAAAACCGAAAAAAAGCTGCTGAAAAATATTCAAGCAAGACTTCCAAACAGAACAGATTTTTTCAGCATTTACAAAGATGGCGAAGAACAGCTGGTTACTTATATTTTCAATAAAAACCTGAACCAGCTGTTTGTATATACCATGCCATATCATTATATTAATTCTGAAGTTAACACTATGTTTTGGAAAATCCTGGCTGTGGCATTCTTCCTTGTTCTACTCTGCATTGGAATTGTAGCTATGGTGTATCCTGGAATTACCTCCCCCATCAGAAGCATGCTGGATTTTTGCAGGGAATTATCAAAGGGAAATCTTTCCGTACGGATCCAGGATGACCACAAAGACGAACTTTCCGATCTTTCCGGAAGCATGAATCATATGGCAGATACCATTGAGAGCCTGATGAAACAACAGAAAAGCCAGGAAAAGAAAAAAAGAGAATTGGAGCTACAGATGCTTCAATATCAGTTAAATCCTCATTTTCTTTTCAACACTTTAAACAGTCTGCGCTTTGTAGCCGCCATGCATAAAGACCAGATTGTAAGTGATGGAATCCAGGCCCTCAGCAGTCTTTTGCAAAATACACTGACTAATAAAAACGAGTATATAACCATTCAGGAAGAGCTTGAGAACCTGGAAAACTACTTCGCGATTTTAAGAATCCGGTATGCCGGAAGCTTTGAGTACTCTTTTGACGTAGAAGAGGAAGAACTGCTCTCCTGCCTTGTTCCTAAACTAATCCTGCAGCCCCTTGCAGAAAATTCTGTTATGCATGGTTCTTCTGATGACGGCTCCGTTATGGAAATTCTAATCACCTGTTGGGAAGAAAACAATCATCTTATCATAGAACTCTGTGACAATGGAAAAGGATTTGAAGTGACACCTGCAGCGCTGGAACCTCATACAAACCGGAAAAAGATTGGAATTACCAATGTAAATGACCGAATACAGCTGAATTTTGGAAAGGAATATGGACTTAAGGTCAATAGTCACCCTGGAGAAGGAACCACATGTACGCTGACTCTTCCCTTACTATATGTACAAGAACTGTCAAAAGATTATAACAACTAAAAATCACAACCACTTTTGCCCACAGAAAGGACTTTTATGTACAGTATATTAATTATTGACGATGAACCAATCGTAAAAATTGCGCTTCGCTCCATTCTTCCCTGGGAAGAGCATGGTTTTTTCATTTGTGGAACAGCATCAAATGGTCTTGAGGCTGTTCCACTGATTGAAAAACATCATCCGGATATCATTATCACTGACCTGAAAATGCCTGAAATGGACGGACTGGAACTAATTCGTTTTCTGAAGGAAAAAGAATATCCCGGAGAAATACTGGTACTAAGCAACTACGAAGACTTCGATTCAGTAAGAAGTGCATTGCTTTTAGGTGCTGCGGACTATCTGTTAAAAATCAAAATTCAACCAGATACACTCCTTGCCTGTCTGAACAAAACCACAAAAAAAATGCAAAATACAGCTGACCGAAAAGATTCCATTCTGAAAACAGACATCACTGAACCCATAACCGATCATCTTCTCTCCTTTTTTCAGGGAGAAGAGTCTCTCGATTCGTTCATTGAAAGATATGGAGCAGAAAAATTTGGATTTATGAAACATTCCTGTGCTGTATGCTATGTAACGTTTGAAAAATTTTTATCAAATGATGCATTTTCTATATCAGCTAATCTGCTGCGAGATATGATACTGGATGCTGTTCAGGGAGTGCTACAGCCATACATTCTTGTTCTTAGTGCCCATAATGCGCTCGTAGTATTTTCCCAAAAAGAATTAATGTGCAGTCAAGTAAAAGTGGAACAGCTGATAAAAAAGCTGTATAACCGTTTTACCATGTACCAATCCTTTGCACCAGATATGCCATATAAAGAAAATCTGAAAAATTATGAAGAGGCCAGGACCACATATCAGGACTTTCTTCATAGTGAGGGGCATTATAAAAATGATGTTGCCAAAACCCTTACATACATAGAAAATAATTACATGCACCGTCTCACATTATCCTCCATTTCGGCAAATGTCAATCTCAGCACTAGCTATTTATGCCGTGTTTTCAAGTCCGAAGTAGGAACAAGTATTACCAGCTACTTAAACAATCTGCGGATAAGAAAAGCTGCTACACTGATAAAGGAGAATACCTTTTCCCTGAAGGAGATCTCCGTTATGGTAGGAATTGACGATCAACTTTATTTTAGTCGATTATTCAAAAAGTGTATGGGAATTTCGCCTTCTGAATATGGGAAACGATTTCATCTATAAGCAGGTAATCTGATATAAAACAGCAGGATGTCTTATAATCACAAGATATCCTGCCTTTCATATATCATAATATATTCTTTATATCAGCGTCTTCTGATAACTGCTTCCAGCATTCAGGACGATTTCTTCTTCCATACCATTATATAAGATTACCAGTTTCGCATCAATTGGAGATTTCAGATTTATTTCCGTAACCCGTTTTTCTTTCCACTTGAAATTAAGTGTGATATTACCAGGTGCTTTCACGCCTTCTGCCATCCCATCTTTCCATTCATCTGGTAATGCCGGAAGAAAAACAATTTTCTGCTCTTCATACTGAACCAGCATTTCCAGCACAGCAGCAGCAAATCCAAAATTACCATCAATCTGAAACGGAGGATGGGCACAAAGCATATTCGGATATATCCCGCCACCTACCAGACTGCATGCTTCTTCTCTTGTTAAGCGAAGCTGATTTTTTAATAAAGTCAGGGCATGATTTCCATCTCCAAGTTTTGCCCACAGGCAGGCTTTCCACGCCATACACCAGCCGGTTCCCTTATCCCCACGCCTTTCCAAAGAAGTTCTGCAGGCTTCTATAAGAGGTTCATTCTCTTTATGAATCTGGTTCCCAGGATATAATCCAAACAGGTGAGAAATATGTCTGTGATTGATATCTGCTTCCGGGTAATCATAAAACCATTCCTGAAGCTGCCCTTCTTTCCCAATTTTATAGGGAGGAAGTTTCTGAAGCACATTTTTGACTGCATTTGTAAAATCTTCTACTCCCAGAATTTCACATGCTTTTAAATATAATCCAAACAGTTCTCTCAATATGCTGATATCCATTGTTGACGCAAACGTAACACTATGCGTCGTCATATCTGGTGCAAGGAATGTATTTTCAGGTGAAGTAGAGGGAGCAGTTACATAATATCCCTTATAAGGTACCAGATAGCCCAGGTAAAATTCTACGGCCCCTTGTATAATCGGAAATGCCTTCTTTTTTAAAAAAGCTTCATCCAATGTATAGCAGTAATGTTCCCATAAATGACAGCATAACCATCCAGAACTCATCGGCCACATGGAATATGTACAGGGATTTTCGTCCTGTCCAAATTGTCCAACCGGGCTTGAGTGTCCCCAAATATCCAGATTATGGTGGCTTACCCAGCCAGCCAGATGATAAACATCCTGAGCTGTTTTTTCACCTTTTTTTGAGGTACGTTCTATAAGTTCAAGCAAAGGCATATGACAGTCACTTAAATTTGCTTTTTCTGCCATCCAGTAATTCATTTCCGTATTAATATTTACAGTATAATTACTGCTCCAGGGAGCACGCATATGGTGATTCCAGATTCCCTGAAGATTTGTACATTGTGAACCGGGTACAGATGAACAGATCATCAGATAGCGGGCATAATGAAACATTTTTAATGCAAGTTCATTATCGGGTGTATAATTAATGTCAAGATGCATCCTATCAAAATAATTTGCGTATACATCCATATGCGCCTTTTTTTGCTTTTCATATTGAATGTGCTGGATGTTTTCCATCATACAGTTTCTTTTTGAAAAAAAGAGTTCTTTTTGTTTAAAATCAGTTACTCCGGACACGTAAATATACACATCATTTGGAGTATTTATAAAAAGCTTATCCGCTTGCTGATATACATTTCCACCGTTCGTTTGTACATATAATCCAATTGCAAAACGGATTCCCTGCCCCTCTTCATAAACGACAGGAACTTCGCAGGAATAATAAGGTGGTGCAACATAAATGGGTGCCTGCCCTTCTAATATAATTCCATTTTCTGCAAAAAAAGCAGATTTGTGCTTTATTTCACTTTCCAGTGTTATTGACATTTCAAGATTGCAATTTGGAGAAGTATGATAATGAATTGCCATCACTGGTTCTGACATACTCACAAAAAATTCTCTTTGATAAATCAAATCATCCTGGCAGAATTCTATTTTTTCAGTTGCATTCGTCAGGCACAGTTCTCTTCTATAAAAGCTGTTTCCATTTTGAATGGGTTCTTTCACATTAATGGAAAGCGTTCCTGCAGGCAGATAGCTTTCTGTCCAGTCTCCTAACACATTTTCTTTGCAATAATTCTCTGCTCCCTGGTAATCCCCTGCAAAAATGTGTTTTCTAAAAAAATCCCAGTCGACATTTTTGTTGGGATTTTCCTTGTTTCTTCCATTTCCAGACCAAAGCGAATCCAGATTCAATTCTATTCTTTCATTTTGAAATCTTCCATAGGACATTGCTCCCATGGTTCCATTTCCAAGGGGCAGCGCTTCATTCCAGGCTTCTGCTGGTTTATCAAAAATAAGTGCTAAGCGATCCATAACCCACTCCTCAATTCTAGTACATCGTTTTCGAAATAACTATACCACTCACTTGTCTGCGAATCCGATTGCACAGGTCTAAAAGCCTCAGCGTAGCCCGCTACGCCTGCGTTTTTATACCAGCACACTCGAATCCGCATCCTACGCGATTGGTATAGTTATTTACGAAACGATGTACTAGAAAACTTTATTTTTATAATTATACACAACTCTCAGGGATTAATCAACTGGTGTAATTTCGGATTTATTGTTGAAAAATGTAGAAAAATGAATGGCTTATTTGCCTGATATATCCAAAAATAAAATATTCTTTCTCCCATTTAATCGCTCTAATATTTCTTCCGATTCAGCACTGATATTTCCAAATGCGCGCTCTGGTTTTCCGAGGAAAAATCCCTGGCCGTAATGTACTCCCAGGCTGTGCAGACATTCCAGCTCCTGTACTGTTTCTATCCCTTCTGCGATCAGAATTGCTCCTGTTGCATTACAGTAATCCAACAGGAGTTTCATCATGATCTCTTTTTTCTTATACTTGTGAATATCCCTTACCAGTTCTATATCCGCTTTCAGATAGTCAGGTATGGTATTCACTACACGATTTAGGCCTGAATGTCCAGCTCCCACATCATCCAATGCTATCTCATATCCCTGATCTGCATAATGTTTCATGATCTGCTGCAATATCTGATAGTTTTCTATGTCTGATCTCTCTGTTATTTCGAATACAATATCAGAAGCAGGAACCCCTGCCTGTCTGTAAATTGACGATTGGCTGAAACACCGGATATATGGATTTTCTCTCTAATATCTTATAGAATTCATCTGCTTTGTTTACTTTCATCCTTTTATGATCACTCCCATACTTGCGTAAATCCCCTGCATCAGTTCACTCCCAATAGAGTACATGGTGATGTAATCAGAATTCCTGCAAATGAAATGAATGTTTCATCACACGATCACAGATCGGGTGTTCATTACATTGGAGAGTATAGAAACATTGAGAAAAAAGTTCAATAGACTTTACTGAGGTTTAACTATATTTAACATGGGTCTTACGCTACTGTTCGTTTCGTTCTCAGTAACAGCTGACACCAAAGTACATCCTGCAAGAAATTCGGCTCAAAGTGCTTTCCTCGGACAGGTTTTGACACATTCCATACACAAAATGCATTCTGTTCCGTTTTTCCGTTTTCTGGAATTATCGGTTATATCAACATTCATCGGACAAACTTTTTTACATTTTCCACATGAAATACACTTCTCTTTGTCACACTTAACCCTGACTACAGAGAAATAACTCATAGGTTTCAGAAAAATCGTGACCGGACAAATATACTTACAGAACGCTCTGTTATCTTTAAGTCGGAATGCCAGAATAATCCCCACAATATAATACAGAATATTCCCCACGATAAAAGCTATAAACATGATTTTTTCCATATTTCCTACGTGATTCAGAAAAAGCATCACCACGAAAAGAAACGAAAATGCAAATGTAATATACCGGATGAAACCTATCTTTTTTCTTGCAGCCTGAGGCTTTTTATATGGTAAAAAGTCCAACACCATAGCTGTCCAACAGGCATATCCGCACCATCCTCTTCCAAACAAAAGTGGTCCGAATATTTTTGCAACAACATAATGGATCGTAGCTGCTTCAAATACTCCGCTGCAAAGCAGCTCCCACAATTCTCATCATATCTCAATATAAAGTATTTGTCTAATGTTTCTATTAAGTAAATATTTGTCAGACCAATTTGCCATAAGTACCAGAATATCAGGATTTGCGAAGGCAATTTATAGTAGATTTTGGCATATACATTTCGATTTTTTTTGAGTATAATAATTCCGAAAAAGGTCACTGTTCACTCCGTTCCCAGCAACACGCTTCGCGATGCACAGAATTTATGCTAATCGCATAAATTCGCGCGGTATGTCTCGGGTTTTCTGTGACCTTCGCTCACAAAAAACACCTCGCGGAATTTTACCAGTGAACAGTAACCGAAAAAGTACTTTGACAGTAAATAAATGCAACATCATTGCACAGGAGGCATGGGATATGATTATTACAATAGCAAGACAGTGCGGAAGCGGCGGACATGAAATAGGAAAAGAACTGGCTTCCAGACTTGGACTGGAACTCTATGACAGAAAGAAACTGGAAGAAGAGGCCAAAAAACTTGGAAAGCTTGACGAAAACAAAGAATTTTTCCAGGAAAAGGCAGTAAACAGCCTGCTCTACAGCATTGCTGTAAGCTACGGAGAAAGCAATCCGATGGAAAAATCTTTTGAACTTATACGTGAACTTACGCAGCAAAAATCTGCCGTAATCATCGGACGCTGTTCAGGAGCGATCTATGCAAATGATCCTGAGGCAACTACTGTTTTTCTTCACGCAGATAAAGACTGCCGTATCAAACGTGTAATGGAACGGGACGGTATTAATGAGAAAAAAGCTGCAAAGCTGATAAAGGAAGTGGATGAGAAAAGAGCATCTTTCCACAAATTCTGCACAGGCAAAGAATGGGAAGACGCCAACCAGTATCAGCTGTCTATTGATACAGGCAAACTTGATATTTCCGATGCAGCAGACATGATCATAAATTATATCAATGCTAAAAATATCGGACAAAAGCACCTGTAATTTCCAAATAACACTGTAAAAATCAGGCACAAGTTTCCGAAATATAACTTGTGCCTGATTTGCATTTTCTTTTAATATTTACTGTTTGACTGATCGGATTCATCCATCGGATATCTCTGTAAATTCGCAGATAGACTTCTCAAATATGCCATACAACGCATCAATGTTTCAGGATATATTCCATCTGCCTTTCTTTTGTTTTCATACCCATTTTTTCATAGAACTTTTCGGCTGAAGTATTTCCTGCCCATACATTCAGTGTCACTTCATAACAGCCCATTCGCTTTGCTTCATTTTTTACATATTCAAACAAGCTCTCGCCGATATGCTGTCCTCGTGCGTGCTGATCAACACATAGATCATCTATAAAAAGAGACTTAAACGGTACCATATTAGTTGAAAAAGGCTGTTCCTGTAATTGGCAAAATGCATATCCTACACAAACATCTTCCTCGTTCACTGCTACATATATGGGTTTTTCTTCTTTTTCTAATAGCTCTGTCAATTCGCTTACAGTATATTTTGTGGTACCGGGAATAAAAATATCAGGTCTTATATCTGCATGGATCTGCAATACCTGTCCCAACAGTTCAATTATTCTTAGAATGTCTTTTTCTTCTGCTTTTCTAATAGTCATTTTTGTCCTCCGAATAACAAATTATTCCACATGTCGATTTCTTTAAAGATATCTTCCCAGCATATTTTTCACACACTTTTCTACCATATCCATACTTTCTATACATACCTCTTTTTTCATTCCTGCCGCAATTCCCACAGTCAGGAGTTCTTTTCTGCCTGGATTACGTCCATTTCCGTCAACTGTTGTAGTATGCTCTCCATAGTATGTGTTACTGTAAGTAAGATCATATGCCGGACTCAGGCTCCATCTGTCTTTTTCATCATCATATAAATAGGTGAAATTCTTTGAATGATCATCTCTGTTATGTGCAAAAACATTAAAACACATCCTGCGAAACATCTCTCTCATATCTTTCTCATTATCTCTGGTTAATATTTTTGTCAGTTTCATCAGACTGTGATAATCCAGGCTTGGCTGCTCAAAATTCAACTCCAGCAACGCAGCAGCTGTCAGCATATGAATTCTCTTTGTTCCATTTTTATCTGATATCCTGTCAAACCGCTTAATCCCAAAATACCCCTCACAGTTCTCAGATGGAAACAGTCTGGTTTCACTCATTATAATACCACATTTTTTTGCGCAGCATGAATAATCATATTCCATCTTCCCTGCATTTTCTCCATCCACATGTGCAGGAAATTTAATAATCCATTCCTCTCCATTCACTGTAGTCATAATTTTGGGTCTGGCTCCACCACTTGTACCACCGAGACGATATAATTCATCCAATCTATCGGAGTATTCCGTATTTAGTATTTTCCGGCACTGCTCCGCAAGTTCATCCAGATCCACATCTCCATATTGTTCATCTATTTTTTTCTCCGGATAATAGGTAAGTGCTCCCATACCTGACTTTCCAACAATTGCCAGCCGATCCAGCACTGTTAATTTGTCTGGATTCTGCTTATGTGCACGTAGCAGACGATCCAACAACAATCTCCCCCAATTATCCGGCAAACTATCTGCAAATACTCCAAATAATCCGTCAAAATAATCTTTTGTCGGTACAAAAACCTGCTTTTTAAGTGGAAGTGAAAACGGACTGATCGGAAAACCATTTTCAATCCATTCTTCACTATATTGAAACGCAGCTTTATGGTCAGCTGTCATAGCCAGTGTTCCTACAAGTTTTTCATCATAAAATACCTGTAATGCATTACCTTCCCTCATTTATGACCTCCTGAATATCTTTATATGGAACATGCGTAAAAATATTTCTAAGCTCATCTGCAATATCCAAAGCCATGGCAATCTTTGTCAGTGATATCAATGATATCTGTCCGGTAGTTTCGAATCTCTTAATTGAACCATAGCTTACTCCGCTCATGGAAGATAATTTTTCCTGAGAAATAGAGCGTCGTTTTCTGATATTACGCACCCTTTGTGCAAGCTTCTGATCCAGTTCCTCTGCTGTTTCCCATACAAACTGTTCCATTTTCCCTCCTTGTTTTTTATTATTTTATGGATATTATTTTATCCAAAATTTCGCTATTTCATTAAAATCAGACAATATTTTATCCAATATTATTCTATCATTTACTCTTTCATAAATCAAGCCTTTACCTATTCTTTATATATTATTGAAAATTTATTAAAAAAAGAAAAAGCACCTGATGTATCGTCAGATTTGTGATATACTTTATGTATTACTTACAGACTCCCGGGGGAAACAACTATGCAAAATATAATTCCCGATGAAAGATATTCTGTGGCTGACGAGGCCATTTTAGGTGCTTTTTTCAAATTGTTAAAAGAAAAGAAGCCTGACAGGATTACTGTATCCGACATCACTAAAACAGCTGGTATTGCCAGAAGTACCTTTTATAATCACTATCAGGACATCCCTTCACTGATCTCTGCAGTTGAGGATAAAACTATTCATGATGTTTTTTCCATGATGGAAAATTTCCAGCCAAAAAATGACCGGGATATCTGCAGTTCCTATTTTCTGACTCTGTGCCGGTACACCATGGAAAATCCTTTTCTGTCCGGTCTTTTGAGCACGCCTCATGGCAATGATCTGTTTGAAAAAATGCTGACTATGCTCCATCATTATGTTACAGAAACTACATCTAATTCCAGGCCTGACAGGCATACAAAGGAAGAAGTTTCCTATGTGATCACCTGCGCCATCGGCAGTACCATCGGCGTTCTCCACAAATGGAGCCGGGATAATTTTAATCTGGCACCGGAAGTGATCGCTGATATTCTGTCTGAGGTTTTTTTATCCGGTATGCTTCCACTTTTATCTTAAGCCTCTGTCTTATTCCAGAGGCTCATCAATCAGGACATCCTGTCTCCTGATTTTTTTTGTTGTGTTGCGGATAAACGGATTTTTGCGGACAACCAATCCTGTAATGCGGCGATAGGTGGGCTGATTTCTGTTATATTCATCCAGAAATGCCTGAAGCTGTGCCTGAATTGCCTCTGCATCCAATGCTTTCGCTTCCACAACAGCCTGCTCCGGATAGATGCGGGCGGTCAGTCCATTGTCCTCACCTGTGACGATCACTTCTCCTATCAGCGGATTCAGAGCCAGCTTATTCTCAATCTCCTCCGGAGATACATTTTCACCGTTGGACAGGATGATCAGGTTCTTCACACGTCCATTGATAAACAGATAACCGTCTTCATCCATATATCCCTTGTCACCGGTATGCAGCCAGCCATCCTTTAAAGTCTCTGCTGTCTCATCAGGCATCTGATAATATCCCTTCATAACACTGCTTCCCTTTACCAGAATCTCACCGTTTTCGAATCTGATTTCTGCATTTTCAAGTTGTTTTCCAATAGAACCCTTTTTATTGTTTTCCAGTGTATTATTGCTGATAACAGGAGAGCATTCTGACATTCCATAGCCTTCCAGTACTTCGACGCCATATTCTGCAAAACGGTCAATATAATATGGATCCAAATGTGCACCGCCTGTAAAGATAATACGCAATTTTCCACCGAATACCTTTTCTGCCAGAACTGCCTTCGGAATTGACGGATCAGCGGCAGCCAGTCTCTTATAAATAGTTTCGATCATCATTGGAACCATAAGCATAATCTCCGGTTTGAAAATACTCATATTCCTTACCATATGGAGCAGGGAATCATTGATGCAAAGAGTTGCACCCAGAGAGAATCCCTTCAGCCAGTCCATAACCAAGCAGAATGCGTGATGGATTGGAAGCACACTTAGCACGGCAGTTCCCGGTTCTGCCGTAATCTTTACTGCCTCAACATTGGAAGCCAGATTATTCTGTGTCAGCATAACACCCTTGCTCTTTCCTGTTGTTCCGGAAGTGAAAATGATGGTCGCAATATCCTCTGCATCCGGGCAGACAGAATCTGCTGATGCGCTCTTTCCTGCATTTCGAAGTTCACCAATACCATATACCTTTGCCGGCGCATCTTCTACCTCTTCCTGAAGCATCCACACCTTCTGAAGTTTCGGGCAGTTTCCAAGAAATGCATCCAGATATGGTCTAAGCTTCGGACTTAAGAAAAGAGCGGCGGAATCGGAACGGTTAAGCAGATCGATCAGATCCTCACAGGGAAGTGCTGCATCCAGCGGTACTGCTGTGGTACATCCGGTGATGATTCCCAGATAACTTTCCATCCACTCTACAGAACTGGTTCCGATCAGTGCAATGTGTTTGCCCTCAAAGCCTTCTGCAAGAAGACCTTTTCTGGTGGAAACTACATTTTCCATCAGTTCGCCATAGCTTCTTTCCATGATTTCCTTTTTGTTGAGCCATTTTACTGCTTTTACTTCATCAAATTTACGTACACTTTCTTCTAATATATTTCTGATCAGCATATCTGTCCCCCATTATTTTCTGAACTGTTCAAGTTATGGATATCCTGTCAGGTACAAAATATCCTTGACCCTGACATCTTTATAAGTTTTGCTTCGAAAAAAATTACTGAAGTTCTTCCAGCAGATTTAAGGCTTCGCCAAGAGTTGTGATCTTCAGCACTTCGCTCTCGTCAAGTTCAAGATCAAATGTATCCTCAAGCTCACCTAAAAAGGACATAAAATCCAGAGAACTGAAACCCAGATCCTCGCGGAATCTCATTTCATTATTCATTTCTTCCGATGCTACCTTGCTATACTGTGCTACGATATTTTTAAATTCCATTTCCTGATTCATTGCATTTCCTCCTGATATTGATTTAGTTAAACCAGTTCCATAATTTCGCCGATGCTCATATCCGGCTCTGCGATTCCCTTGAAAAGAATACGCATCATATAATAATAGAGCAGTTCCATATCATGTTCCTCCAGATGAGCAGTCTGGTAATGATAGGAGAAGTTCATACCTCCATCTTCTGTATGGGATACAGTCAGATACATCTTCTTGGTGGCTGCACCGTTTGCAAACCATTTTGCATGCTGACGGATAGTTCCAAGCATTTCATTCTCTACCTTCACAGTCATTGGTTGGTAAGTCAGATAACAGCTCTCATATCCTGTATGCTCCGGTGTATTGTATCTCTTTCTCATCTCATCCATAATAAATGCCGGATCGTAATTGCTGTGCATGTAGATACGATTCTGCATATTCTGGATCTCATAAGCAGCAGAAAGGAAATCTGTCTCCGGTGCGATCACTGTTCTGCATGGGAACATGATAGTTCTGCTTCCTCCTGAAGTCCATTCATCATGAGTAGAACGTCTGGATATAAAGTTCTGGATAGTGATATCTTCCTGTCCGTTATTTACCTTTGACAGATAGGTACGGATGCCAAGCAGAAGAAGGTTTGTCATAGACAGCTGATGGTTCATACAGAAATCGATCAGATTTTTAGTTGGTCCCGGCTCCAGATAATAATCCTTAACTGCCACAAACAGATCCTTCATCTCAATGTCAGAAGAACGAAGTTTTGGATTTCCATGACGTTTTCTTGCTTCCTCCAGTACGGACGGGCCCTGAATATCAGAATACAGAGGTTCGCCCAGTGCATCCAGCTGATCATCCCAGAATTTCTTATCTTTTGCAAAACGTTTCTCGTTGCCTGCTTTTGCAAGGTCTTTTTTCAGTACTGTCTCAAAGTCTGCCAGTTCCTGCGGATAGGCTGTTCCATATTTATAATAGGTATACAACTGAAACAGATCACCGATCATTACTACCAGACCACAGGAATCGATCAGTCTGTGATCCATATGTACAAAGAAACCATTATATCCTTCCGGCAGCTTCAGCATAGTAAACTCGCACATGGGAATGTCATCACCGTCAAAGGTTTCGTATGCCCACTGCTGCATCAGCTCGTCTGCTTTTGCAAGGCTTCCCATTCCTGACAGATCCTTGAATCCGATATCTCTTGGATCCTGTTTTACAAGGTATTGCTGTACATTTCCGTCTTTATCAGGCTTCGTAAAACGGATTCTGGTGCATCCGGAACGTTCTGTCTCCATCTGAATACATTTTTTTAATAATCCAAAATCCAGTTCAGCCTGTACAGACGCCACGACACTGACACCGGATACCTGCTGTGTACCGTAATCCATGATCCAGTTATGGTGCATTTTCTGTGCTGCTGTTAAAGGATAGTAGTTTGTCATACTTTATTTAACCTCCATCACCCGTTTTTTCTCTTTTCACGGGTACAAAAACATTACATACTTGTTCAGTAGCCCACAGTTATTTTAAAAATAATGTACTGGCAGCTACAACATTACTTTTTTATTACGTGACAAAAAATAGCACAGATTTTTCCCAAATACCAGTACCCTCAGCACTTAATGAACACTTTACATAAAATTGACCGAGACTTATCATGCATTTAAAAAAACGCATCTGATAAGTCCCGGTCAGGGATTGTTGTCATTCGTAATCGCCTTTGGCGGTTGAAAACAGTCACATTATTTTTCAGAATTACTGCCATCATATTTCTCAAAAAACTCCATCACTGTACGCTGATACAGTTCCGGATCTGCATAGGCACTGCACAGATGCCTTGCTCCCTGCACAATGACCAGTTCCTTTGGTGCTTTGCACAGCATATAGTTCTGGAATGAATTGTTCGGGTACACATAAGTATCCTTCTCTCCATGAAAGAAAAGGACAGGTCTTGTATTCCTTTTCATAGCTTCTGTGGTATCTGCATCTTTCATACGAAATCCTGCCACAAAATGGCACAAACAGTTCATTTCCTTCAAAAGCAAAGGAATATAATGCAAATGAAACCAGTTGTCAGCCATATCCCGCATCTGTCTTTCCATAGACTGAAAACCACAGTCTGCGATCAGCCCTTTCACCTCTGACGGAAGCCTGTATCCGGATGCCATCAGTACAGCGGCTGCTCCCATAGACTGTCCATACAGATAGATTGGAAGCTTCTCATTATTTCGCTCGGACACATAAATTGCCCACCGCTGTACATCCCATTTTTCCTTTGCTCCAAAGGTAATATATTTTCCTTCACTTTCTCCACAGCATCGCTGTTCCATAAACAGAAGATTACATTGATGCTCATGGAGATATTTTGCCATAAATGACAGGGAACCAAATCTGCTGCCCCGATAGCCATGACTTAAGATAACAAACCGCTTTGCATTCTCTGCCGGCAGATAGAATCCGTGGAGTTTTAATCCATCCACGCTCTGGATATAACAGTCCTGCATCTTCTGAGCCTCGCACCATGCTCTGCTCTCATCATATTCCTTTGCGTATCCGTTTCTGGGATGATTATCCCGTATATGGGATAATTCAAACCATTTCTTCCTTTCCTTTTTCCTTCCCCCTCTTTTGCAGCAGACCACCATGTTAAAAAAACGCCAGCCAATCTCCATAACCCCTGAAAAAAAAAGCAATCCTGCTGCTGACAACCTGAAAAATTTTTTCTTCATCTGATTTTCTCCTCTTCTTACCTGTCAGAATGTGTTTGAAATAACTACACCACTTGCTTGTCTGCGAATCCTGTTGTACAAATGAAAAAGCCTCAGTGTAGCCCGAAATATTCACGCCAGCTTTCTCATAATCTGCTTTCTGTAAATTTTCTCATAAATTCTTCATACTCACAAGGCTTCCCCCAGAAATATCCCTGTGTGAATTCCGGGTACAGTTTTCGAATCATGGCCCATTCCTGCTCATTTTCCACGCCTTCGATACAAATCCTCAGATCCAGATTATGGATCATGGTGCAGAACTGATTCAGCAGATAATATTCCTGTTCATCTGCAACTGCTTTCACAGTGAAAGAGCGGTCAATCTTAATGATCTCCGGTTTCAGCTCACTGAGATAATGGAAGTTCGAATATCCGGTTCCAAAGTCATCCAATGCAAGACTGATTCCCATCCGCCTCAGTTCTGTGAGAAAATGCTTCTCATTGATATTTTGTTCCAGAAGGTCACTCTCTGTCAATTCCACAATCAATGCTTCCAGCGGCAGTCCTGCTCTTTTCATTTCTGCACTGATATCCTTGATCACATCAGACTTGGATGCCTGAACCTGGGAAATATTAATACTCACTCTAAAATCTGGAAGTACTTTCCGAATCTCGCTGCATTTTCCCATAGCTTCTCTCATCATCCAGCGACCAACCGGAATAATAAGACCGGTTTCTTCCAGAATCGGAATAAACTCTGCCGGTGAAATCATCCCGAGTTTTTCAGAAGTAAAACGCATTAAAGCTTCTGCTCCATAAGGCACTTTTTTATCTTCAGCAAATACAGGCTGATAAAAAGCCGTAAAACCCTGGCAGCCATTGAGCACAGCTTCCCGCAGTTCCTGAGTAATCTCCCTCTTCCGGAGAAATTTTCTGTAGGTTTCCACGTCAAATATATAACAGCGGTTTCTTCCCAACTTCTTGGCCTCATTCAAAGCAAAATCCGTCAGCTTCAGGGCTTCTGAATACTGATTTCCCTCTAATGCCGCAAATGACACAATTCCTCCTGAAACCGTATACATGACCTTAAACTCGTTAGATTCAATAAATCTGTCTGTTGCAACTCTCACTTTATCATAAAGTTTATCTGCATCCCTCACCTGGTCAGAAGAAACATCCAGAATCAGAAATTCATCTGCCACAAGCTTGTACACTTTCTGTCCTTCTGACAGGCATCCGGAAATACAATCAGCCGTTTTCCTAAGCACAAAGTCACCGTACTCCTGTCCGAAGTTATCATTTATTTCCTTAAAATGATCGATTCCAATACGAAGCAGATATCCTTTTTCCAGAGGAGTATCCTGTTGGTCCATATACTCCCGAAAGCCTTTTTCTCCCAACAGCCCGCTTACATTATCTGCCTTCTGTCTCTCTCCGATCTCATTGATACAACCGATCATGTAAAGAGGTTTCATGTTATCGTCGCGGACCAGATAGCCTTTGCACTGAATCCAGACCGGCATTTTTTTCAGATCCAGCCATCGATACTCCATACTATGAGTACAGCGGTCTGTTTTAAGAAGATCATCTAATTCCTCTTTCATTTTTTCATAATCAGGTCCATACACAAATTCTTTATGATTCGAAATTACATTGTGAAAACCATTTTTCGGAATGCAGAAACGGTCAAGAGCCTGGTTTGCTATGTAATAAAGGTCTGTCCGAAAATCAACCACATACGGATAATTATCTGTAGTCGGGCTCAGAAGATCAATCACGCTACAAAGCTCATCCACTGACATGCTCTGATACTTTTTCTCCTGCAGGATCACCTCATCTGTGATTTCCTCTGCCGAATGCTTTTCCATGCGGGAAAACAGATGATCCAGATCAGTTGACCGCGCAATCTTCTTCCTGCGCTTCTGACGGTACAACATGGTATCGCTTCGCCTTACAATATCTTTAAAATCAAAATCTATATCAGGCTGATAATAAGCGTATCCTGCTGATATACTAAGCGGATAATCCAGCTTGTGTGTTTTCGCTGTTTTTTTCAGAAGCAGCTCCAGGGTCTTCAGCCGTTCCGGAATCATATCTTTCTCGTCACTGTGATATACATACGCAAACTCATCACCACCGATTCTGAAACAGTTCTTCACATTCTGAAATGCCTGACTGATACACTGATAACACAGCTTCAGCGCCTCATCTCCCTTTTCATGTCCAAAATTATCATTTATCACTTTCAGATCATCCAGATCAAAAACCACCACACCTGTGGTACTCAGTTTAATTTCACCTTCATCCAGATATTTCACCATATCCTCGTAAGCATTTCGGTTCATGGCCTCTGTGAGCATATCCATATTGGCTATTTTCTGCAGATAAATCACCTTTTGCTTCTGGATATATTGATCGTAATATTGAGAAACCTGTATCCAGATCAGCATAATAATAAACAGCATAGTTCCCATGGAAAGCAAAATGGATATCTGTTCAAATCTTCTTAAATAATAAAAAATCATTTCCGCCATTCCAAATCCCATGACCACGCACATAGGATACCGGAATTTTTGGGCTACATCATTTTCTTTTTTTCCGGCTTCGTAAAGAATGATCACAACTGTGTAAACCACATTTGCAACCATAATAACATGAATTACAGAAAGTAACCGGGACATATCAATAATTCCTGTACACTGAAGCAAAACATCGACTGCCATATTTGTAAGATAGAGGATGGAAAAAATCAATGCACCTTTGTGGTACCTGCTTTTGCAGATATCATATAAAAGAAAAGTAAATGGCACCGGAAATAGCAAAAAGGAAAAAAGATCCACAAAATAAAGAGTTCTTCCATCCGGGATCAGAAACTGCATAAATCCACACTGCTGCAATGACCATATCGCAATCAGCAAAGAAAAGATTCCAAGATTCAATAAAATCTCATTTTTGCCCACTGATTTTGCTCTGTTCTTTTTTCTCATACTCGAAAAGTACAAAATCAGACTGACTGTCCCAGAAAACAAAATCCCACAGCTGATAAGCAATATCCCGAAACTGTCTTTCAGAATTCTCAGGATACAATCGCCCCTCGTTCCAAAAGAAAGTGAAAACTCATTTCCATAGTATTTCGAATATACCGGAAGTATCCGTACCTCCAGTTTTTTCCCTGCACTATTCTCTGGAAGATCTACAATATGCCAGCAGGAACCCGGTGATTTCAGAAATTTGGGGGTATTTTCATCTCTGCCATACTGGTAAATTTCCTCACCGTCAAGAAGGACCTCAACAGCTGTATGCGTTGTTTTAAACAAAAGCGACCGTTGTCCATTAAACTCCTCCGGCAAAACCATATTCTCTGTCTTGATCTCGCCATCCACTTCCTGCGTCGCTTCAAATGTCACCGTACCGTCAAAAGACAGCTTCTCTCTCGACGTGCTCTGACTGTCTCTTATACACATCTGACGCTGCCGACG
>ENA-UAMT01000305-UAMT01000305.1-human-gut-metagenome-genome-assembly--contig:-NODE-305-length-29205-cov-31.335369_pt1 | contig 29205 bp, 18 predicted proteins | sample MGYA00243286_ERZ654505 | MGnify/ENA primary metagenome ERZ654505 (study PRJEB26926, sample SAMN06164656) | human gut metagenome | biome: ENVO:00009003; feature: ENVO:2100002; material: ENVO:00002003...
TCTGCTGCTCAAGGTAAAAAACTTCAAGATGAAAAAATATCTGATGCTCCTAAAGATGGCAGTCCTTATATGCGTAAAAATGGAGCTTGGAGTGCTTATACTCAGATTGAAGAAGTTTATACTTTTGAACCTGATTTAACAACTGATAAAGTAACTCAAGAAGAATATAACAAGCTTAAAGCTGCTATTGAAGCTGGTAAGATTATTGCTCTTAAACAACAAGATATTGTTGGTGGATATACTATAAGTATAGCCATATTCATGGAAAATACTATTAGCTTAATGTATAATGCTGGTGATTCATTTACTTTATTAAGTATTACTTCCGATTTAACTATTACTGTTGAGGCTCGATATTGTCTTTTGCCAAATAATACTAAAGAATATGAAGTAACTGGAGATTACAATCCTGCTCATAAAAAATATGTTGACGAAGCCGTTGTTTCTAATTCATATAAAGTTCTTCCTACTGAAGTTCTTGAAATTACTCAAGATATGGCTTCCGATGATATTTTCAATAAGTTTGGTGGAAAATCCGCATATCTTGATTTTGTTAAAAATACTTCTACTAATTCTATTATACGAGTTGATGGTGGTGCTCTTTGTGTAGCAAGTATGATTACTTATACTGATGATAATACAAGTACTCTTGATATTCAAACGCTTGGTTTAAATGCTTCACAATATATAAGAGTTACTGTTAGTGGTGGAACTGCTTCTGCTTTAACAGCTAAATATATTTTTGTAAATGAAAGTGATGTTCTTAAAAAGAATAACACTACCGCTTATACTCCTACGCAACATTATCATCCTGCCACAAAAGTTTATGCTGATAATATTGGTTATGGTAAAACTATTACTACTACTGTTGATAAATTTTTAAATACCACAAATCTTAGTGGAGTTGATGCTGAACAACGAGTGATTGATTTGTTTGGTAGTCTTGATAATTTTAAGAATGTTGTAGCTGATATTTTAGCTAATCATGTAAGATATTATTTTCATTTTGGTGATAATCCTAATAATATTTGTGTAGAATTAGGTTGTGTAAATGCTTGGAGAGCAAATAATAATAGTTCTCACGAACTGCATTTTATTATTACTTATTATGATGAAAATAATTTATATACTAATCGTATTTCTATTGTAGTAAACAATGATACTGCTGCAAGCAAAGTAATTATTGCTTCTCTTGTTAATAGCGATAATGTTGCTACTCTTACTAAGAAAACTTCAACCGAATATTCTAACATTAATCCTAAAGCAGATAATACTGCTTATCTTGTAACAGATGATTAAAATAATTATTATAAAGATAATCGCGTTAATCTCGGCAATAATCTTGTCGAGATTAATCTATTTATTAATGTTTAAGAAATAAAGTTATGGATAATCAAAATGATGTAGCTCTTGTAAATACTGTTAATGGGGGGGGCTTAGGGTAGGAGAAACCAATGTTGGTGCTTTTGTTGGTAGTACTCTTGTTGCTGGTAAAGAGTTTGATTGGAGTAAACTTTATTCTAATCTTAGCCATGTAGCTCCTAATTATACCGGACATAATTTTCTTTTAGTAATTGCTAATCTTAGTTCTTATAATATAAATCTACATAGACTTACAGAAGATGCAGTTCCAAGTGATACTACTGTTGAAGTTGGGAAGATTGATTGGTTTTCTATTGGTTATTGGGAAAACGATGCTGCTATGGCTATGCATAATTATAGCGTAGAAGGTATTGAAGGAAATCCAGCTCTTAGATATGTTAGATTTCTTTGCCATAGATATGACCGAGATAATGATAATTATTTTAATGTTACTCATGGAACTATTGATGATACTGATTATATTGAACAAGATAATCAATCTTTGCCTTATGAAACTTTACAACATGCAGATGTGATTTTTATTTTTGATAATTAAATAGATATAATATGGCTTACGAAAACAATAATGTTCGTGCTGGTGCCAATGGTGCTGGCGTTTATATTGGTAATACTGAAATCATGGGGGGGGGAACGAATATAATTCCTCTTAATCTTTATAGCGATAGTTCTTCTACTGATATTCTTCTTGCTAATTTAACTGATGCTACTGCTACATTTAAATTTTATATTGATAATTCTTTAATAGATACTATTGTATGTCAACCTTTTGAAGTACAATGTATTGGTAATCTTTCTTCTTCCGTTAATCAATTTAATGTTAGTTGTGGAGATAATACCGATAAATATCAAATCAATACTTCTATTAGAAAAGTTGCTTCTGGTAAAGATAATTATGGGGATGCTGATTTGCCCGAATTTACTTTGGTTGATAATGCTGATGAACATTTTGTTAACGGAATGGTTTATAATTCTAATATATGGGAATATATTAGTCAATCTACTAACAAACAAGAATCTTTTGCTGGTGGTTGGATAGTTCTAACTATGGATACTTAAATAAAAATATTGTATTTTGCTTTTATATTTGATAATTATAAATACATTTGTCTAATCATAATCAAGTTATTGTTAGTCTTGTTGTTTGGCTTATTTATATTATTAATAACAGCGGTTATTATTTGTTTTTGGTTTAGGTTAAAGTTGAACAACAAGCTGCAATAACTTGATTTTTAAAACAATAAACTTATGGATAAACTTATAAATGATGAGGGGGGGGGTAAGTTATGATTGCTACTGGCAGTAATGAAGTTCGTCAAGTTTTTGTTGGTGACGTATGAATTAGACGTTTCATATTCTGGTTAATTTATTTATTCACTTAAAACTTTTATTATTATGGAAAGAATTAATTTAATGACTTACGGTGTTATTGGTTTTATTTGTGCTCTTATTTTCGGTGTAACTCTTAACGTTGGTTGGGAAGTTATTTTCGTTAATTTGTTTATTGGTTTTGCTACCGCTATTATTAAATGTATGCGGAAAGGCTACGATTTCTATTTTGCTGCTGGTAATTTTGGTTTGCCTGTTTTCATTGCCGGAATTATTACTTCTATTTGTATAGCTTTATCTATTGCTTAACATGAACTATCTTGATATTGTTATAAGACAAATTCTTGATAACTTTGATTTTGCTTACATGCTTTGTTGTAACATTCTTTGTTTTGTTATGATTAAAGCTCATGATGAATTTAATGGTGCTAAGAAAGTTCCTACTTGGAATAAACGTCTTTATTTGATTGTTTCTATTCTACTTCTTGGTATTGTTTATTATAATGTAGGTGAAGTTAAAGTTACTGTTCTTGTTAATAGTGCTATACTTGCTCCAGTATTTTGGAGTTGGATAGCCGCTCCAGTACTTCGTAGATTTGGAGTTAAATATAAGCAAGTAGATGATGCTTTAAAATAAATAATGAACCTGCCCCGTAGAGGAATCGAGAGATAGCTACGATGTTGCTCTTGGTTTGCATCCCCTACGGGGTGTTATTGTAGCTACTCTTATGATTATTATTCATACTCGTCATTTTCCTTTTGGAAATTATACAACGATTAATCTTTTTGGTATTCTTTTTACTAAAAGAAAAAATCTTTCTAAGCGTACTATTAATCATGAACGTATTCATACTAAACAAATGAAAGAGATGTTGTTCATCTTCTTCTATTTATGGTATGGTCTTGAATATATTATTATTCGTTTATTTCATGCTAAACAAAACGATGCTTATCATGATGTTAGTCTTGAAGAAGAAGCTCATAACAATGATGATAATCAAGACTATATTTATCTTAGAGAGCATTATGCTTGGTTGAAGTATATTCGAATACGTTCTGCGGAATAGAAAAACTGACTGCGACACGCACGAGGATACGATTTTCCTGCCCCGTAGAGGACGATAATATACGAAATGATTAATCTATCACCAAACGGTTTGCGTAGCGTGGCGAGCCTTAAAACGAGCCGTTTGAATAAAACATATTATTAATAAACATTTTAATCTTAATAAAGCTGTTATGGACAAACTTAAAAAAGTTAATATTTGGAGATTTGTTGAAGGTCTTGGTCTTGACCTTAAACGGAAACAACTTATTGGTAAACTCATTGAAGAAATAGTAGATGCTTCTATTAAGGGAATACCTGCTGCTTCTAATGATAATGTTGGCGGTATTAAAATTGGTTATATTCAAAATGAAAAGAATTATCCAGTTGCTCTTGATGAAAATAATAAAGCTTATGTTAATGTTCCTTGGAGTGATACCAATACCACTTATGAAGTTATGACTGGAGCAACGGCTTCTGCTGCTGGACAAGCTGGACTTGTACCCGCACCTGCTGCTGGTAAACAAGGACAATATCTTCGTGGTGACGGTCAATGGATAACACCGCCTAATACTACTTATTCTCAAGCAACTGCTGATAAACTCGGTCTTGTTAAAATTGGATATATTGCCAATAGTAAAAATTATCCAGTTGTTCTTGATGAAAATGGAAAGATGTATGTAGCTGTTCCTTGGACTGATACTAACACAACTTATAATGTTGTTACTACTTCTGATAATGGACTTATGTCTAAAGAAGATAAAGTTAAACTTAATGGTATCGCGGAAAATGCTAATAACTATTCTTTACCTGCTGCTACTTCCGCTGCTCTTGGTGGAGTTAAACAAGGAGCTGCTGTTGCTGCTGTTGCTGTCGATGCAGATGCGGCAACTATTGCTGCAAAAGTTAATGAGCTTATAGCAAGTCTTAAAGCTGCTGGTGTAATCGCTTAAACATAAAGCTTATGAAACAGATTATAATAATTCTGCAAGCAATCTTGCAAGAGTTGAAAGAACAAACAAAGTTATTAAAAGAATAATTCCTGCTTATGAAAATAATAATTATTATTCTTCAAGCTATTTTAAATCTCGTCCGTAAAAGGCGAGATTTAATTGCTAATAGAAGCAAGATACCTGCTAATATTAAAAACGCTATCAAGGCTATCTATGACCCGAAGAAGCAAGGTATGACTAACTATGATGTGATTGAGGCCTATGCGGAAGATTTTACAGGGTGGGAATACAGAGATTATAGAGGTACTGCTAAAATTACTAATAATGCTATTGTTATAACAAACGTAGTTGAAACTAATAATATTGTAGAAGACGCTAAAGAACCCTACTCTGATTTGACCATTCGCGTTACTGGAGTTACAGAAGATAAATATCTTATTGTTAGACAAGGAAGAGGTAGACCTGAAACGCATATTAAAAAAGACGGTATTTATATATTCCCAAATAATAATCTTTATTTTGGTTTTGGTGTTAATAAAACAGGTGATTGTAACATCACTATCACCCAACTCCCTACATCAATCCTAAAAGACCTTAGCGGCAACGGCAACCACGCCTACCTGTACGGTGGCAAGGGTAAGCTGAATAGTGGTATGGGAGTGTATCAAACAGATTTTAGTTCCTGGAATTATTATCCATCTTTAAGCACAGTTGAATATTCTCCCAAAGGACTTGTTATCAAGAAAGTTAATAGCACTGCACAGTTCTGTGCAAGTGATTTTGTTGGCAAATTTACTGCGGAAGTTAGTGGTATTCCAGAAGGAGTTAGCTTTTATTATCGGTATATTGATAAAACAACTGGCAGTCCCGTTTCTACAACGTTAAGTAACGGCATAAATGAGATTGATTGCAGCAATGCCAATGGAGATGCTAATATGACTAACATGTTTTTAATCGGAGCCGACAATAAAGATATTAATATAACTATCACTCAAATCCCCGACTACCCCGACCAGCTCTGCTACGACGGCAAGATGTACGCAGTGTGCTATGGCTTCCCGATATTAACGGATTACACGGTGATGGCGGAGAGGACGTGGTTTGAAAATAACGGTAATCGAGTTTTTATTACTAAAGGTAATATCTGGCCTAATTGTGCATTTAATTTTGAGAAGATTAATGTTGCGTTACGTAGTGAAACATTTTCATACTCACAAAGTACCAATATTGATGATTTAATAGGTAAGAGTGGTATAACTTACCAGACAAAGCAATCTTATAACGGAAAAATTATTGGTGTGGGCACTTCATCAGATGGCGATATATTGCTTATAGGTGGACAGTTGAAAGGAGAGTATATCGGCTGCCATGGCAAAATCATCATCGCCGACCGCAGCTTCACCGAAGAAGAGATAAACTGGCTAAAGGATAATTGGAAAAAGATATGAAAAGACTATTGTATGTATAATTAAAGCTATACTTATTGAAATCATTATTGAAGAATAAACGAACGATACGCCGAAACCTTAACTCTTATTTACCCGATTAGACACAAGACGCCAGCCCGCTTATTGAAGCTGATATTAATTTGTCAGCAGAAATAAGCGGGCTTTATTTTTATTGGATATTTAATTTCTAAACCTTTTCCTACTCTCCAGCGTTATGTATTTGTAATTGCAATTATAGAGAGAATTATTTATTTTATTATTAATCTTATTAAACTTAACTATTATGATGTTAGTTGATAAAGAAACTGGAAAAGGTTATGTTGAGATGGAGAAAGTTCATCGTGACAAGAAAGAGTATGCTTCTAAGGCAGTTGGTGGAACTGCTCTTGGTCTTAGTATTGGCGCACTTGGTTTACAACTTCTTGGCGGTGGTCTGCTTAACTGTGGCTTATTTGGTAATCGTGCAACAGTAGCCGAAACTGCTGCTATTGCTGGAACTGCTGCTAATGAACATTATCTTGAACGTAAACAATGTGCCGACCAAGTACAATTTGTTAATGACATGTGGCGTTCTACTTATGCACAGCAAAACCAACGTTTTGAAGATAGACAAACTATTAACCAAGAAATGTTTGGTATTTATAGTGCTATGCGTAATGGCTTTGATGTTATTAACGCTAATGCTAATAAAAATGCTTTCGACCTGTATAAGTATTCTCGTGACAACAAAGATGAACTTATGGGTCAGATTGGTGAAATGAAAACTGAATTGGCTGTTCTTAAAGCTACTCGTCCATATCAGGATGCTCTTATCCAGTGCGACATTCGTCGTGTTGCTGAACATGCCGACTTTAATCTGTGGCGTAGAACTTGTCGTATGATTAGCGGTGAAGTTGTTCTTCCGAATACTCCTACCGTTACTGGTTATGCAAGCTACAATCCTTGTGCTTGTCCTGCCACTACGACTACGCCTACTACGGCTGCGTAAACCAATAATAGAGGAGCAGAGAGAGTAGTAATCTTTCTGCTCCTCTTAATTTAAATTCTTATATTATGCCATTTCCACAATATCAAGTTAATCTTGGATACGACCCACTTCTTGCTGGCGTTGCTTCTCCTGTTGATTATATTACTCAACTGGATAATCAAATTCAACAGCTTACTGCTGCTAAAAGCCAAATTCAATCTCAACTTGGAAATCCCAATCAAAATATGCAACCTGCTCGACTTGCTCAGCCTCAACAGGTTAATCTTTGGGATGAGATTGATAAAGAAGTTTGTTCTTTGAATAATGACCAACAAGCTATTCTCGCTAAAGATGATGTTTATAATAATGTATCTGCTGAGCTTCAAATGCTTATTCAGCAAGAACTTATTAATTCTGTTCGCGATAAAGTAGCCAACTCTCCTCGTGGTAAGGAACTTCTTGAAAAACAACTTAACAATATACGTGCCAAGAAAGATAGTATTATTGAAGAAGCTAATAAAGAATTAGAACTTTTCAAGAAGTTTCAGATAGCTGCCCAAGCTAATCCTAAACTTACCTATGTTGATTTTTGTAACAATATTAAAAATAAAGAAGTATGATACAGCGTGAACTTATAGTTAATAAACTTATTGAATTTTATACTGGCAAAGTAGATGAACTTGCCAATCAGAATGCTCTTATAATGATTTTCCGACCCTTTATTGACAAAGCTGCCGATAAAAGTATTGGCAAAGTTGATAAGTTTCTTAAAATGATACAAGAAGAAGACGGCACTGTTGATATAGAACCGCTTCTTGGTAAAATGACAGACAATCTTATTGTTGCTGCTACGAAAGAATATCCCGATTTATTTGGCGGTGTCACTATTGGTAACGGTAAGATTAAGATTGGTATTCCCGGCATTGACAAAGATATTGTTCTTGAAGCTGCCGATATTGACCATTTCAAAAGTTGTTTAAAATAAGTTTCTTCCACGAAATTACTAAAACTGTAATTGTCGATTTAATTGTGAACGGTAATATGTTGTGAAAACATGTTACCGTTTTATTTTTATCTTGCTGATAACATGGAAGTTATTATTAATAATGTATTTTTGTGTTATTAATGTTATTAATCCTAATCGTCCTATGGCAACTCTTAATCAATTAATCAGTGAGATTGCTCATGCTGCTGGTTCTCCGAATACCCTTGCAGTTCGTCGAAATATTCGACAAGCAATTATTCATACACGTAATGAACTTATTCGGCAAAGTTATGAACGTCACGGTTATACTGACAAAGGTCTTGAACAACGTTTTAGACTTGAACTTATAGATGTTCCTGATGGTGATATTTATGGAACTAAAGATTTAAATCTTCCTCTTATCAAACGAACTAAGAATAAAGTTCCTCGTCCGGTTCGTCTTATCAACAATACTCCTTTTCAATCTATTCGTACTTCTGGTGTATATAATCTTTCTGTTCCTTTCGTTCGTGAACATGCTGCTCAATTTTATAATCAACTTGTCGGTCTTTGTCGTATTCTTCGTTACGACTATATAAATGAATATCTTTATATTTATAGCAATAGTAATGATATTCTTGACAACGTTAATTATATTACTGTCGAATCTCCTTTTGAGTATCCTCATCTTATTAAAGAAGAAACCGTTGAAGCTGCTGGAGAATATCATCATTCTGATTATGATGATAGTGAAGAACTTGATGATAATGAATTTCTTCTTTCTGAAGATATGATTGGTCAAATTAAGGATATTATTTTTAAACGTAATCTTCTTAATGTCGCACGTGAGGGAAATGAAACACCTGTTGAAAATCTAACTCGTTAATCTATGCGTCCAGATATTGATATTAAATACTATTATGGTAAATTCATAGAGGATGCTAATAAAGCTTATGATATTAATAAAGAAGATTATAATAATCTTATTAATCTTCGCAAAAGGCTTTATCGACTTGTTGCTAATAAAAAAGCGATTATAAACGAGTTCTTTAATCTTGATATAAATAATATTGGTGACGACAATGAAATCAATGCTGTTGATTTCGATGCTTGTCGTGCTAAAACTCGTACTTCTGAGTTTGTTACTACTGATGTTCATAAACGTCTTACTTATCTTAATTTCCTAAAGTATCTACAAGTTCAAAAGAACGTTTACGGTGTTACTCAAAGTCTTAAACTTGAAGAACGTAAAAAGAGGCTTACTATTACTGAATATAGAAAACTTGTTCAACGTTTTTATAACTATGGAGTTATGAAATGTATTCTTGAAGGCTATGCTTATCAAGTTGCCGGTGGTCTTGGCAACATTGTTTGCAATCGTTGGAAAGTTACTTCTAAGAAACCTGTTATTGATTTTAATGCTACTAATAAAAAGAAACGAGAAATTCTTGCTGCTGGTAAAAAACTTTATGATGAAGATGAAGCCGCTCTTTATAAACTTCGCGGTATTAAGTATGACGGTGTTCCTTATAAAGTTTATAAAACTAATGATTATTACTATGAATTTAAACTCATTGATAATAGTCGTTATAAAAACGTTAATATTAAGTTTGAACGTAAAGATAGAATTGATTTTAAATATCGTGGTATGAGCCAAGAAGAAATTGCTGCTATATGTAAAACTGCTGATGATATTTATCATACCAAATTTGATATAAGATTTAAACTTGGTATTCTTCTTGCTTTTGAACCTATGTCTTATCTAAATTTTATTAGAAATGCAGAACAAAAAGAATATAGTCTTGGAGCACATAATAGCCAAAATAGACAACGATTTCAATCCTGATAATAGTGACTGGATTGCTCGTGTTCCTGCTTGGTGTTTTGATGCAATGAGCCAACTTAAAGTTTTTAGAACTACATATAAAAAACGAATTCTTCCTGTAAGAAATCGTATTGTTCATAGCCCTTGTCCTATTACTAATAGCAAGGGTTTTGCTGTTTATGATAGTAATGGTTGTGAGGTTCGTTCTCTTAGAGAGAGTAAAGCTGGATGTTCATGTTCATCCTCTACGGGGGGTGATAGTAGTGAACTTGATAACACTCAACTTAGTGGTTCTAATACTGTTTATGTTACTGATGGAGCTTCTGATAAAGATTATATCGGAGCTGTTTCTGAACATGTTAATACAGATGTTTTTAATAGACGTCATAGAGTTGGTGACCAATATATCTCCCCCGTAGAGGATAATCGGAACTATGTCATTGTTGATAATAATACTATTGAACTTAATTGGGATACTCGTGAAATTACTATTCGTAATCTTGAAATAGAAACTGAATATAGTAATTATTTTCAAGGAGAAATTCCAGTTGTTCCTAACAATGGTATTCTTATTGAAGCTCTTGCTTATTACTGTATGTATAAGATGCTTACTCGTGGTATGAAACATCCTGTTTTTAATCTTGCTGCTTCTCAATATGGAACTAATCCTTATTATATGTGGATGCAACTTAAAGATAAAGCCAAAGCTTCTGTTATTGCTGATGCTCAAAATGAAAATGATTATACTGGTGATGCTTGGCGTTCTTATTTTTATAATTATACATTTCCTAAATAATTACTGCTATGAGAATTAATCAAAAACTTAATTTTGATAGTCCTTATGAAAATCTTAAAGAAGGCGACTTAGTTCATGCTGGTAATATAATGATTGATAAAGATACTGAAACTATTTGTAATGAACCTGGTCTTATTGATTATTATCTTCATGGAGTTAATGCTAAAATAGTTGGTCATATTGAATGTAACGAAGAGTTTCTTGTTTTCTTTGATAACAATGATATTTATCGTGTTGATATTAGAAAGCCGATAGGTTCTAATAATCCTGTTAAAGTTGGCATTAATTGGCATTGGTGTGGTGGTGAAGTTTTTGGTACTTATACTTATAATGTTAACAACGAACTTATAGTTTGTATTAGTGAACTTAATCCCACAGAAGATTGTCCTCTTAAAAGTATCAATATTGATAAAGATGTTGACTTATATCAATATACTCAAGATAGTGATGAACTATATACAGAATTAGCTACTGCTCCTATTTCTAACTTTGGCGATGTTAAATTTGTCAATGGTAATCGTATTAAGAAAGGTACTTATATTTTCTTTATACGTTATTGGATTGATGATTATTATAATACTATTTGGTTTCCTATTGGTTATCCTGTTCAAGTAACAGACTTAGAAGCTCTTACTACTCCTAAAACAGTTTTCAATTATAACGCTGGTGACGGCAAAGGTAGTGGTAAAATTCAAGATTACTATTCAGAAGATGATGATTATACTAATACTAATCTTCTTGTTCAAGTTCGTATATTTACTGATACAAGACAGAATTATACTAAATACCAACTTGCCGCTATTGTAAATGGAAATGCTTCTACCGAAGCTGTTGTTTGGGATAAGAAAAGTATTGGTACTATGGTTGAGTTTACAATTGATAATAGTTTTGAAACTATGTCACTTGAAGAACTTACCAATGAACCTTTTAATTTTTATAATGTTAAAACTCTTGATAATTATCGTAATAGAGTTTATCTTGCTAATTATAAAATTGCTAATAAAAACAAACCGTTTTTAAATGAAACTGACTATGGACAGCTTCTTGCTAAAATGGGAAACGTTGTTATAACTGCTGTTGATAGAGATGAAGGTGATTATCCGGAAGTTTCCGAAGCTATTAATTTCTTTAAACCTAAGCCTGGTCGTCGTGGAGTTTATTGTTTCTTTGTTCATTATGTTTATGCAAATGGAACTTATACAGACGGTGTTCCTATTTTAACTGCTAATAGTGGAACTCCTTCTGTTGAGGGAACTAAACTTACCTGTACTATTTTTGGAAGTGATAATAATAGATTTTGCCGTTGTGTTTGCCCTGCCGATAAAATCGCTCTTGGTGGAATTGTCTTTGAACATATTCCTATGCTTGAGGGTTTTGTTGGCTATTTTATTAGTTATGCCGAACCTGAATATGTTGAAATCGGTAGTGGTTTTATAACTCAAGCTGACAAATATCTTTATGATGTCAAAGGACAAAATACTGGTAGTGCCGATAGTCCTTGTCGTTTTAATTATCCTGAATTTAGTATTATTGGTGGTAAAACCGATGCTAATAAAATAAGCGAAGTTTGCTATTTCCAATATACCGATGACGGTAATCTTAATACTCGTCTTAACAATCCTACTGCCGCAAACGCAAGCACTGGTATTAATTCTACTTCTATTCTTCCGCCTAATAGTTTTGATAATATTGGTAAAGAGGGTGTTCTTAAAATTCAGCTTTCGTCTGGTTTTAATGACCACCACGGTACTACTCTTTGTGATGTTTATACTGATGATTATTCGGAACTTTATAGAGATGCAGATAAGAATCTTATTTCTCTTGGATATATTGAATACGTTAAGGAATATGATTCCAATGCTAATTATACTTATGGTAAGTCTACCGTAAAAGTTAATAATGCTGATGTTAAAGTTAATTATGCTTGGAATTATTATTGGAATGTTAGTACAGTATTTACTTTTCATCCTCATGGTATTATTTTTAGTGATGTAGATTGGAATCCTTATGATGCTACTACTGGTACTAAATTTTACGGTGACAGTGATACTGTTGCTAATAAACCTTTGATTTATTCTTTTACTTTTGTACATGAAAGCCATTATTTTCTTATGGGGAAGAAAGTTAATATGTCCCCTCGTACTGTTTATTATAATTATAATGACGGTTCTGAAAATACTCAAGGTTCTAATCTTATTGTAGACCCTTCTCGTATTAATGATTTATATAATCTTACTTCTAATTATTATTCTTTCTATCGTCGTATTATTATTAATTATAATAAGACTAATGAACTTTATAAGCGTGAGCAATATTCCAAAACTGTTTATCGTACTAACGTTATTGGCGATGAAAGTGTTGTTAATGCTTGGAAGCATATATCTCCTGAAAGTTATAAAATTATAAGCGAGAATAAAGGTGATATTACTAATATTGTTGCTGCTGGTACTTATCTTCTTGTTCATACAGAGAAAAGTCTTTTTGCTTTTGATATTAATAACGAACTTAAAACAAACGAGCAAACAGTTCAGATGTTAATGCCAGATGTATTTGAAGTTGATTATAAAGAAGTCTTTACTACTAAGTTTGGTATTTGTGGTTTCCAAGATTTTATTTCTTATATCAATGGAGATTTTGGCTATATCTTTTATGATTCTAATGCTCGTAAGTTTTATAAATTTGATGCTGGTTCTGTTGAAGAAATCAATAACGATATAACTAAATTTGTTGAAGCCTATGCTGCTGACCGTGTTTATATTGGTTATGATTCTGCTAATGCTCGTCTTTTATTTAACTTTATGAAGAAAGATTCTGCTGGTGCTTGGAAATCTTGTATTCTTAGTTATAGTCTTTATAATAATGATTGGCTTAGTAGTCATAGTTATACTTCTGATTATAAATTTGTTAGTCTTAAAGATAACTTTTATCTTATAGATTTTACTAATAGTTATTATCGTATTCGTCAATTTACTAAAGATGTGTATAACGAATATGAAGATAATGTACTAAATGAGTTTATGAATAATGAACTTATTGAAAGTAAAACTTGTTCTTATATTGATGTTTATTTTAATTCTACTAATCCTAATGATATTAAGATTGTTAATTTTATAACTTATATTCTGAATAAAGTAGAAGATGACTATTTTGATGCTCTTGGTTGTTATCTTTATACTAATTGTTGTTATTCAGATTACTGTAATCTTAATGAAGAACGTGCTTCTGTTGCTGAATATAAGAAGCCTGTTTATGAATTTGGTCGTTGGAATTTTAATTGGTTTTATAATAAACTTAAAAGTTATAAAGAACAAGAAATATTTGGTCGTATTACTGGTAAATATAATAATGAACTTGAATATAATCAAACTGCTGTTGATGCCAAACTTATGGTTGGTAAATATGTCATTGTTCGTTTTGTTTTTAGAAATACTAATAAAAAAGTTTTAATTAAAGATATACAAGCTTATTTCAATACATAAGATATGGAAAAGAAATATTATGATAGAGGTCGTGATAAAGCATTTATTGGTGCTGCTATTGGTGCTGTCGGTGGAATTATCGGTGGTATTTTCGGTAATAAGAAGAAAAAGAAACAAGCTGCTGCTCAAGCCGAAGCTGAAAGAATAAATGCTCTTAATCAACAAAATGCTATTGATACACAGTATCAAAATCAACAAGCTGCTATTGATGCTCAATATGAGCAAAATGTTTTAAATGTACAAGCGCAGGAAAAGCTTAATCGTGAACAGAATGAGCTTGCTGCTAAGAAGACTGGTATCGAAAACGCTGCCGGTCTTACTGCGTTATATGCTAATCAAGCTGAACTTGATAAAGAATTTCGTAACCGTTTTATGGCTTGTGGTGGTAAGCGTAAACTTCGTAAATGCGGTGGACGTACTAAAGCTTCTATCGGCACAGTCACCCCCCGTAAGGGAAGAAGCAAAGCTGGTCTTGGCTCGTTTATGCAATCCTCTACGGGGCAGTTACTTGGTGATGTTGTTGGTGGTGTTAGTTCTGGTATTGGTAGTATATTTGCTAATACAGGAGCAACTTATACTCCAACTGCTACTAAGCTTAATTATCGTACTAATACTTATAAAACTTATGACCCTGCTGACTTAGAAGTTTATGACGGTATTACTGACAAATTTACTGGTCGTCAAGTTGGAGAAAATAAAGCAACTTATGCTAATGCTCAAAATAACAATATGGTTGCCATGAATACTCTCGGTCAAGCTCCTACTGCTGCTATTACTGCTGGAAGCAATACCACGTATCAGCCTCGTTATCGCAATGGCGGGCGTAAAAAGTTAGTGAAACGTGCCCGCTAATAGTATAGACTTTCGCTGTATGGCATTTTATCCTCGAAAATGATTAATCTATCACGATTGAGATAAAATGCCGTGGCGAGCCTTAAAATGAATATTTTAAAATTATTGATATGAGAAAGATTAATAATCGAAAAAGTCTTATATTAGCGGCTGGTGGCGGCAAATATGTTCCTAATATAGTTCGTGGCGGAAATGCTATTCCTCTTGGTAATAACTTTTATTACATAAAAGGTAGGAAACATTCTGCTGGTGGAGTTGATATTGGTGCAGACCCAAAAACTGGTCTTGAAGTCGAGGGCGAAGAAGTTATGAAAGTTACTCCTAAAGAAGTTCGCGTTTATTCTTCTGTTCCTTTTCTTCAAGGTAATAGTCCAGCCGAACTTGTAATGAGTGGAGCTAATCCTGATGCTGTTTTTAATGCTCAAGAAGAATTTAAAGATAGAAATCGTATTAACGATGATGGTACTAAATATGAAAATGGTGGTAAAATTTATGATGCGTCAAAGAATTATGAAAGAGCTGCAAAAATTCGCGAATGGACAGATGCCCTTGTTGGTTTATTTGACCCTACTCCTATTTCTGGGGTTCTCGATATCATTAATGCTCGCAATAATGATAGAAGTAATGCCGAAATGGTTTTGGCTGGTTTGTCTGTGCTTCCTGGTGGTAGTGTACTTAGTAAGCTTACTCGGGGACTTGGGCGTCTTACCAAAAACCAATCCCTTATTAAAGAAGGTAAGAAAATTTCTGATGTTGTAAATCGCGATAAAACTCTTCAAAAGGCTATTAATTCTTTTAATCAATCTGCTCGTGATGAAACTTTAGCAGAACGAATGCGTAGAAGAGAAATATATACTCCTGGGGGTGATATTGACCTTGATAGAATTCAAGGCGAGCATATTAAAAATTACAACAAAGCTATTCATTATTTTGATAGATATAATAAACTTAGTGATAGTAATTGGACTAATTATGAAAATTTTGCTGCTGCGAGTAGAGGTATAAATACTGCTGTTGATTCTTATAATATCGGTAAAGAATCTGTTAATCTTGTAACAGATGAAAATAAAACTAATAAAAAGAAATTAGGTGGAAATGGAAGAATTAGAAATAATATTGCTAATAAATCCGATAATCATAGAGTCAATGCTTATATCAATAATAACGTATATCCTGTACAATACGTTTCTTATTCTACTAATCTTCTTCATAATAAAATTAATAATGTTTATAACAAAAAAGATAAAGAAGTTATTACAAAATCTTATAAAAAACCATTAGGCGGTAATCTTCCTACCAATCAAAACGATTTTCTTGATACTTGGAATGCTTCTCGATTAGCTACTGGTCGTTATAATAATCAATTAGGAGATGGTCGTCTTGAACGTCAAGCTGAAAGTCGTAATACTGCTCGTGAATTTCATTCTCCTATTGGTTTTGCTATGAATTATGGTAAACGTGCTGCTATTCGTACTCCTTCTATGAGCGATACTGATTATCGTAAAGAGATTGCTCGCAATGCTCAAAGTATGAAGCTTAGACTTAATACTCCAGAAACTGGTCAAGGAGTTATTGGTGGTGCTTATCATGCTCCTACGCATAGTAGTTATATTAATCAAGAAGAATTTACTAAAGATGCTACCGTTCGTACTCACGAAAACGCTCATGCCTCTCGTGCTGCTGAACAGGAACAAGTAATTGGTGATATACTTGGAAGTTCAAGTTCTTCTGATTATCTTCGTCGTCCTACTGAAGTTTATTCTCGTTTAATGCAATTTCGTCAAGCTAATAATCTTGACCCGAATACTGTTTATGATAAAGATAGTTTTCGAGAACTTCGCAAAACTGCTACTGATTATAATCTTATTAATACTTTTAAAGAAGACGAAGTAATTGATTTGCTTAATAATGTTGCTATGCGCAACGACCCTAATCAACTTAATCTTAACAATATAAATCTTAACACCGTTCCTGTTTATGCTGCTAAATATGGAACAAAACGTAAATCTAAAATGGGAAAAGTTATTTCTATAAATGGTAATGTTCGTAATGGTTTAATTCATACTCCGTCACATGAAGCTTTTGCTTATGGTGGTGAAAGAAAACCTCGTTTTAATGGACGTTATTCTAAACCTGGACTTCATAATCTTAGTCTTTTGGCTTCTGCTATAATTATGCCAAAAGGTACTGTTGACAAAGAACCTGAAAAACCTCGTAGGGTTGGTTGGGCTGATTTACATAATCGTTTGGTTACTGCTGATATTTCTCAAAAACCTTTGGATGCTAAACGAGATAATACTTCTGTTGCACATGTTATTTCTGAAACCGAAAAAAGAACCCGTAAGTTTAATATTGGTGGTCGAGCTAAAGCTAAAGTTGGTAGTGGTTTTAGAATTAATGATAAAAAATATAATGTAGGAGATACTGTTAATTACAAAGGTCAACAATATCTTGTAACGGATAGAAACGAAGCTATACCTCTTCCCGATGCAAATAATAATATTATAGACAATGATATTGATATTCCTACTACCAATATTACTACTCCACAACTTACTCGTAATATAGTTAATGGTCTTACAAATAATGCTCCTACTTATAAAAAGAATGGAGAAACTCGAAATCTTGATAATATTCCTGTTGGTACAAGAAGTAATACTTCTTCATCCTCTACGGGGGGTAACAATAAACAACAATCTGTTTCTGTTCCAGTTGTTTCTATTAATCCTCTTGATGGTTCTAAAGTTATGTCTGCAAGCGACGAAAATACTGCTATGATTAGACGTAACTTAGCTCCTACTGTTGTTAATCGTCTTACTAAGAACGCTAATAACGATATAAATTATCTTTCTGTATTAGATAATTTAAAACGTCCTTATCAAGAAGATATTGCCAAAACTCGAAATCTTGATAATATTCAATTTGGTATTAATCTTGGTTCGTCTGCTGTGGATGCTCTTATGAGTAATATTTTTGTTAATCAACTTCATAGTTATACTCCACCTACTATTACTGCTCCTACTATTTCTAATCCTGGCGAGATTAAACTTAATGAAGAAGACTTAAAAGATATTCCTGCTCCTATTTTGATGGCTGCTGTTAAACTTAAAACTCGTTATAATGCTAATCCTCAGCTTGCTAAAATAGAAGATGAAACTCGTCGTACTATGCGAGATATTGACCGCAATACTTCTAACAGTCGTGTAGGTCTTGCTCGTAAACAGCTTGCTGCTCTTCGTGGACAAGAAGCTAAGAATCAAGTTTATGCTCAGAAAGAGAATATTGAAACTGAATTGATTAACAAGGACAAACTTAATCAGCAAGAAGTTACTGCTCGTAATCTTGCTCGTTATGACCAATACAATCAAGCACTTGCTGCTCAAATGGCTAATCGTGCTCGCCTTCGTCTTGCTGCTGATACAGCTAATATTCAGAATAGACTTGCTGTTTCTACCGCAAATGCTAATCTTAAAGCACAAGCCGACCAATTTAATGCTGGTAATAGAATTAATTCTCTTATTCATCAAGCCGGAATTGATGGAGCTAAAGCCGAAGCAAGAGCTAATATTGTTAGTAGTCTGCTTGGAAATATCGGTTCTGCTTTTGATGTTTGGAATAGAAACAAACGTCAAGCTAAGCTTGATGAAGAAACTCTGAAAGTTCTTGGTCTTCGTGCCCCAAATGTGAATAAGCTTATGTTACGTATTCTTGGTATTAATAAATAAAATTATATACTATGCCTCTTGGAAGTTTTAAAACTGTTGATTATACTTATGTTCCAAAACATAATCTTGAAGTTATTGGACAAACTTACGATTATCTTCAAAATCGTCACGATGTTGCTGTTGCTCAAGAAAGCGAATTGAAAAAGCAAATCGGTCAACTTGAACTTAATGCTCAAGAAGATGAATTTAAACAGCTTCTTGTCAATAATGTTCAGAGTAAGATTAATGATGCTATGATTGACGATTTTAAAGGTTATGCTCTTGATGATATTGTTGCTGAAGCTGGTAATCTTATGTCTGACCCAAGAGTTCTTGGTCGTCTTCGTGCTCAACAACAATATAAAGCTTATCAAGATAATCTTAATGCTCGTACTGATTTATCAGAAGATTATAAAAATTATTATCGTCAAGCTAATACTTATCATTATGAAGATAAACTTGATGCTGCTGGAAATGTTATTGGTGGTACTGAATGGAAACCTGCTGAACAAGAAGTTAGTGAAATACCTACTTCTATTATTTATAATCAAGCTTTGAAAATGGTTCAAGAAGATGCTGGCGGCGGTGAAAGTTATACTTTTCTTGATGCTAATGGTAAACCTACTGATGATTTTACTCAATCTGCTACTGGAGAAATCTTTATAAAACAAGGTACTAAGTATAATAGACTTAGTACTGAAAAGCTTCAAGCTGCTATTGACGCAGCTATTGAGGGAACTCCTGGTGCCAAAGCCAGTCTTCAACAAGATTATAAGATTGCTATGTGGAAAGACCAAACACAAGGTAAGAACGCTGATGTTCGTGACCATAATGGTAATCTTTTAAACGAGCAAGAATTTATTAATCGTCGTTTTAATAATTTTATTAAAGCTGCTACTTATAACCGTGTTTATGGTAGTGCTGAATTTGGAACCGCTCTTCAGTCTGCAAGAAAGCTTGCTGCTGGAAGCGGCGCTGCTGTTTCGGATATGAGCTTTCCTAATCAAATGTATGATGCTCCGAGTATTACTGTTAAAAATCAAAGTGCTATTAATGCTCGTGGAAATATTCAATCTAATAAAGCAGCTCTTGGCGAAGTCTTCGCTCGTAACGGTATTAATGCTGATGTAAATACTCTTACTCCTGATGCTTTGCGTCAACAAGTAGATGCTATGCCTAATGGTATGGATAAACTTATTGCTCTTAAAGCTGTTAAGTCTATTTCAGACGACCAAGAATTTCTTGATAATCTTCTTGGAGTTCAGAAAGGAACAGAAGCTGGTGATGCTTTTGAAATGTACACAGCTCTTAGTTCCGGTACTGATTTGCCTATCAATAATCAATTTAGAACTGCTGTAAATGAATATACTGATGCTGCTTATCCACCTCATGTTGAAAACGTTCGTGCTTATCTTCGTGATGATGAATATGCTTCTTTAGTTAAAAGTCTTGGTGGTGATGAAGCGGTTCGTTCTCTTGGTGTTCAAATCGGTAAAGAGAATGGTATGAATTATGTTCAATTGCCTCGTGCTTATAAAGATAATTTATTCATATTTTCTAAAGCTATTCGTGATGCTCGTAATGAAAACACTTCTTTCTTTAATGAAATAGGTCGTTCTTTTGATGCCATGACAAGAGGATTTGGTCTTGTTGATTATGATAAAACAAGATATTTTGCTAATGTTGTTACTCTTGACAAAGACGGAAATATATTTCATAAATTAGATACCAATCTTCCTACTCGTAGTTGGAATTATGGAGCTAATACAACTCTTGGTGGAGTATTAAATAACTTTGCTGATTTTGGTGACAATCTTAATCAAAACGCCGAAGCTATTATTCAACAAGAAGTTGCTATTCCTACTCAATATTCTCCTAATGCTACGCCTGCCCAAGCACAAGCTGAATATAATATCAAACATGGTATTGGTAAGCGTGAAGACAACAATGCTATTATGAATATTGAAGATGAACGTTTTTATCAAGGTATTGGTAATATTGATTTAACTCAAAGTCCTAATACTTATATTTACGATGAAGATTTGAATACTTATCGTGAAATGGATACGGAAGAAGAACTTAAATATACTAATCTTCTTGCTAATGCTAAAGAAAATGTTGTTACCAAAGGTATAACTCCTTTTAATAATTCTATTCAAGCTATTGTTAGTGTCAAAGACCCAAAGAAGCCTAATGATGCTCCTAAACGTATTCGTTTTGACCTTAATCCTGTTATGACTAAAGAATGGATGCAAGATACTAATATTAAAGCTGGTATGCGTACACAAAATCTTCGTAGTTATAAACAGCAATTTAATATTGGTAATAGTCCTTATGATGCCAATATTGGTAAATATCGAATTACTCCAGACCTTGACCTTGTTAATGTAACAAATAATCAAGTTATTCGTAGTCTTAGTCCTATGGAAGCTCAAGACTTGATTGAAAAGAGTATTCGACTTGAAGATTTAGGAGATGCTTATGTTACTGGAAATGCTCCTAATACTGCTTATACTCAAGCCATTATTAATAGTATTTCTCAAGCATATTCTCAATATCTTTATGGTACTACTGATTATGCAGGTAATATATATAATATTATTAGTAGGAACTTAACTAATTATAGATAATATGGATGTATTAAAGTTTTTACAAGAGGGAAATAGAGTTCCAAATCCTGATTATAATCCTAAAACTAAAAAGGGGGCACTTCAGCCCCCGTTTATCGTTAATACAGATACTGAGGGCAGTAGTACTACTGGACTTACAAGACAATTTACAGAAGGACTTAGTTATCGTAATGCGCCTATTGATCTTCATCCAAAAGATTATGCTCCTTACGATGTTTATGTAAATAACTTTGATGATGAAGAAACTCTTAATTTAGAGCGTGCTAAAAATCAAAGCAATGTCGGTCAAGCTATTTATGCTCTCGGTAGAACCTTAAACACTATTACTGTTGGAACTGTTGTTGGTGCAGCCGATTTAGCATCTGTTTTAGTAGATGTTTTAGATGAGGACGGTTTTAATTATGAACGTCCTGAAGTTATTCAAGCTTTATCTGATTTCAAAGATGCAATAGATGCTCGTATGCCTCTGTATCGTGAAAATCCAGATAAAGCTTTTGACGTTGCTGATATGGCTTGGTGGGCTGAAATGACTCCGAGTATTGCTTCATCACTTACTCTTATGGTTCCTGGTGTTGGAGTTACTAAAGCTTTAGGCGCTGTTGGAAAACTTCTTAATCTTTCAAAGAATGCTACTAAAGCTGCTAATCTCGTTAACATGGGACAAAAAACTCGTGATGTTATTGCTACTGGTGGTAAACTTCTTACTCAAGGTGCTACTATGCGTTTGCTTGAGAATTATCAAGAAGCTATTGGTACTAAAGAAAATGCTAAAGAATATGCTTTAGGCGAACTTCAAAATATGACTCCTGAGCAGCGTATTGAATTTAATAAAAATAATCCTCAATATGCTGAAATGGATGATAATTCTATTGCGGAAGATATTGCAACCAATGCTGCTGATGTTACTTTTAACACCGACTGGTGGAATATTGGTTTTGATGTTTTTCAACTTTATGGTTTGCGTAAACTCGCAAGTGCTCCTTTAGCTGTTGGTAAGAGTGCTAATCTTCGTAACCTTAATGAAGCTGTTACTCGTAGATTTGGAATGACTGCCGCAGAAGCTGCCGATGATGCTGCTCGAGTTGTTACTCGTCTTGATAAAGCTAAACAAATTATGTCTAATCTCGGTTACGATATTCTTCATGGTGTTCGTAACGAATGGACAGAGGGTGTTGAAGAAGCTGTTAACTATGTTGCTTCTGAGAAAGGCATGGAGCTTGCTCGATATGTTTTTGATAAAGATACTCCTATTAAAGATTTCACTGATTATCTTACCGACCCTCACATGTGGGAAAGTGCTTTTTGGGGAGTTCTTGGTGGCGTAGTTTTCAGTGCCGGCGCTGAAAGTATTGGTGGTCTTTATAATCGTAAATTTAATAAAGAATTTGTTAGTGCTGAGAAGCAACGAGAGAATGAGATTAACAATCGTGAACTTGTTGCGCAGCAATACCAACAACAGATTAAAAAGATTAATGAAGATAACGTTAATCCTTTTGCTACTGATGAAAATGGAAATAATCCTGTTATTTCTAATAATGCTGAAAAAGAATTTCTTTTAGAAGTTGCTCGTAAACAATATACTTCACAGCTTGTCATGAACGCTGTTGATGTTGGCAATGTAGATTTTCTTGAAGCTTATCTTAATAGCGATGCTGTTCGCAAAGGTTACAAAGAACGTTTTGGTCTTACTGAACAACAAGCTACTCAATTCCAACAAGATGCTATTGCAGATGTCGCTGCCGCTAAGAAAGACTATGTTACTATGGTTAATCGTGCTATGAAGAATGGAGCTAATTTTAATATTGCTCAAATTATTGCACGTCAACATCTTAATAGAAAGAATGCTGAGCATTATAGAAAACAAATGCTTACTGCTTATGAAAATCTTTATAACGAAGAAGTTGCTAATGCTGGACATATAACTCCTGAATATGAACAAGCTATTGAACAAGATGTTTATGAAAATCAGCTTCTTACTCTTCGTAATCAGCTTGTTAATCTTCGTCTTAGTGAAGATAATTCTTCTAATCAAGAATTGATTGCTGATGTTCAAGCTAAGATTAAATATCTTGAAGATAATCCGCCTATTGGTTTTACTGAACAAACCGATGATAGTGTTGCTAAAAAAGCTAAAGAATTTAGAGATTTATATAGTAATGAATATGATATTACTTATAATCTTTATAATCGTCGTTTAAGTAATGCTATTGAAGAAAATACTGTTAAAGATGATGATAAATCTCTTAAAAAGCAGATTAAGCATTATAATAAGTTTTTTGATAAAGCCCGTAAAGATATTATTGACGGAGCTTTTAAAGATTTGGAAAGACTTTATGATAAGTATGGAGATAATATTTTTGATAGTAATAATCTATCAGAAGAAGATGCTCGTACTTATGATAAAGTCAAAACTGTTTTTACTTCTTCTGATATTAACAATGACGAGATGTATGCGTACATTGATGGTCTTCGTAGACTTAAAGAAATACAAGACCAGCATGACGCTTTTAAAGAACCTGAACAAGAGCCTGGTGGTACGAATTTAAGCGAGGCAGTAAATACTGATGCAGCTCAATCCTCTACGGGGCAGGTTAATGGTACTGCGTCTGAATCGTCTGCTGCGCCTGTATCTGCTCCTATTAACAACGCTGCTAATCCTGCCAATCCAGCAGATAATACCAATCCTGCCAATCAAGCCGATACAACTGAGCAACCCCCCGTAGAGGATGGAAACAAGCCTCAGCCTGCTGCTGTTCCTGTCAATCCGCCTGCGCAACCCGTTTATGATGATGTTGCTGTACATGATTTTCTGCTTGAATGGTTTGGTACTAATATCGAAAATCCTGAAACTCTTACCGCCGATGATGTTCAAACAGCTTATTCTTCTTTTATTGCTGCGGCTAAGTCTGCTGGTATAACTAAAGAAGATGCTGATATTGCTTGGAACAATCTTGTAGGTGCTATTTACGGAGATTATGTTGTTCGTCAACAAGGTATTCTTACCAGTGCTTTGGATGATAATGATAAGATAATGCTTCGTAGAGCTTTATTTGCACTTATTAATCGTCGTCGTGGTAATCGTTCTGCTGTTCAAACTATTATCGAACAATTTGTTGATAAGACTAACCCTAATACTAAAGAAAAGTTTGGTTTTGATATTAACGATAAAACTTACTTTAATATTGAAGATTTAGTTGCTCATATTTATAATATTGCTGGTACAGATATAGTTGCTGAGTTTTTGTTTGATGAAGTTGCTAAATATCTTCAAAGTCCTATTAATCAAAAGTTTGTTGCTACTGATGACCCAAGTGTTTATCGTTTAAGTAGAGAACAAAAAGCCAATCGTATTTATAAACATGCTGAGAATCGTCTTGCTTTACTTTCTACGAGTAATCAAAATACTATAAACGTTGATGAAACTATTAACAATGAAGAAAGATATACTGCTGTTGTAAATCTTAATCCGGGAGATAAACTTGTAGCCAATATTAGTAAAGATAAATCTCGTTTATACTTTATTAATCCTAAAACTCATGGAGTTATTGGTTATATGGGTATTCCAAGATATGACGATAGAACTGGTACTCTTAGTCATGTTAATTATGGCTGGAAATACAATGTTATTATTAACGATGATGGCAGTGTAGATAGTGATTTTAAAGATTATGTTTTTGATATTATAAATAATAATCTTACTTTAGCCAATGAACTGTTTCTTCTTAATCAACGTATTCTTGAACTCAATTACGCAGGTCTTAACCCCGTAGAGGATGCAGGAGTACAAAAAGAAATTGCTCGTCTTTATCCTTTAATTGAAAATAATAATATTAGCGTTGGTGTTAAAACTGATGATGATGTTTATAATCATGTTAAGCATCTTTCTGATATTATCGGAACTGCTTTTGCACATCCTTCTGAAATTAAAGATAGTGTTGAAGATTGGTTCTTAAAGATTGGTTCTTCTTATGCTCAAACTTATGCTTATGCTAACGGTGAAGTTCAAGGAGATTTTGTTGTTGGTAAAGTTAATCGTGGAAACATACTTCTAACCGACGAAGCAAATCAAGAAGTTCTTGATGCTGTTGATGATTATAATGAAGATAAAGTTAAACTTGCTACTGTTACTCAAAAAGGTTTGTTCCAAGTTAATGACGAAGATGGTCTTCGTAAAGCTAATAAAAATGATGAATATATTGGTACTTCGTTTTTGTTTATTCCTGACGGTCATGGTGGTTATGATATGGCTCAAATAGCTAAACCTTTATTTGCCGATATATCTAACGATAAAATCAATGGTATTAAAGCAGGTATGCGTGGAGAAATAGCTGCTTGGATACATGGTTTTCTTACTAATAAAATAACTCTTGATGATGTAGCTAAATATGCTGGCGAACTTCTTGGTAAAACTGGTTTGTTTAATGGAGTTGATTTTTTCCATAATACTAAACAAGGTTTTGTTAGTTTTTATTTTTATACAGAAGGTCGTGACCATGCTGGTAATCGTACTACTCATAAACATTATTTGTTTACTCTTAATGAAGCGTCTGGACAATATGGACGTAATGTAGCTTTTAATACCGATACTGTAAATAGAGGTAATCGTTCTGTTGAAGCTGCTAATACTAAACAAACTTATGCTTACGTAAGTAGTTTTAATCAAGCTAATACTAATCAAGATTTACTTGAAGATATTGATATTTTTATCAATAATTCGTTTATTAGTGTTCCTTTCAAAATGGCTGCTGATAAAACTAAAAGAGAAATTGCTGGTAGATATGTAGGTAAAAAAGACGATAAAGTTTATATTAATGTTGGTTCTTATAAAACTGAATATAATAGTTATCAAGAGTTTCTTGTTAATAATGGTTTGATTAGAACCAAACTTACTAAAGATGCTAATGGAAACAATTATAGTCATAATAAGTATGTTGCAGTCAATACTATATTTAATCCTGCTATTATTAATAATAATGCTATTTCTTCCAAAAAATTAACTGATAAATTTGATTCTGTTATTTTTGTTGATTTGCTTAATAAAGGTAATACTATAATTGATACTTATAAAACCATACTTGACGGTAACGAAAATGCGTTAAAAATACTCGATGCTATTGATAATTTAGGTTTCTTGCCTATATTAGCGGAAGTAAATAATAATCTTCTTGACGCACAAGGTAATCCTGCTTATGCTGCATACGATTATGAAAATAATTCTATTGTTTTTAATTCTGATGAGTTTACCAAACATGATTATTTTTGGGGTTTAAGACGTTTTGTACATGAAAGTCTTCATCAAAATTTAAACAATAAATATACTCGTACAGAAGCTCTTGATAAACTTCGTCCTATATATGAAGCTTATAAAAAGTATGTGGAAGAAAATCATCCTGATGATGTTTCTTATACTAAATTCCTTAATATTCGTGCTGACGAAACTATTAATCTTGAAGAATTTATTGTTGAAACGCTTACTAATGGTGAACTTATTAATCATCTTAATAATATTTCTGCTGACGGAACTCCTCTTAATAAGACCGAGAATAAATCTTTGCTTAGACAACTTCTTGATATTATTATAGATGTTCTTGGTATTGAAGTTAATAAAGATAGTTTGCTCGAACGTGAACTTGAATTACTTAACGATATTAATCCTAAATCTGATAATATTACTACAAGTATAGATACTACTCCACAAACTTATGATATTGACCTTTCTGAACAAGGTTCAAATAATCCTGAGTTTTATGGTAATGATGAATTTATTAATCCAGATGATGGTGGTTATAATGATGATAATCTACTTAGTGCTGTTAGTGACAATTATACGGCACAAAATCTATCTGACTTCGTGAACGGTATGCCGACACCATTACAGCCCGCTATACGTTCAGCGCTGCTGCGTGGCGAACTTTATATGATGTGCCGATAGATTAATCGACTGAAAATAAACGTGGCTTAGAAGCCAAATAAACCGCATTGTCGGGCATGTAAGTATGTTTTACTTCGTGTCCGACATTGCTATTATTAACAATAAACTTATTAATGTTATGGATTGTAGTACAGTCATTATTAACAATGACGCTCTTAACAGAAAACTTGCGACTGAGGTTGGACAAGGAACAAAGAGTTACAATGCCCTTTTTGCCGTTACTCAAGAAGACGGTTTTAAAAAGTATTTGGTCGATAATAATATCGACTATACAAACATGGATGAGCTTTATAAAGCTATTGTGACTTATAAAGCTAATTTTACTCGCAGTATTGGTGACATTATAAATAATGAAGCCAAAGAGAAAAATCAAGGTTTTAGTTCTTATGCTGCTCGTGTTGATGCTATTAATTATTTAGCTAATGTTGCTAATGTTATTTACTTTAACGATTTGTTTAGCGGTCGTAATTCTATTAAAACTTACAATAAACTTCATAATAGATTATATGAAGTTATTGTTGATAATTTTATTGCTACTGCTCGCAATTATTATGCCAATGTTGATGTTGAAGTAGGTAATACTATTCAAGCTTTTATGAGTAATAAAAGTCCTCGTTCTCAAATACTTGGTTATCTTAGTAATGTAATTAATACTACTCCTCTTAAAAATCATTATAATATGATTATGCTTCTTCAAGATAAAGCTTTCTTTAATGAAGTTGCTAATCATAAACAAGTAGCATCTATTATTAATCGCCTTGATGATACTTCCGATGATGATACAGTTGATTCTGATAGTAAAGATTTCTATGAAACTGGAGAGCTTAACGCTGATGCAGTAGATGCTACCGATAATCAACTTGAACAACTTACAAATACTCTTGGTGTAATTACTAACTATGAAGGGCATATTGACGAAATAGTTAAAGTTTTCCTTAATACTATCCCTAAGCTTGAAAATACTACGATTAATGCTACTGCAAAAGGTAATAATCGTTTCTATCGTAAAGTTAATGAAAATGTTGGTACGCTTGAATATGAAGATGCTGATTTTCTGAAAGCTCTTCTTTATACCAAAGTTCGTAATGATAACTTCGATGTATTTATGGATAGTCTTGAAGAAGTTGCTAATAATGTAAAAGGAGCCGAATCTCTTATTTATATTAAGCAATATCTTAAAGAAAATCCTCAATTTGCTTATAAGTTTAGAATGATTTTTAATCGTCCTATTCCTAATAAGACTGAAACTTATATTGATAGCAAAGGTAATCCTCGTACTAATGTTACCAATTTATCTGCTCACCCCGCAGATGTTATTTTCAATAAGCTTGATAACGCTGTTCGTAATATTTCTGTTCCTAAAGCAAGTAAATCTATTAGCCAACTTAATGAACTTCTTGAGTTTACTAAAAATAATATTACTTACGGTGATACTACCGAAGAAGAATTTGTTTATAAAATATATAAGATAGCCAAACTTGTTGTTCCTAATATTACAGTTGATGCTATTAAACAATATGCTCGTGGTGAAAATCAAACTATGAGTAATCTTCGTAAACCTAAACTATATAATGACTTTATTACTGAATTATCTAATACTTTTAAAACTTCTCGCGATTTTAATACTATTAAAAATAAATATATTAAAGCTACTCCTCAAGAACGTGCTATATTTGATGCGCAACAAGGTAGTTTTTTCCGTCCTATACAAATTATAAATCTTCGTTCATTTGCCAATGACCTTAATAAATATTTAGCGACTTCTGTTTCTCTTAATAGTCGTAATCCCGAAGGCAATCTTCAATCGGATGTTCTTAATCGTAATTATGTTCTTACTTTTAATCAAATACTTGATAGCGAAGAAGCATGTCGTGCTTTTGCTGAACAAAAGTTTAAGAGTA
>ENA-UAMT01000340-UAMT01000340.1-human-gut-metagenome-genome-assembly--contig:-NODE-340-length-26080-cov-14.491720_pt1 | contig 26080 bp, 27 predicted proteins | sample MGYA00243286_ERZ654505 | MGnify/ENA primary metagenome ERZ654505 (study PRJEB26926, sample SAMN06164656) | human gut metagenome | biome: ENVO:00009003; feature: ENVO:2100002; material: ENVO:00002003...
AGCGCATGACTGTTAATCATGATGTCACTGGTTCGAGCCCAGTTGGGGGAGCCACAACAGAGTAGTCTTTTGACTACTCTGTTTTCTTTTTTATCTAAATTTACTGCTAGATCGGGCGAGAAGGTGAGCGTTAAGAAAACAGTCCTGTGGACTGTTTTTAGTGAACTGGGATTGTGCGAGTCCTGTTTAAGAACCAAACGTAGTATGCGAGGCAGTTACTTTCCTCCCTTACAAAGTAAGTTGGGGGAGCCAGAAAACGACAGTTTTTTACCTGTCGTTTTTTTAGTGAAATAAATCCTTACGAATTTGTGAAATACGCTTTGCGTGTGAAATATTACTTCTGAATGTGAAATGCCTACGGCGTGAGCTGATTTATTTCATTTCACTTTCTGCGTTAGCAGAAAATTTCACAATACGCTATGTAGTATTTCACCGTTTGCACAGCAAACAATTTCACGGAGCAGTTGATGTGTGGAAACGAAATTTCAACCATGTCGAGTATCTTTTGATTACGGCAGTGCCGTTCGTAAGGTTATGTGTACAACCAATGCGGTTGAAAGCATAAATTCAAGTTTCAGAAAAGTTACAAAAAAGGGTGCTTTTCCAAACGAAAACGCACTACTCAAATTGTTCTATTTACGCACAACCGAGCTTTACAAAAAGTGGAATGGCAGTAAGGTTCAAAATTGGGCTATGGTCAGAAATCAACTGGCTGCGAATGAAAAAATCAGTGCCCGTATTAAAAAATACGAGCACATGATTTAAGGCATTAACATAATTTTTTATGATCTTTATAAAACTTACACACTTTTCTTGACAAAGCCTCCTCATATCTATTATTATAATGATGATGACCATGAACTCCCATTCCCAGGAGAGAAAATGTCACCGGATGGTGGTAATAACCGGTATGTTTACACAATTTACGGTGTGAACAATCCGAGAGCTATTTTTAATAATAGCACTACTGATCCTGCAATCAGACAACAACATCCCGGTATCAATCAACCCGGATTGAAATAACAGAAGATGAAATGTGGGTAGTAAATGAAACTGCATATAGCAAAAAATCACAGGGAATTACTGTTCATTTTTATCGTCCTTCTGATTGGGAGTATTGGGACACAAGGATTTACTTCTATGAAGATAATAATATTCTGATGGAATGGCCTGGTACGCTGATGAATAGTCAAATGTACGATAATTGGTTAACCTATACGATATATGGTATAGACAATCCTAAAGTAATATTTAATGATTCTCAAAATAAGCAGATACCAGGAGTATTACAAGAAGGTCACTTAGTAACACAGGATGTGTGGTATAAAGATGGTATATGGTCAACATATAAACCGTAATATACTTTGATAAGCAATCGGATGACAACGTCTTTTGCTATGTCATCCGATTACAATATACTATAACAAAAAGAGTGATAGTGTATGAATAAAAAAACTAAAATCATATTGATAATTGTAATAATTATAGCACTTATAGCATTAATAATACTTTTGCTTCATCCTTGGAAGAGTAACAAATCAGATGGTACGGAGTATTATATGTCAAAAAAATATAACTATTGGTTTGAGGTGGATAATGGTCAAGCAACTTTGATTAAATATACAGGTGAAGAGTATCATGTTAAGCTTCCGTCAAGTGTTTATGGAGTTCCAGTTACAAAGTTAGGTGAGTATGAGGTGCTTAATCTTTCAGGAGCAGCTAAAAGGGGAATATTCGAAGACAGTAATGTGTCAGAAGTGAGTATCCCTGAAGGTGTAACGGAAATATGTAATGATGCATTTTATTCTTCAGGTCTCTGTGAAGTGAATATACCTTCCAGCGTTAGAGTAGTCGGGACAAGGGCGTTTGCTTTTTGTAAGTATTTAAGGTCTGTGGAATTTGAAACAGGAATAAAAACAATAAGTGAATCAATGTTTAGTAATTGTAAAAACCTGCGTTTTATCGAATTGCCAAGTAGTGTAGAAAAGATAGAAGGTGATGCCTTTGCAGAATGTGCGTTACAAAAAATAGATTTACCTGAAAACATAAATACAATTGAATCTTATGCATTTAGGGAGTGTGATTCTCTAACATTTGTTACTATACCACCAAAAGTAACATCTATTAATAGTGGGACGTTTTTTAGCTGCGACTTTTTAGAAAAAGTAAATATTCATGATGAAGTTAAATATATAGCTAATGATGCCTTTGACAGATGTGACAAACTTACAATCTGCGGAATAAAGGGCTCATATGCCGAGCAATATGCAAACGAACACAATATACCTTTTGAAGAATTAGATGCAACAATTGAGTTTCCAAACTAGTGAGTAACTGTTTGTTGATATAATTTTATTTCATCTAAAGAATAGGAAGTGAGATAATGCCAAAATCGAAAATAGTTTCGAGCATTATAGCTTTAGTTTCAGGTCTATGCGTTGTTGTATTTACTATTGCATATTTTAGTATTAACGGAAAACACAACAGAGAGGGATATACATTTGAGGGCGACTTTTTCAATGGCACTGCAACATTAATTGGAATGGAAAATCCGAAAGTAATGTTCAATGATTCGAAGAATAAACAGATACCTAGTGTATTGCAACCTGGGCATTTGGTTACACAAGATGTGTGGTTTAAGGATAATACTTGGACAACATATGAACCAGATTAACTGATTCATTATAAATTTCTAAAGATGAATGAGCAATTATGTTTGCTCATTCATCTTTGAAATTAGTGCTACAAACTTTTGAAAGGTTTTATATATGAAAACAACTAGATTAATACGAGTAAATATAGTATTTGCAATATCTTTTTGTACAGTTTTTATTTTAATGTTTTCAAGTTGTAAAGAGCTATACCCTATAACAAAAACTGCTGAAGGATATACATTTGAAATTGATGAAAATCAAAACGCTACATTGATAAAAACCGATATATTGGCTGAAACCATTGAAATTCCTTCGGAAATTTCTTCATATAAAGTCAAAAAGCTAAGTTGTGTAGAAGAAGCTGCATTAGTTGGGGTGTCTCTTACAGGTGTATTTGAGGGAAATAATGTTGTAAAAGAAATTATAATACCTGAAGGAGTAGTGGAAACTTATGGCCCGGCTATAGCTAATTGCTATAATCTTGAAAAAATTACTATACCAGGCACAATGACGACATTTGACGTAGTGCGGTGTGATAATTTAAAGGAAGTGAACATTGTTGACGGAGATACTATTACCGAATCCTTTAGTTTCAGCGATTGTTCCGGGCTTGAAGAAATATACTTACCGAAGCAAATTAACAAAATCAGCACTAATGCTTTTGCTCGTTGCTATTCATTAAAAAATGTGAAGTTTTCAAAAAATGTTTATTGTATAGAGAGTGTGGCTTTCCAAGGATGTACTTCACTTACAAATATTGATTTACCCGACAAGCTATCAGAAATAGGTTCAAACACTTTTCAATGGTGTACTTCTCTGCAAACTATTGATGTTCCGTCAAAGGTCAGGATTATTGAGAGCTGGACATTTGATGGTTGCAAATCTCTTGAAATAGTGAATTTGCCTGAGGACTTAATAAAAATAGGTGACGGAGCTTTTCGGGATTGCGTTTCTTTAGAGAGAATTAATGTCTATGATGAATGTGATTACATTGCGGACAACGCTTTTGATGGATGTGATAAACTTACAATCTGCGGAATGAAGGGTAGTTATGCAGAACAGTATGCAAAAAAACATAACATACCATTTGAAAAATTGGATACAACAATTCAGTCTGTAAATTAATAATTATCGGTTTGTTGATAATTAAAACTATATTTTTTACGAGAGAATTTTAATATGATGAAAAAAATAAAAAAATATAAACTACCTATCGGGATATTGTGTGCAGTGATAGCGATACTTATATTGCTGCAAAGCTGTTCAAGTGAACATTGGTGGTTTGGGTACACATATGAAACCGATGGATATACAAATAAATCGGCAACAATTGTAAAGATAAACTACCCGTCAGAGAAAGTTGTAATTCCTTCAACAATATTTTTCCATAAAGTAAATGCTTTAGGCGGATATGTTACAGGATACAATTTGTGGGGAGCAGAAAGGAAAGGAATGTTTGAGGATAACGATATAGTAAAAGAGATTGTTGTTTCTGAAGGGATAGAGTATATATTTAACAGATGTTTTGACCATGGTATTTCATTAGAAAGCATACAACTCCCAAGTACTATAAAACAATTCTCTTTTACGAATTGTGAAAGTCTGAAAAATGTTAATTTTAATGGTGATGTAAAAGAAATTGAAAGTTTATCATTTTCAGGCTGTTCTTCATTAGAAACGCTTGTAATTCCGGATAATATTGCTGATCGTGGTATAGCATACGGTGCTTTTTCCGGTTGCACATCACTAAAAAGTATAAATATTCCCGATAATATTACTGCAATACAACGATATACATTTAGTAATTGCATATCCTTAAAACAGTTAGTTTTGTCTAAAAATATTAAGAGCATTGAATGGGGTGCTTTTGAAAATTGCACCTTGCTGGAGAAAATTATCATTTACGATAAGGCAGAACATATTGCGGATAATGCCTTTGAAGGTTGCGATAAGCTCACAATCTATGGAATAAAAGGCTCATATGCAGAACAATATGCAAACAAACATGACATACCATTTGAAGAATTGAATAACATAGTTGACTGATTATATTTGCGGAGATTAAATAAAGTCAAATTTTAGAATTTAAATGCCGACAAGTTATAGCTTTTAATGCTATTAACTGTCGGCATTATTTTTGGCACCCCATAAAATTCTGTGTAAATAATAATCCTTCAAGCAATAACAAAACAGCGGATTGGAGCTTGTAAAATAAAGTGTGTAAGTTAGAAAAATAACTTGCACACTTTTCTTGACAAAGCCTCAAGAAAATTTGCGTTTACACTTGCAAGCTGATTTGATACATCATCGTACTTGTCCTTTTCGACATACTGACCACCTGCAAGGTTGCCGAGCTTAATCTGCCGCATTGTTTACCTTTTCTGCAAACTGTTCAAATGTCAAAGCTTCGCCGCCAAACAGGGCTTTTAAAATTTCCATTAAGTCCATTTGTTTGCTTTTGCTCCTTTCAATTTATTAGCAATTGTGTGTATGCTCAGATATTTGAGCAATATTAAAAGCCCCGAAATTCGGGAGCTTATAACCATAATCTGTAATTTTCGGAGTAAAAGTAAAAGGGATGTTTCAAACACCCCTTTAATACCCTTTTAAATTCGTTTAATTTTGTTTTAATCAAATCAACTATGTAACACTCTTTACCTTTTAGCAACAAAAGCTAATACAAGACAAATACGGTACAATTTACAGTTTACTGATTATATACCGGAAACAAAGTCCTTTATACCTTTAGCAAGTTTGTAGAAACGCTGCATAATTGAATTTTCAGTTAAATATTCCAATCCCTTGAGAGTAATGCGGATATTTGTACAATCAACACTGATATCACACGAGAGGTATTTTGAAGTTCTGACTCCTTTAACATAGCCTGAGTCGGAAAGCATTTCAATATATCTGTTCCAACGCTCCTTGCTTATTTCCAGTCGGTTGTGATCAATCTGAGAAACATCAAAATCAGAATAATCCATAGCAGCTTCGAGTGTACTCAGAATTTTGTATATACACTTAAAATTATCATTCATATACTGTAATCATCCTTAATATTGCACATTCATAAAATTTGTTTTTATTCAAACTCATAATGTAGTAAAAATACTTGCAAGAGGCAATAAACCGCTTGTAGTTTGAGAATATGAACAATCTAATTAGGGTACAAATTTTACTCGTGGACTGTGAAAAAACAGCATTGCAAAAAACAATAAGGCACATAACCGTTATCACTTTCGGTTATGTGCCTTTTGTAGTTTAATAAGTTTGTTAAGAATACCACGATTGATTACAGTCTAAAACGAGGAAGATTTCAGTGCGTTAATTTCCAAAGTAAGTACCACCATGAAAGTTACTTTGGAAATTAACTATTTACTTTTTCGTTTAAATTTGCGGTAAATATGAATTGTATAATCCGTTATATTGTGTTATTATGTAGTAAAATGGTGTGCAACATTGGTGTTTTGAAAAAATTATGTTGCTGAAATTAAACTTGAAATAACTGACGGGTGGCATATGGTTCGCAAAGTTGACAAAACAAAGCTTCTGACTGTTGTCGGGATAATTATATTCCTGTTCGGAGGTGCGGTGAGAATTTTTTCTCATCTTACTTCCTCGGCGGATAATTATATTGAAAATTTTGATGTTATTATCTTTTCGGGGCTTATTATAGGCTGGGGTGTGTCTGTTGCATATCGCATTGTTCAGAAGAATATACGAATCTGCCTTGTGATATCTGCGGCGCTTATGCTCTTGTGGATGGCTCTTCGTGCCATAAAATACAACAGCCCTGCCGACATCAACACATACGGACGGTATCTTTGGTATTCATATTACATAGCAATGGTGTTTTTGCCGCTTATGATGTTTTTTGCAATGCTGAATATCGGTAAGCCCGAAAATACAAATAACCGAAAATATCTTTTGATTATACCTGCCGCCGTTCTTGTGCTGCTTGTTATGACGAACGATTTTCATCAGCTTGCTTTTGTATTTGAACCCGATTTTCACAATTGGAACAAACAATACAGTTACGGTCCTGTTTACTATGTAATTGTAGTGTGGATTTTTATACTTGTACTTTCGTCAATTGTGCTTTCAATAAATCGATGCAGAATTTCCGCAACACGCAAAAAGCTGTGGATTCCGATTGTAATAATTCTTGTCGCAATAATTTACACACTCTGGAATAATCTGAATCACGGATATTCGGGACTTAGAATTTACAATGTTCCCGAGGTGTTCTGTTTTGCCTCAATTGCTCTATGGGAAAGCCTTATTCAGATAGGTCTTGTGCCGTCAAATACGGGTTACGGCGATTTTTTCAATGCGTCAAATCTTAACACTCTCATATTTGACAATGATGGCAATGTGAAATACCGCTCAAAAAACGCAACAAATGTTTCAAAAGATGTTGTTCTGCAAAACGGTAACAGTGTTTTGATTGATGAAAATATAATTCTTAAAAAGCATAATATAAAAGGCGGTAAGGCAGTTTGGACGGAAGATATATCGGCGATTAACCGAATTAACAGAGAACTTTCGGAAGTAAAAGAGCAGATTTCGGAATACAATGTAATCTTAAAATCAGAGGCAGAGCTGAAAAAACGAAGAGCGGCAGTAACCGAACAGAACAAGCTCTATGACAGTATAACCGAATTTGTCCGTCCTCAGCTTTGCGACCTTGAAAATATACTCAAAAATATTGAAAACAACAGGGGAGATATTTCGGTTAATTATGCCGGTGCCTGTGTTGTTAATGTCTACATCAAGAGAATAAGCAATCTGCTTATTATGGCAAAAAGCAGAAAAATGCTGAATGCTTTTGAGCTTGAAAACAGTATCCGAGAACTTGCCGAGTACATTTCTGTTTACGGAATTTCGTGTTCGTTTTTCACTAATGTTTCGGGAGAAATTTCAGCCGAAAAAACGATTGCACTTTTTAAATTCATCGGGATTTTTATAAGGCATATAATGAACTGCACAGATGCGTTGCTGTTTAATTTAAAAGTCCATGAGAGATTTATTGATTTAAAAATAAACTGTGACAGCAAAAATGAAATGAAAATTCCCGATGATTTACTTGACGATATTATAAAACTCGGCGGAAATGTCACCACGGAATATGACGCCGACACGCTGTTTGTGTTTGTTCGTATGCAAAGCGGAGGTGATGACATATGACACCCATCCTTGAAATGCGTTCGTTTGTTTGTGTTATATTGATGAGTGTGCAATTTGTTGTTGCCTGTGCGGCAATATACAACGCAACGCAATCTTTTCTTTATAAAATCAGGTTGTGGAAACCGATTTCAGCGGTTATAATTGCAGTAATCTCTTTGACAATGTTTTTGGTAAGCACTCATGTCTTGAGTAAAATATATTATGATAACCAAATTAATAAAATGGCTGAATTTTTTGGCAGAATGCCGTTTGCTCTGTCTGTCGGCATAACGGCGTATTGTGCGATAATGTCTGTGTACATAACGGTAAGGCTTCATCATTGCAGGAATACCGATATTACCGCAATGTCAATTAAAGAAAGCTTTGACGGCTTGCCGACAGGACTTTGCTATTTTGACGAAAACGGACTTGTTGTATTGAAAAATAACCTTATGGAAAGCATATGCCTTGAACTTACGGGTAAATCGCTTAATGTTGCAATGCCCTTCAGAGAGAAGATAAAAGAGGCTTCTCAATATGAAAATGACGGGGCATTTACAGTCAGATTAAAGGACGGCAGGGTTTTCAGCTTTTCGTTGTCGGAAACTGAAATTTTTTCAAAACCGTATTTTCAGCTTGCGGCAACCGATATAACAGAGTTTACAAAGCTTACATCAACCTTGGAATATGAAATAGGCGAGTTAAAAAAGGTTAATGCTCATCTGAAAAAATACAATGAAATGGTCTGTGACCTGACAAGAGAAGAAGAAATTCTTCGCACAAAAGAGATAATTCATGACAGGCTCGGCAGTACGCTGATAACAACAAGAAGATATCTTGAAAACGGCACTCTGTCTGAAAATAACAGTAAATTACTTGAAATGTGGAAAAACAATATTTCTGTTCTGAATACCGCAGAGAATGATTGCAAAGACGAAAACTTTGCTAAGGATATTGAAAATGCCGCAAAGCTTGTCGGAATAACGCTTGAAACAGTCGGAAATCTTCCGACTGATAACAATGCGGTTGCACGGGTTCTGACTTTTGCAACAATGCAATGCCTTAACAATGCCGCAAGACACGCAAAAGCAGATAAAATGATTCTTGAAAGTCTTGACGACGGTGAAAAATATATTTTTAAATTTGCAAATAACGGCAGAAAACCGCCTCAAAAAATCAATGAGGGCGGCGGACTTTCTTCCGTAAGAAAAAAGGCGGAGCAAATCGGCGGAAGCATGAAAATATCGACTTCCGAAATTTTTGTTCTTGAAATCACAATACCGAAAAGCGAGGTGCTGCAGTATGACAAGAGTGCTGATAGTTGAAGATCAGTCAATGCCGAGAACTTTATTTGAAATGTATGTAAAACAAAGCGAAAACTATACGCTTGCGGGCTCAATAAGTAATGCCGATATGACGGATTATCATTGTGAAAATTCCGATGTTGACCTGATTTTAATGGATATATGCACTTCAATGGGGGCAAACGGTCTTGAGGCGGCTGAAAGAATAAAAGCAAAGTTCCCGAAAATTAAGATAATCATTGTTACCTCAATGCCCGAATATTCCTATCTAAAGCGTGCCAAGGATGCAGGGGTTGACAGCTTTTGGTACAAAGAGGTAAGTCCCGAACCTATTATTGAACTTATGGACAGAACAATGAACGGTGAGCGTGTGTTTCCCGACACAACTCCCAAAATTAAATTCGGCAACGCAATGAGTACGGATTTTACCGAAAGGGAGCTTGAGGTTTTGCGTGAACTGACAAGCGGTGATACAAACACGGAAATTGCCAAAAGACTTTACATTGCTCCGGGCACTGTCAAGAACTATATACAGTATATGCTTGAAAAAACAGGCTTTAAGTCAAGAACAGAGCTTGCCGTAAAGGCAAGAGAGGCGGGACTTGTAATCCTTGACGATAGAATTAACGACAAATAAATACTTTTTTCTGAATATGTGCCGTTTGGCACATATTTTTTTGCTGTTAAAACAGTATAATACAATTACAGGATATAAACTGCTCAGACGGTGAATATCTTTTGTGCAAAACGCTATCTTTGTCCGATTAATAATCAAAGACAAAGGTGCATAAAATTTATTATTTAATGACAGGAGGAAAAACTATGGAGGCAAAAGGTTCAACTTTTCTTAAAGTAACGGGAATCCTTATGATTGTATTCGGTGCTATTGCATTGATTGTGTCAATCATCGCCATTCTCGGTATCGCCGCACTTGCAGCTTTTAACGACGGTACATACGATATGACTATGCTTTATGTCGGTGGCGTTTTCGCACTTATCAGTGCGGTTGCTGAGTTTGTCGCAGGTATTATCGGCGTTATCAACGCAAAACTTCCGCACAAGGCAAATACATGTATTGTATGGGGCGTTGTTGTTGCGGTTATGTGTATTGCAGGCGAAATTATCAGCATGATAGGCGGATCACAGTTCAATGTATTCTCTCTTATCTGCGGTCTTGTTATCCCTGTACTTTACATTATAGGCGCTGTTAAGAACAAAGCATAATTATTTTATTATTTACCCCCCTTTTAATTACCCACCGTAAATATTTTTAGCACAAGGTCACAGCTGTCCGAACAATCGGGCGGCTGTGCTTTTTTTGTTTATGTTGTGAAATATGCCGTTTGGCACATTCATCTTCTATCGCAAAATTGTACAATATAAGTGAAAGATATAGGTGAAAAGGGGTGATGTCCGTTGAAGAAAATTTTGCTCAGTGTTCAGAATAATTTGCTCAGTGAGGCTATTCAAAATGCCCTTGTAAAGAAGGGAAGATTTTGTATTGAGAATGTTTCACCGAATCAAGACGGGAAAATTCTTGATTTGTGCATTGCAGAAAGAGTTGATGTTTTGCTTATGGATGTCACAAGACTTGCCGATTCAACTATTGAGAAACGGCTTGAGCTTTGTGGAAAAGTAAAGGAATATTTGCCAAGCTGTAAAACGGCTCTGCTCTGTGACGAACAGGCATATCCCGACCTTGCCGACAGGGTTAAACAGGCAAAACAATTCGGAAAAATAAGCTCGTTTTTTTATTCATCCGTAACGGCAGATTATCTTGCCGCCGCACTTGACGCACTTTAAAAAGGAGGTACTGTTTATGGGTATATTTGACAGCTTAAAAAATATGACAAATCAGGCTGTAAAAAACAATGTTTCAAAGGCCGTTTCGGGAGCGGTAAACAATGCGATGCACAAAAGCAAAACATTTGTATTTGCCGATTATCCGAAAAATGCAGATGAACTCAAAAAAATGCCGGAGCTTGACTTTTCGTCACCTCTTTCAACAGCGGCATTTGCAATGCTTGTGTTGCTTGAATATGACGAAAGTCCGGAAAACACAATAGAAATGCTTAATGTATTAAAAGGACCTCAGCCGATGAACGGGATGGATATTCAGTTTTTGCGTGACAGAATCAAGGGCAGGGGATATATTCCTCGCTCATATTTTGAGGGTTCATCCGTGAAGAACGATTATACACCGAATGTTCCGTACAAAATAACCGTTTCCGAGTATGCATATACCTATCAGAGCGAGGGCTATGCAAAGGTTCAGGTTCAGTCGTCGGGAGCAGACTCACCTCGTCCGATTGAGCTTCGCAGAAAGGGCAATCAATGGTTCTTATGGCGTAATCTTGCACTCTCTGACATACGAACTCCGGCTTCGGTTGATCCTTGGGCATGAAGGAGGGATTTTTATGAAAATCAAGAAAAAAGCAAAGCGTATTTCGAGTGTTGTTTTATGCTTTCTCATGCTGTTGACAACACTTCCTATGACAGCCATAACCGCAAATGCGGCGGCTCAGGCTTATATCAAATATATCGACACCGAGGTTTACATAGGAGATGTCCTTAACATTGTCGTGGGAGTAAACGGCGGCAGTACAGACGAAACCTTTACCTATCAATGGCAGGCAAAGTATCCGAGCCTAAGCTGGGTTAACCTCTCCGATAAAACCAACAGACCCAACTCGAAATTTTCGGGTGTTTTTACAGACCATCTTAAATTTCAGACCTACGCAGAACTTGTAGGACCTGACTCAGGGTGGAAAGATGTTGTCTTTAGATGTAAAGTAACGGGCTCAAAAAGCGGTACTTTTTATTCGGGAAAATGTAACTTTCCGGGACTTCTTGAGAAGACAGAAATTCCTATAATTGGATTTTTAGGCTTGGAGAAACCTGAACAGCGGAAAATCCCCTCAACTACGGCAACTCCGATAAACAGCACTTACTACAGTTTTGATTATATTGAGTGGTATGAGTACAAAAACAACAAAGTTAGCAGAAAGCTCAACGACGGAGAAGCTTTTGACAGCGGTATGTATTGTTGTCAGCTATACTTTAATATGAACAGAGGATATGCGGTTGCCAAGAACGCAGTATGTGGCTTGTACAACGACGACGGTCAGGCGACAATTCTTCAGGATGAAACCACAGGTCAATATTATATTTGGGCATATTACGTTGTTGCAGATAAATCACCTTCATTTTCACATCAGTCCACTGAGGCAGAAATTATGAAAGGCAAAGAAGGAACTATATCGGTTACTGCCAACAATGCCGCAAGCTATCAGTGGCAGATGAAAGTAAGGAGAAGCACAGGAAGATATGTGTGGCGCAACATAAGTGACAACTCATCCACATCAAACAAATTTTCCTTCAAGGGTACAAAAACAAATGCTTTGAGCATCAGACCGAATACGGATTTTGATGAAACTCATTTCAGGTGTGCTGTCACGGGTGAAAACGGTGATGTCATTTACAGTGTATCGGTTAAAGTTACGCAAAAGGTTAAGGCCCGTATTATACTGGATTTAAAAACGGGCGGCTTACCGGATGACACTATTACTATTAAGTTTGATGAATACACTCCTGACGGTGTCTATAATGGCAGCTATACACATGAAACGGTAAACAGTAATGCAAAACCCTTATATGTGTATTATGAAACAGTTCCGGGCAAATATGTCATTACTGTAAGCAAACCGCAATGCGTAACACGGGTATATGAAGCGAATGTTGTTAAGAAAGATGTTAACCTTGTAGTAAAAATTACTGTTCCGTATGATGTCAATATGGATGGTGTTATTAATGTCGTGGACGCAACCTTGGTTCAAAAATACATTGTCGGGCTTGAAGAATTTGACGATTACACTTTAAAAATTGCAGACACAAACGGTGACGGCACAATATCAGTTGTTGATGCTACAAATATTCAGAAGAAAATCGTGAATCTTTTGTAAAGGAGAAAGTTTATGGGACTATTTGAAAAGAAATATTGTGACCTTTGCGGTGACAAGGTAAACGCCCTCACAAGGCAAAAGCTTTCAGACGGTTATCTTTGCAGCGACTGTAAGCACAAGCTCAGTTCGCTTTCATCAGGCTGGAAAAACAGAACATTAGCAGATGTTAAAACTCATCTTGAACAGCGTGAACAGAACAGACAGAAATATTCGGCATTTGTTCAGTCGGCAAGTGCCGGTACAAATGAAAAGCTTGTTGTAGATTTTAATAACAGAAAATTCTATTTTACAATAGGCAGAGATTTCAAAAACAGCAATCCTGAAATTTTTGATTTTTCACAGCTGCAGGACTTTTGGCTTGAGCTTGGATATACAACTCTGCAGGATTCCGACCGTGACGGAATTCCTGATGAGTATGACCGCTATGATAACCGTCAGGGCAGGAACAGCGGTTTTGGCAGTCAGTTTGATACAACAAACTCATTTTCGGGGCAAAACGGCATGCTTGATGTTCCGCTTGCACTTCAGCCGTATGTTCGTGATACAAACACATCGTCATCACCGCAAAGAATATCTTCTTTAAAAGCAAAATTCATCGTAAATCATCCGTTCATAACCGATATATCAATGTATGTTGATTCGTCAATCGGTACTGTAAGGAATGAGCTTATGAGAGCGTTTGATGACGGAATGCAGTTAATGAGGCTGTGTGAACAAATAAGGAACGGTATGCAGAACAATATGGGCTATCAGCAGAACGGAATGCCTATGCAGAGCAACACAGTAAATCAGCAAGTTTCACAGCCGTTTACTCCGCAAAATGCTGCGGCAATTGTTTGCTCGGCTTGCGGATATAAGCCTGACGGCAATCCGCCGAAATTCTGTCCGTTCTGCGGGGCTGCCATGACATAACCGATATGACTTTACGGTCGTTATTTCATAATATTTCCAAACAAAAAATGCGTGTAAAAAAAGAAATTGTATCCGTGAGCTATTCAAAAAATCATTCAAATTTTGACTACTGCTGTTCTTTTTATGTGCGAAAAAAAGGTGTAAATTTCCTTTTTGACGCTATCTGCAAATGCGGTTATATCGCTTTTGAAAATGTTTTGATCGACGAAACGGATATGAGACTGCTGTGTGACACCACCGAAGACGCATTGGAAATTCTGAAAAAATATAATCCAAAAAACAAAGGACTGATAGTCGATGACGCCACGGTTACAATCGTTGAAATCATATTTTCCGACAAAAACAGTATGTCGGTCAGTATGACGGAACAAACCTTGGATTCGCTCGAAAAAGCGTTCTTTGCCCTTGCTGAAAAATATTGCAAAGATGTTTAATCTCTAAAAATAATTGAAAAGCAACCCTATGAAAACAACCCCACGGTAAAATAATCGTGGGGTTGTTTTTTCTGTAACAGAAAATAAGTGCATTTTTTCTTGCCATTACCGTAGTAATTGTTTATAATTAAGGTATGACAATAAAAGAAGGCATGAACAATGCAAACGATAGATGAGGCACTAAACAAACTGAAAAAATCTGATTTTCGCAGTCGGTTTCATTTAAAGCAAAAGGACATTGACTATATTAATGAAAAGGGAATGAATAAAATCCGCTCCCATGCAGAAGATTTTGTCAGAACACGGCTTGCACCAAAATATATTCCGAATGACGGAAAGCAAACGCCCATGAGGGGACACCCTGTTTTTATCGCACAGCACGCCTGTGCCTGTTGTTGCAGAGGGTGTCTTAACAAGTGGTACAGAGTTGCAAGGGATAAGCAGCTTAACGAGGTCGAACAGCAGAAAATTGTAAATCTGCTTATGGCTTGGATTGAAAGAGAATACAATGATTATAATTCCAATAAAGAATGATAGATAAGGGCAAAAAGATGAGTGATAAATTAAGCGTGTTGAAAGATTACTTCGGACACGATTCTTTCAGAGACGGACAGGAACAGATAGTTGACGCTTTGCTTGACGGCAGAGATGCACTTTGCATTATGCCCACAGGTGCGGGCAAGTCTATGTGCTATCAGATTCCCGCATTACTTTTTGACGGGGTGACAATTGTTGTGTCACCTCTGATTTCGCTTATGAAGGATCAGGTCGGCTCACTCGTTCAGTCGGGAGTTCCTGCGGCATATATAAACAGCTCGCTTTCATATCCGCAATTTCTCCGAGTGCTTTCAAATGTTGAACACGGAAAATACAAAATCATCTATGTTGCACCCGAAAGGCTGTTGACTGACGGATTTCTCGACACCTGCAAAAAGATAAAAATCTCAATGGTTGCAGTTGACGAGGCTCATTGCGTTTCACAATGGGGACAGGATTTCAGACCGAGTTACCTCAAAATTATTTCATTTGTTGAAAGCCTTGCAAATCGTCCGATTGTCGGAGCATTCACCGCAACGGCTACAAATGATGTAAAAGAAGATATAAAGAAAATTCTCAGACTTGAAAATCCGTTTGAAATTACAACGGGATTTGACCGCCCCAACCTTTTTTTCGGTGTAATAAAGTCATCGTCAAAGGATGAAAAGCTTATTGACCTCATTCGGGAGCGTGGCGACAGGTCGGGAATTGTCTATTGTGCAACCCGAAAAAATGTTGAATCTGTCTGCGAATTGCTCTGCGATAACGGCTTTTCGGCGGCAAGATACCATGCAGGTCTTGATGAGTACGAACGCAGGAAAAATCAGGAGGATTTTGTTTTTGACCGAAAAAATATTATGGTCGCAACCAATGCTTTCGGTATGGGAATTGACAAGTCAAATGTTACATATGTAATTCATTACAATATGCCGAAAAACATTGAAAGCTACTATCAAGAGGCAGGACGGGCAGGTCGTGACGGCGGTGAGGCTGATTGTATTTTGCTCTACAGTCCTAAGGATGTTCGCCTAAATCGTTTTATGATTGAAAATTCCGAGGGCAACGATGAGCTTACAATTGAAGAAAACGAGCAAATTCGTGAGCGTGATTTTGAACGCTTAAAATATATGACCTTTTACAGCACAACAAACGATTGTCTGCGTGGATTTATTCTGCGGTATTTCGGCGGTGAAAAAAAGGCTTACTGCGGAAAATGCTCCAACTGTCTTTCCGTTCACAAGCTTGTTGATGTCACAATTGATGCTCAAAAAATTATGTCGTGTATTGCAAGAACAGGACAAAGGTACGGCAAAACCGTGATTTGTGATGTGTTAAAGGGCAGTAAAAGCGAGAAAATTCTAAAAGCTGAGCTTAACAATCAGTCAACCTACGGAATAATGAAAGAGGTTACGGCAAGGCATATTTTCGGCACAATTGACTTTCTTGCCGAAAAGGAGTATATTTCATCCGACAATGAAACCGAGGTTCTAAAACTTTTGCCAAAGAGCCGAGATGTGCTTTTCGGGCGGGAACGGCTTGTGATGAAGAAAGTTGAAAACTCCGAAAAGGTTGTCAAAACGCACCGCCCCGAAGTGCCTGTTAATTCCGAATTACTTGACGCACTCAAGGCTTTGCGAAAAGGCATTGCATCCAAAAAGAGCGTTCCTGCCTATGTCATTTTTACCGATGCAACGCTGATTGATATGTGCAAAAAATGTCCCGAAACACCCGATGAAATGCTTGAAGTTTCGGGTGTGGGCAGAACAAAGCTTGAAAAATTTGGAAAACAATTTCTTGAAGAAATCGCAAAATTCAGATAACTTCATATACTGTTAAAGGATGAACGAATTCGTTTGTCCTTTTCTTTTTCAATTTTCAAAATTGTATTGAAATAATTAGTACAAAGTGGTACAATAGTTACAGAGAGAAAACAGATTGGAGGCATTTGTATGGCTGACATATTTGATTACATAAGTCGAAGAGGCGATTTGACATTTGAACAGGACGGTTTTAACGAGCTTGACGCACTTGTGCTTTCACGGCTTTCATATCTTCCTTTTGACGGTGCGGTATCGTCCTGTCTGTTTGATGAAATTACCCTTGAACAGGCGGCAATGCGTGTGTTTGCAACCGATGATTACGAGAAAAATCTATTGTGGAAGGGTGACGCAGACCTTTTGAAAGCGACGGCAGAGAGCAAGAGATTCGGCAAAATTTTTGTTTCGGGGTATGTAAACGAGGTTGAGTCCGATGTGAGTATGCAGTTTTCCGCAATCACTTTTGAATTTCTCAAAAAGAATTATTTTATTTCATACAGAGGAACGGACAATTCTCTTGTCGGCTGGCAGGAGGACTTCAATATGTTCTTCACATTTCCGTTGCCGTCACAGAAAAAGGCTCTTGATTATTTTGAAAAGGCAGTCCGTATGCTCAACGGAAAATTCATTCTGGGCGGTCACTCAAAGGGCGGAAATCTTGCGGTTTATGCCGGTGCTTTTACCGATGAAAATTCAAGAAATCACATTGATTATATTTACAATTTTGACGGACCCGGGTTTTCTCTTGACAAAATCGGGGACAGCGGATTTTATGAAATCGATGACAGAATCTACACCTTTGTTCCGCAGTCAAGCATTTTCGGCATGATGTTTGAGCATGAGGAGAGCTACACTATAGTAAAGAGCAATCAAAAAGGTTTTCTCCAACACGATGTCTATTCGTGGGAGATTGAGCTGAACAGGCTTGTCAGACTGAAAAGCACTACAAATTTCAGCGTTTTCTTTGACCACACGCTGAAAGAATTTGTTGAATCGCTGACAATTGCTCAAAGACGGGAGTTCACAAAAGAGGTTTTTGCACTTTTGTCGCTGACTGAAACCGCAACCTTTAATGAGATGCTGAAAAATCCGCTTAAAAACACGGGAACAATCCTAAAATCCTTTGCAGGTCTTGACAGCAAAACGAGAAATATGCTTTTGAAAACAATCTTCGCATTCGTTAAAAGTGCAAAAAACAATTTTTCCGACATAACAGGCGGTCAGAAATCAATTGAAATAACAACATAATATCATATAATATTATAAATACTCCTCGGATACTTGATTGCATCTGAGGAGTTTGCTATAATTATATGGCAGGAAAAACTGTATTGATTTTTTTGACTGTTACAGAGAATAAGAGTTCTTCACAAATTTACATAAAAGGAGCGAAGAAATATGAAAATGACTAACAACATTAAGAGAACAATGACAATTGCAATTGCAGCGGCAATGATTACGGCAACAGCAATGCTTTCGGGTTGCGGTTGTGACGATAGTAATGCAATAAATAAGACTGCAACAACAGTTCAGACTACAAGCGTAGAAGAAACAACAGTTTCTGAAACAGCACCGACTCTTTCTGAAACAGATAAAGCAATTACCGACGCAGGACTCAAAGTAGGTGCTGACGGCAAAATTACTGATAAGAATGGTAAAGAAGTGAAAGTTGATAAGGACGGTAAGGTTGAGATTAAAAACGAAAAGGGTGAAACCGTCAAGGTAGATTCTTCTGAAGTGAAAAAGGCAAATCAGAACAAGGTAAAGGTTGACAGCTATCCGACAAACTCATCTTCTCAGAAGAAGGACACAAGTACATCAGGCAAGAATAACAATTCTTCCTCAAAGTCAAATACTTCAAAATCTGACAGCAAAAAGGACACTTCTTCAAGCTCCAAGGCTGAAAGTTCAAAGCCTGAATCATCAAAATCAGAGCCAAAACCGACACAGCATACTCATAGCTGGAAGGATATTACCAAGGCTACACAAGTAAAAGTAGTAGATCAGAAAGCCTATACCTACGAAGAGCCGGTTTATGAGAAACAAGGCAGAGCAATTTGTAAAGTTTGTGGCGAAGATATAACAGATAACCGAAGTGAACATAATGAGCAACACGCACTTAATGGTGAACCAGTTAGTTGGACGGTAAAAACTATTGAGGTACAAGTTGGCACAAAAACTATAACTGTACCCGAAAAATCGCACTATGAAAATAAAACCAAAGTAGTCGGCAGAAAGTGTACAGCTTGCGGTAAGGTTGAGTATTATTAAGCTGTTAATATTTATTGCATTATAGTTAAATAGTATTATCGCAAAATTGTTTTATTGTATTATCTGTAAAGAAATAACCGCCCTGTGTTGTAAACAGAGCGGTTTTTAAAAATAAAAATCGTTCAAGCGAAACAGCTAAAGCTGTTTCCTTACTTGTGTATTAACATAATAATAAAAATATGTCAACTGTCAGGGTACCGATTGGTATCCTGTTTTTTGTACAAAAAACATATGAAAGCGGAGTGTTCAATAAGCTCTGCTTTTTAAATGTCAATCGTCAGTTCAACGGGACAATGGTCAGAACCTAAAATTTCGGTATGGATTTTTGCACCGTCAAGCTTGCTTTCAAGAGCTTTTGAAACGATAAAATAGTCAATACGCCAGCCCGCATTTTTTTCACGAGCCTTGAATCTGTATGACCACCACGAATACACGCCCTCTGTATCGGGATAGAAATAGCGGTAGGTGTCGATAAAGCCGTCATCGAGCAACGCTGTCATCTTTGAACGCTCTTCATCGGTAAAGCCTGCATTTTTACGGTTGGTTTTCGGATTTTTCAAATCAATTTCATTGTGTGCAACATTCAAATCACCGCACATAATAACAGGCTTTTTTTCTTCAAGTTTTTTCAGATATGCCTTGAAATCATCTTCCCATTTCATTCGGTAATCAAGTCTTTTCAGCTCGCTTTGCGAGTTTGGAGTGTAGCAGGTGACAACAAAGCAATTGTCAAATTCTGCCGTGATAACTCTGCCCTCATGGTCGTGTTCGTCAATGCCGATCCCGTAACATACATTCAAAGGCTCTTCCTTTGTGAACATAGCCGTTCCCGAATAGCCTTTTTTGTCGGCATAGCACCAATACTGATGATATCCTTCAAGCAAGAGGTCAATCTGTCCCTCTTGAAGCTTTGTTTCCTGAAGACAGAAAATATCTGCGTCAACATCTTTAAAAAAGTTCTCAAAGCCCTTTGTAACACAGGCACGAAGTCCGTTTACATTCCACGAAATCAATTTTTTCATAATTTACTCCCGTACACACAAAAGGGAGCAAGCATTGCCTGCTCCCAAATTGCCAATTTGTTAATTATTCTTCTGCGGAAAATTCGTCCTTGCCTACACCACAGAGAGGGCATACCCAATCCTCGGGTACATCTTCCCATGCTGTGCCTGCATCAACGCCGTTGTCGGGATCGCCGATTTCAGGATCGTAAACATATCCGCAAACATCGCATACATATTTCATACTATCAAATCTCCTATTCAAAGTCTGTTGTGTAATCGGTTAGTTGTTGGTCATACGATTATCAAGCTGACTTTTTTGATTTTTATTGTTTTAATGATTACTTAAAGTATCTGTTAAGAAGACCTCTAAAGCCTGCGCCGTGTCTTGCTTCATCCTTTGCCATCTCGTGAACCGTGTCATGAATAGCGTCAAGGTTCTGAGCCTTTGCACGCTTTGCAAGGTCAAACTTACCTTCGCAAGCACCTGTTTCTGCATCTACACGCATCTGAAGATTCTTCTTTGTGCTGTCTGTAAGAACTTCGCCTAAAAGCTCTGCAAACTTGGCAGCGTGTTCAGCCTCTTCAAAAGCATACTTTGTAAATGCGGCAGAAACCTCGGGATAGCCTTCTCTGTCTGCAACTCTTGCCATTGCAAGATACATACCGACTTCGCTGCATTCTCCCTCAAAGTTAGCTCTGAGATCCTTGAGAATATCTTCGCTTACGCCCTGAGCAACGCCAACCTCGTGAACTGTTGCGAAAGACGCCTCCTCGTCCATCTGCTTGAATTTTTCCTTTGGTGCCTTACAAACAGGGCAAGCCTCGGGAGCTTCGGGACCTTCATAAACATAACCGCATACTGTGCAATACCATTTCATAATTACTTCTCCTTTGTAATAAATATTAGTGTACTTCTGCCGAACATTTAGGACATATGCCGTAGTAGATAACAAATCTGTTTTCTACCTTAAATCCCTCTTCGGCAAGCTGTGACTCAAGGTCATCAGCATTTTGACTGTCTTCAACATCAATAACTGCCTTGCATTTGTTGCATACAAAGTGGGGGTGCGGCTCTGTGTTGCCGTCAATACGCTCCTCACCGTTTACATTGCATATAACGCTGACCTTTCCTTCATCCTTAAAAAGAGCAATGTTTCTGTAAACCGTGCCAAGACTAAGGTCGGGAATTTCGGGCTTTAATTTATCATAAACCCAGCGTGCGCTCGGATGAGTGTCCGTACCGCACACAGCGTTGTAAATTGCATTGCGTTTTGAGCTGAAATTTCTTTTTGCCATAATTCATAAATCCTTATGCAATATTAGTCAGTACCGATTGACCAAAATCAGTAATCAGTATTAACTTTGGCTATATTCTATCACGCAGATGTTTAATTATATTTACAATAAAGAATTATAGATAAAAAATCTTGCACAAAGAATTGGGAGGAAATATAGTGAAATCAAACAAAACAGTAAAAATTATCATTTTTACGGCATTCTTTCTGTCTGTAGTAATTTTAATATCGGTAATGACAGGTGCAACAAAAGAAACAACGGCTGATACCGACAGCGTAAAACTGCCCGTAATAATGTATCACTCACTTTTAAAGGATGAAAAACTGCAAAATGACTACACTGTTTCGCCGACTCTATTTGAAAATGATTTAAAATATCTTGCCGAAAACGGCTACACAACCGTTGTTGTAAAAGACCTTACCGATTATGTTTACGGCAAAAAATCATTGCCCGAAAAATGCATTATGCTGACCTTTGACGACGGCTATTATAATAATTATTATTATGCACTCCCTTTGCTTGAAAAATACAACTGCAAGGCGGTCATATCTCCGATTGCCTCAGTGTCCGAAAAATTCACCGAAACCAAGGACATTTCCGTGACCTACGGTCATATAACTTTTGACGATATGAAAGAAATGTCCGATTCAGGCTATGTTGAAATTCAGAATCATTCGTACGATATGCATTCTTTGAAATCACGAAAGGGTGTTTTGCCAAAAGCGGGGGAGAGTGACGAAGCATATAAATCTATTCTTACGGAAGATGTTGTCAAAGCTCAAGCCTTGCTTGAAAATGCAACAGGGAAAAAACCGACCTGCTTTGTATATCCGTTCGGTGCAAAAAATGACCTGACCGAAAAGCTGATAAAAGAAATGGGCTTTTCGTGTACACTAACCTGTACGGAAAAGCCCAATATAATTACTAAAAATCCCGACAGCCTCTACGAGCTGGGACGATATCGCCGTGACCGCAACGAGTCAATGCAGAATCTTCTTATCCGAATTGAAATGCAGTCATAATATTTATACGGCAGATACGGCAGATTTTTCAGCCTTGGCGTTTCTTACAAAAGCCTCGCACAAAGCTATGAAGATGAAAAACAGCGGAGTTGTAATCGGCTGATAAAGGTTTACAACAGACTGAACAGCATAGCAGATAACGGCCGAAACGCACGCAATCAACATCGGATTTTCCTTTGCATACTTAACTGCGTTCTTAATCGTACCGCACACAATGGCAAGATAGGAGAGAAGTCCCGTAATTCCGATTGTTATAAGGTAGTTTAGATATTCGTTATGGGCGGCATTTGTTGAGCTGTCACCGTATTTTGAAAGGTCGTCAAAGTATGGACTGAATGCGGAGTAGAACATATCGGGACCTACGCCGAACAGCTTTTCAATGAATGAAGCGTCGCCGAAAATCCATATCGACCTTATCCACATAAAGCCTCTGTGCGTACCCCATATATCGTTAAAGCGGATAATTCTTTCAAAATTGCCGAGGTCGGTTTTGGTGTCAATACAGCTGAAATAAACCATAATTCCTATCATGGCAACAGCACAAAATCCGAATACAACGGCAAGAGCAATCGGCACGGCTTTTGAAATTGTGATGTTTGGTTTTTTGTAATCAATAAGATACAAAATCCCTGTAATAACGGCACAAGCTGCAAGCAATATCCAGCCGATGCCTGAGAAAACGAAAATTTCCTGAAACTTATCAAAGCCCTTGCTTTTGTCGTCAAAGCAGAGCGAGAACAATCTGAGCAGCTTTGCAAACAACAGCATAACAGTTGCCGAAAGGAAAAATCTTTTCAGTCTGACAAGGCTGTTTGAAAACCATACAAGGTAAATAACCATAAATACAGCCATGCCGAGAATGCCGGAATCGCTGTCGGCAGTCATAAGAGCCGCAAAGCCAAATCCTGTTGCTACAAGATAAATTACTCTGAGCAAGGTTTTCTCCGTGATAACCGACATTGCAATCATAACAGGCATAGCGATGCAGATGTAGCTTGAAAGCAGATTTTTGTTGCCGATTGTTGAAGTAAAGTCGGTAATAGTCTGTTGGTCGGTGAGAAGAGTAAACATCCCGAGAGGATCAATATAGAATGAGTTAAGCACCGCAAGTGCATAAACTATCATTGAACCGAACGCAAGCGCAACGAATATGTATTCAAAATATTTAAAGCACCTTGTAATCATAAAATATGCTGCGGTGTAAAATGCCATAAGCACAAGTCCGTTGTTTCGCCCATGAGTACCCAGAAGTGCATCCAAAGGGTTTGCAGACAACAGCGTTGAAATGACATTTATCCCAAGAAATACAATAAATGCCCAGTCCATAAACGAAAGCTCTTCATACAAATGCTTTGGTTTAGGCTTTTCAAGCTTTGAGTCTTCCGGCGGTTTATCAACGCTTGCGGTCATAATAATAAGAAATTCCGCAATAACGAGAATACCCGTCAATATAATGAAAAAGTAATACTTGTCATGCCTGATGTTAAAATATGCGTCGGTAAAAAACAACGGAAAAAGCGTGAACATAACAAGCAGATAATAGTTTGTGAGCGCCTGCTGTACCGAATATTTTTCTTTGGGTTTGGCAGGCGGATTTTTATGCTTTGCAGAAGTCATAATAAAATAACCTTTCAATATAATGTACTTCAATTTTATAACGCACGCACGATGTTGTCAAGAAATAAAGTAAGTTGAAAGCTCTGGTTTTCGACTTGTTTCGATTGGCATATGCCTGCAAAAAAACAATAATTGCATATTTTTCGGCACTTTTATTCCCAAATTAATACTTGTGGAAAAATTAGTATTGTATTTATCTCCGTAAAATGGTATAATTCCCTTGAGATATATTTCCATATTTGCATGACAAAGACTTTTGTAAAAAATTGTTTATGAATTTATCTATTTGCAGATTGGGTGGTTTTATGAAAAAATTAGTTGTTTTTGGCTTTGACGGCACTCTTGCCGACACAGCCCCCGGAATTTTATATTGTTTCAATACAACAGCAGTTGCAATGGGCTATGAGCCTGTTGAACACAGCGCACTCTACGGAGTAATCGGCGCACCGCTTGAATACGGATTTAAAACGCTCTTTAATATGAGTGATGACGAAATTGAATATGCCGTAAAGAATTACAGCAAGCTTTATTCCCAGAAAGGAAAAGAGATGTTCACCGTCTATGACGGAATTTATGACGCTCTTCGTGAACTCAAGAAAAGCGGTTTTAAGCTTGCAATAGCAACTCAAAAGCACAGAATGTTCACAACGGATATTCTTGAAACCTACGAGGCGTCGGATGTTTTCGACGCAGTATGTGCAACAGATGTCGGTACAAACCTTACAAAGAGTCATCTGCTTTTGCAGGCGTGTGAGCAGACGGGAGTTTCCGTTGAAGAAAGTATCCTTGTCGGCGACAGCACAATCGAGGCAAAGGGTGCGGAAGAAATAGGTATGGACTTCCTAGCTGTGCTATACGGCTGGGGCTTTAAAACCAAGGAAGAAACCGAAGAGTACAAGTGCGTCGGCACAGTGTCATCTCCGGCAGAAATCTCTCAAAAAGTCATGGCACTTTGATTACGGCTAGTGCGTGTAAAACAGTGCATAAATAGGATTAAAATTGCAAATTTTTCAAAAACAAATCGGGCAGTCATAACGATTGCCTGATTTTTTTATGCAAATTTGATCCTGTATAATAACAATGATACAACGATATACTTTTGCTTGTAAACGGGATGTTTGATAAACAGAAATATGATAGTACGGAATTGATATTGTTAAATTCTTTTACATGAATTTTAAAAGTTAATTTAAATAATATTGAATTTTCACATATTGTATGCTAAAATAAAAATGCCAAACAAAAATTTAATTTTAAGTTCACCTAAGTGTGTATTTTTATTTCGGTAAAAATGCAGGCTTTACTTTTCACACCTTATAAGTGAAATATTGTGTCGCAACAATCAAAGCTATGTATTTTTCGTGCGTAGCTTCAGCTACGCACTTTTTGTTTTATGCGAAAAATATTTGCTTTTTTGAAAAAATCGAAAAAATTTGAAAAATTTTAAAATTTTTTCGGATTTTATAAAATCAAAAGCCGTTTTAAATTGTCTATATTATGAAAGGAAATGAGAGGAGGTTATTTTATGAACATTTCCCACTTAGTAGAGAAAATTAAGAAGGGAGATAACAAATCATTTGAAAAGCTATACAAGCTTACAGAGCGTGAAGTGTGGTTTACTTGTATCAGCTTTTTAAAGAACGAAACAACCGCACAGGACATTATGCAGGAAACTTACATAACGGCTTTTTTAAAAATCCAATCTTTGGAAAAATCATCACAAATCAGAAGTTGGCTTAACAGAATTGCTGTTAATAAGTGCAAAAATTATTTGAAAGGTAAAGGTGAAATCCAACTGGACGATGAAATTTTTGAAAATCAGGCAATAGTTGACGAGCGTATATCAATTCCCGAAGAATACATTTTAGACAAGGCAAAGAGAGAAATTATTCTTTCGATTATGCAGGAAGTACTGTCCGATGTTCAGTATCAGACAGTGATTATGCACTATTTTAATGAAATGACTGTTGATGAAATCGCAGAAGTCTTTGAATGTTCAAGGGGTACTGTGCTTTCAAGGCTCAATTATTCAAGGGCAAAGATGAAAACTGCAATTGAAGATTACGAAAACAAAAGCGGTGACA
>ENA-UAMT01000444-UAMT01000444.1-human-gut-metagenome-genome-assembly--contig:-NODE-444-length-20762-cov-7.511566_pt1 | contig 20762 bp, 42 predicted proteins | sample MGYA00243286_ERZ654505 | MGnify/ENA primary metagenome ERZ654505 (study PRJEB26926, sample SAMN06164656) | human gut metagenome | biome: ENVO:00009003; feature: ENVO:2100002; material: ENVO:00002003...
AGGCTTACGACAACTCAACGGTAAAGACTTACAACAATTCAACGGTAGAGGCTTACGACAACTCAACGGTAGAGGCTTACGACACCTCAACGGTAGAGGCTTCCGGCAACTCAACGGTAAAGGCTTACGACAATTCAACGGTAGAGGCTTACGACAACTCAACGGTAGAGGCTTCCGGCAACTCATATATAAATTGTTGCTCGACCATAGAATGTGTTTTAAAAGACAATTCCATCGTTCGAAAATGGGATACTAACACTATTCAGTACGTTTCAGATAATTTGAAATTCGAAAAAAAATACTAGTGTAATCAGATATATAGTTACCATAGTTAGTTACCATAAAATGAAACGAAGGTATTACATAACCCCCTCCCGCCTCGATAACATGACCGTGAGGAAGAACGGGAAGGTAACAAGAACGTTGAAGGGAGGGGAGCTGTACACCGGGATAGAGGCTATAAAATACAACATCCTCCACCTCCTATCACCCGTTGACATGGAGATCGAGGACACTTTTACAATGGATGGAAGAAGGTACAAGAAACTAGTTTAAAAACATAACATCATGAGACACAAGAAATTATCACAACAAGACATCAAGAATATCCGGGAAAGATTACTAGAACCTCTCACGAGCAAGATAGAAGACATCAAGAAACAGATCGGGGAAAGGATGGTTAAAATCATTGACGGGGAGACACCAAGAGAATTGCTACCTTTCGTGAAAGAGAATAGCGGTTTCGTGAAAACGACAAAATACATCTACCTGTGGAATCTCGATTACAGCGACAAGTACATCACCCTTGGCGAGTTCGTGTCAGGGAACGACACGGTGATAGACAAGGCGTCCATGCAATGCGAGGACATGGTGAACCAAATAAAGAGCGTGAAACAAGACATCAAGCAGATGACTAACAGGATTAACTGCACTCTGAACACGATAGGAACCACTAGAAAGCTAGAACAAGAATGGCCGGAGGCTTACAAGGCGTACCTTGAATCCATTAACATGGAGCCAGAAGAAAAAGATAACGGGTGCGATCAAGTGGAAAGCCTGCGAGCCGAGCTATCACAACTTAAACCAACCGGGAATGATTGATTACGTCATGTTATTATCGAGATTGATCTCGTGGGGAGGACTCCTGTTCAGTGCCGGGTTCTGGATCGCCTGCGAGAACGAGGGGGAAATGATACTGGGTTTCATGGGAACCGTGGCGTTTCTCACCCTCACGATTAGATTACACCCCCAACCCTTTTATCGTTTTCTAAGATGGATAGGATTAAGAGACGACAAGTTCGACAAGTGACCCCCGTCATGGAGGCTGACATCATGGCGTTGCTATCCGTTGGCATGGACAAGAAGATAGTCGCCAGCGTGTTCAACGTGTCACTTAGAACGGTTTATAACATACAACAAAAAGATGATGGAAATTAACGTTGACAACCTCATGAAGGAACTACGGCTCGTGGAGGGGAGCCAGAAGATGATAGCCGTGGCCTTGAAAATGGAAGAAGTCCCCCTCCCCGTGATCGAGAAGGTAACAGGATTCGACAAGAAGGCCGTTTACAGGCTCTACAATCAACTATCTTCCAACGTCACGAGTAAACTATTGATCGAGGTGAAAAGAGCCGTTCTATACGCCTCTATCAAGTTCAATGTTTACAAGTGTCTCGGGGTGGTGGTTGTCACGATGGAAAATGACATCCCCCCATCCAAGTTCCGGATGTTCCCACCCACCCGCAAGCCGGAAGACATTCGTTCATTCATGGACAAGGGAATGTTCGAGAGGGTGAGACTAGAAGACACGGTGTACGGGAACAAGACTTTCAGTCAATTACTAAGTGAATAAATATGCAAGTAGAACTACCACCACCGATCCTGTTTTCCAACAACGAGGACAGCGAGACGGCAAGAAGATACTCCCTCGTTCGAGATGACAGGTATCACAACCCTTGTTACTTGAGCGTTAACTTCTTGAAAGATAACATGGAATGGGAGATAAAATACGATTCAACACTACGGGTGACCGGGTTCACGTTGAATCAAGTTATTTACAAGATGAATTCTTTGTTAAGAGATAACTGGATAATATGATACACACGATAAGAGGAAACATAACTCAACTTATAGAGTTGCAATCATTGCTGGACGCTCACGGGTACAAGAACACTTCAACCGTCAAGAAAAAATTAACGGTTGGATGCAAGGCGAGATGTATACACGTGAGTATGGACTTGAAAAAATACAGGACAACCACACAACTAGTTCAACCTAGTTTAACCTTCGGGGTGTTCATGGAAACACACGGTAGAAAGCTAAAAAATGACGAGACATTATGTAACGAGATCATGAAAGAAGTGTTTGATTTCGGTTGCCTCATGAAGGGTGACAAGGAGAGGGTGACGAGGTGCATGATAGAATTTCACAAGCGTAAACTGCAAGCTTATGGAGACACAGAAGTTCATAGTAACGAGTAAAAGGAACGATTACCTGTACGCCTACCACACCGAGTACGAGGTGGGGGATGATAACGACCGGGAGATAGCGATGAAGGCTATCGAGAGATGCAAACCCCCTCTCCTTGACCTGAGAATAGAGGAGGTACCGAACCGTCCCAGACGATCCATGCTCGTGTACACGATAGAGTTGAAGTATGCCGAACTCGTGGACTTGTGTTACACGCACAAGATAAAAATGTATTTTGATATTGATTTTGAATACCCTATAATTGAAATTTTATGAAAACAGTTACAGTTCCATTCGATTTAGAAATGGCGAGGAAAATCCAGAACGGTGAAGTGGAGGGGAAAATAATGGATAATTATAAAACCGAGTACGAGATAATCAAGTATGATGCCAAGGGCAATTATCCCATGATAGGTGTTTATTTTAACGAAGAACATAATACCTCTCACGCTCGTTCATTTACCCATGATGGTAAGTACTTAGATCATGATTCAAGTTTCGATTTACAACTGGAATTACCCTGGTACTTAACCTACGAGGAAGGACAATACGTGACTATCGAAACAAAAGGACACACGTACGTGCTTATTTACAAGTCATACTCGAAAGGAGAGGAAAATCCAGTCAATTACCACGTGTTATTTAACACGAATTATAAGGAGTTATATTTCAATTCATATTGTGGTGATCAAACGTTAATAGAAGAAATTAGACCCTCCACCCTCTCCGAGATAGAGTTGATGCACGAGTTGTTGAAAGAAAACGGGTATACATGGAACCCGGAAACGAAACGAGTTGAAGACTTGAAGAAAGAGCCGGAACACGAGTTCAAACCGTTTGACCACGTACTGGTGAGAGATAATGACGAGCAGCGTTGGATATGTGATATTTTCTCTAATGTAGAAGAGGATAGAACTTTCTGTTGCGTGGGTGGCACATGGCCTCGATGTATACCGTACGAGGGTAACGAGCATCTACTAGGAACAACTAACAACCCGGGAGAACATGAGGACTAGGATCAAGAACAAGCGAATGAAAAGGCAGTTGTACGAGTGGCACGTTGCCATGCTACGACTTTACGGGGTGGGGGACAAGATCAAGTCCTACCGGAAATGGTTGAGAGAAGTGAACGACGCCAAAATACCCGAGAGATGAGAGAGTTCTTCGAGTTAATTAACGAGTATTCCATCACCTCCTTGCTAGTAGCGTGTTTCATCATAAAACTGGTCAGGGTGGTGATGGGGGATTGGAATAATGAAGATTAAATTTATCACAAATAACCCCCCCCTCTACCAACTTGCTGACGACATGATTGTCGGGAGCAAATCGTAAATATCTGGTCGCCTTATAGATAAGGTGACCAAAAATTAAAGCATTGATTATGACACAGTATGACTTTATTAAAAAGTTCCTCCCCGACCACGAGGAGAAACTAAAACAGCTAATCCCTGATTTTGATTCCCAAAGTGGGAACATGGAATATTTATCTATCATGGACTTTTGTGATATATATTTTGAAGAGGCGTTGAAATCGTTCATGAATAAAGTGTGTGAAGAACAACGAAAGATATGTGCTAATGACGCTAAATTATACTACAATTTCTATTTTAGTTCTTTCCCCACCCCCGAGAAAATAGAAGAAGTAATTAAAAATTCAACCACCCCTAACCTATCTGATCTATGAGAAACAGAGACTTAATCGACATCGTGTCCGACCTTGTTGGACCAATATTTCCATCTAATGATCCTGCTATCGACACAGCAAGAAGAGACAACCTGAAAGAGTATATCGAATTGTTTCAATCAATGGCGATACGCCTACACAATATTTCCGCAAGAAAAGATTCCCCCTGCCTCCCTACAAGGATGATGGGGAATGATGCTTACAAGGTTATGAAAGAGATGATAGATTACTTTAGTAAATTTTATAAACAAGAAAATGACTAGTGTATTCAAGATAGTATTCGGGATCATAATCTCGTTCTTGTTGATGGGCGGTCTCGTCTCCCATGAATGGGAATACGAATGTTATATCGTACAACTGCCCATCTATTACAATAGAGTATCAATTAATGGCATTGAATATCACAATAAAATAGCATGGATAAATCATGATTCCATCGCTGACTTGATCACCAAGAAAAAAGGGAAGTGGGGGTATGAATTGGTTGCCGTCACCCCCATCACCGGATGCCTGTCAGGTTACAAGATAGGCACGAACGCACCTGTAACACAACAATTATTGTATCACTTTAAAAGAAGAAAATAATGTTTACCACCCCCTGTTTTATAAGAAAAAATACACCATCACTCCGGGAAAAGCTAGAAGAGATGGGGTATGATTTATGTGTTTGCACGAAAGAACCGGGTAGTAATTGTTGGCTATTAACATCCGACAGTGGTACTGTCCACGTAGTTCATCCGTTAGAACAAGCTGATTACATGGCAGAAGTAACGAATGGGATTTCCCGGGATGTTGATTGCGGAGATGACGAGAGACTTTTCATAGCGTTAGCCACCATGCGTGATGACACGGACAAGAATCAATACTTCGTTCATGATGAAGAAATACGCTGGATCAATCAGGGTGTGCGTATACCCAAGGGTAGCTTGTTTAAATCATTAGTTGATAAATACCCCTCGATCCGGATAACACCATTCCAAAATTTCACCGTGCAACCGCAGATGAAATAATCGCTCACTTTAAACAGAAAGAATCATGAAACAAGTAACAGCAAAGTTAGTACATCAAACTAGAACGCAAAGATTCTACGAGCTATCCGATTCTATCACTAAGGGAAGAAGGCATGGAGAAGACGTGGATATTATTGAGGATCTGAAATACGATAGAGACCATGTAAAAGAGGAATACAAGAAATATATCCCGCATACGGGTATCACTCTTTTATGCGTGTCAGATGCGATGACGCATATCGAAAGACTGGTTTTCCCCGCATTCAAATACTTGGAGAATGGAGTAGAGAAATACGGTTGGACATCATTACAAATAGACGGGAAGCATACGTTTATGACGTCGGGAGGTGATCCAAATGCCGTGTACGATGACGAGGTATACATTAGACATCTGGGGAGGATAAATGGAATGTATATATCTTTAATTAAAGAATCATGACTAGAGAAGACCTAGAACGTGAAATAAATAGCGTGATAAGAGATGATTTGCCAGCTAGCCTCAAGGTTGACGATATAATGAAACTGGTAGATAATTACACGGTTGGAATACGGGTTGGCATGGGTATGATCCCGACTTCAAGATTCTCCATTCATTCGGATAACAATTGTAAATACCCGGTATGCCCTTGTTGTGGTAGCCTTAAATATACCATAGTCTCTCATTCTAACGGCAACCACAGGTGCGATTGGTGTGGGAGGGTGTACTTTTTTAATTATAATCAAAGCATATAAATCATGACCAAAGAAGAATTTGGGGAGTGGATAGTAAAGAAACTTAAACAAGAGGTATAGTTATGGGAATGATAAATGAAGTTAAGCAGGCATTTATTGATAATATCCAAGAACATCCATCAAAAGAAACTGTTGATATATCTCTAGGTATAATAATGGTAATCATGGAGCCATAGGATATTTATGAAGGTAACTATATAGAAGATGAAGATGTAAACAAATACATTAAAGATGCAGCATTATTTTATCGTGAAGTATCTAAACCATTACAATCATGGATCAAATAGTAAGTCTTGAAACGGCAAAATTGGCGATGGAGGTGGGCTTTAAAGAGAACGTCACCCACCTCTATCTTGATGGGGAGAATAATCTTTTACTGATAGCGACAGCATACACCACCCCTCCCTATCGAGTATCAATGAGTGACATAGAGACCCCACCCGAAGAATTGTTAGAAGATGGTGTACCCGCACCCACCCAAACCGCTTTATCAAGGTGGTTAAGGGAGAAGCATGATATGTATGTATCAGTAGATATGATGGCATTTAAAAGAGGATGGATCGTGTATATTATATCAATGCCTAGAAAGGTTGTTTGTTTTAAAGCTAAAGATTTTGATACATACGAGGAAGCATTGGAAGAAGGATTAAAACAGGCTTGTAAAATAGTTAAAGATAGGAGGGGAAATGAATAGCATTATATTATTAATTGGATTTGGAGGTGCTGGACTTTTAATATTTTTTGCATCTCTTTTTATAAAAGATGGATTGTTCCAATTACCATTATCATGCCTTGGTGGGATGTTAATAGGAGTTGGCATAGGTACATCTATACTTGTTCAGAGACCAACAGTATTGGATTTCATGAGGGGGAAGGTGGACGTGAACATACAGGAAACATACGTTGATTCCATCCTCGTCAAGAGGGACACGATAATAACTTACAAGAATAAAATGCCACTATCATGCCCGTGATCGAATTAAACAAGATGTCCGAGTACGCTTGGAGTAAAGACTACCTGTTACTCAAGAAACTACTTGATAAAGGTTGGACAGGCATCATTGCCAGAACCTATTTCAGCGTTGATTTATCGTACAAGTCCTTGTTGCGTGGATGGTACGAGTACAGGGTGGGGGGGATGCCGATAACGGCGAGTAATCTTGAACTGGGAAACCCATCCCTCTCGATAGAGGAAAACTTCGTCAATATATGCGAGAAAAATAAAGTTGAATTTTTAATACCGGATAATTATGAAAAAAAAGACGAACCATGTTAAACATCAAGATTTTCAAGAACATACCATCCAACCTGTACGTTGGTATATACCGTAACGGGATGGTAAGTATTTACAAGAATACTATGGATTACTTCCCCGGTCGTGATGGCATCACCATCGGGATGGGGGAGGACGGGAGACTTTATTTCAAGTTCACCGTGAAAGATAACGATTCTTTCAAGATAAAACGGAGCAAATCGGGATCGGCCTACGTGAACACTTCCAAGCTGTTCTCCATGAATAACATCGACAAGAACGAGTACGTGGGCAGGTACAATTTAATACCAGTGAACGACCCGAAATACAAGGGATTCTACGCCCTTGAATGGGTTGCCGATCCCACCCTCAAGAAGAAAGACACCAAGGATTTCGAGGAAGAAGTTGAAAAAGCGGTGGGGGAGGACGAAAAAGATTTACAACGGAAGTTGGAATTTAAAGATTAAGTCGTATATTTGCATCGTTACTACACCAAGCCATATAGAGTAACGAGAAATGAGAAACTTTTTCCTACTAACCATATATAGGAGAAAATCCCGGTGCTTGACAGGGCTTGGTTCAAGGCCGGGTTTTTTAATGCCCGGCAAGGAGGGAAGTAACGAGAGTTATTTTGGAACCACCTCTCCCCCGGGCAATCACTCTTGAACATTCAAGCCAGCCCAAAAGTTCCAACTGACGGTGATGATCCTAGGGAAATCCAAGCAATGCCGGACGACGACAACTTGGTCACTGCATGGTCGAGAGACTATTATACTAACCTCCCTTTCACGGTAGGGTCGGGATCAAGCCACGATGGTCTTCAGTGATAAGATTCATCATAACTGTAATGTACTCGTTCTTCCCTTCCTGCATCTCCTCCTACCATCTATACTATTATAGTTATGGTAGTATTAAACTATATATAGTATATACAGTATAACTAATATAGTATATATAGTTAGAGGTCATGTTAAGGTTCTAGGGGTTGGTGGGGGTATATGCACGGTAAAGAATCGCTATGTTCTTTGAATTGGTAAATAAAAGTATTAACTTTGAGTGAAAGTTAACTCATTATTCATTTTTGTATTGTAGTTTTTAAGTCGTTTCCGGCGTTGTCGTGAGACACCCGGAGGATGAGCCGGAGGCAAGGGATATTATTCTGTAATCTGTGTACATAACAATGTTTTATAACTCTTAGTTCTATCCCTCCCCCGTTCGTTCGGGGGTCATCCACTCCTTTAAGTAGGACGCATGGTATCAAATTTTGAGTGTTGAGGGGAGGGGTAACATCCTCCCCGTTTTATGAAACTTCATTCTTGCAAAATAGGTTGATCCCCCGCCCCGGTAATATTTATTTCCTAAAAAGTACATATTGCAAGCAACCGGGGTGGGGATATTTAAATCCTCATGATACCATCGCAATACATTGTAAATCATATGGATTCTTGATTCACAATGTCATATATTCAATTGTGAGAAAATCTCACAATTCAGAATATCAAGTATTTACAATATTATTGTAATCAGATATATAGTTACCTATTTTCAATTACCAGAAAAAATGGTAATTCTGATAATCAAATAGTTGATATATTTTGATAATTGACAAGAAACAATTATATTTGATGCGTTCAAACTTAGACGCGGTATGATCCGCCACTCATCGTGGCATTTTTTGTACCCATAATTAGAGATATTATTTATCACATAATACTGCGCCGTGTCGGTAAGTAGAAATACACCGGAGCTTTGCGTTTAAGGCTTGAACAACACGTAGCGCAGTTTTTTATGTTCAAAAATTAAACGTTATGAATTCTATTGAGATTTTTAAGAATGAAAGTTTCGGTGAAATAAGAGTAACCGGGACAAATGATCAACCGTTGTTTTGCTTAGCAGACTTGTGCAAGGTTTTAGAATTGACAAATCCTAGTGAAGTTAAAAACAGGCTAGACAAAGACGATGTGCAATTAATTGATTTACACGCCCTAAATTCTAGTGAGGGTATAACTGGTAATTCAATGGCAAACTTTGTTACTGAATCTGGATTCTATGACGTGATATTGCAAAGTTCATCTCCACGTGTTAAGCCTTTCCGTAAATGGGTAACATCAGAAGTTTTACCAGCTATAAGAAAGAATGGCGGTTATATGTCTACTAGTAACAATGATACCCCGGAAGAGATAATGGCTAGAGCAGTCATGATCGCCCAAGAGACTATCAAGAGAAGGGAACAAAGAATCGAGATGCTAGAGCAAGAGAAAACGTTGCTCACGGAGACGATAAAAGAGGCCGCCCCCAAGGTAGAGTATTTCGACAAGGCGATGTCATCCAAAAGCTCGTACACCACCACCCAGATGGCGCAGGAGTTCGGTCTATCCGCCAAGACCCTGAACGCTAGACTGGCGAAGATGGGCGTTCAATACAGGCAGGGAGGGGCGTGGATACTGTACGCCAAGTACCAAGGCAACGGGTACACTCACACCGTGTCCGTCCCGTACATGATGGCTAACGGGGAACAGGGGACACAAATACAGACCCGGTGGACGGAGAAAGGTCGCAAGTTCCTCCATGACCTCATGGACGGGAAGTGAAAAATTCGTACATTTACACAAGTTTAAACTTCTAAAATAATGATCATGAGAAAATTAATGTTCCGGGTGTGGGACTTGTCAACGAGTACCCTCCTACCCACCTCCGACGGGATAATGTTCTGGAACGTCAGCAACAAGAAATTCGGGGTAACCAACTTCTTGATGGACCAGAGATACCTCGTTACCGTGCTGTGCCTTAGAAACGGCAACACGGATATCTACGGCCTTGACGTGGTTCTCGTGTGGCCAAAGGATTACATCTCCCTCAAGGAAGCTAAAGAGAGCAACGCTCCAGTGAAAACGGTGTTATGCGATCAGGACGGGTTCGTGACTGTTGATGGAGAGAAGATTCACGTCACGGAATTACATCATTATTACAATTTCTCCGGGGACGGGTTCGCCGCTAAAACAGACACGTACAAGGAGATGTTCTGGAACGAGCTATCAGAGTATGGCATTCATTAAAGTCCCCCTGATCGAGGAGAAACTAGACATTAACGTGAGGGTTTACAATCTAACCCTCACTTCTTTTCTAGCCGAGATCATGGAAAACTACATCGTGGAACTGGAAGATCACGTCAAGAAAAGCGGCCTTCACGTGAAGAAAAACAAGTTCCATTGTAACGAGTTAAAGAGAAACATACGGATGTGGATAAACCACAGGTACATGGAGGTGGGGAGGGAGTACAGGGATTTCCTGACTACCCAGCTAGATGACCTGTACGATGACATGAAACACGATTACACGGTGTTCTTCTACTCTATCAAGAGATTCTTCGACAAGAGGATAGAAGACTCTAACGAGACAACCACCCTCGCCCTCCTCGTGTTGATCATTAGCATGGCAACGTACTTCCAGATCAAGGAGGAGGATTTCAGCAATTACGTCAGCGAGCAATTCCGGTGCCACTACGTAATGAAAAGTAACTACATATCCAATATAGCTCGACACGCCACCATGTTCCTTAATTCTTTCAAGCACGATAACGTGGAACTAGTGTTCGAGAAAGAACCTGATATTCAGGCAGCATGGGACATTCTTGACTACAAGTTGTCTCATGTAAAGATAAATCTAGTAGATGATATCAAGTAGTTTATAGTATTTATCTATATCATTTCACCTGTAAAATAAAGTACGTATATTTGTATTATAATTAAACTAAATGGAAAACATGATAACTATATTCATTGTAATAGCCATTGCCTTGCTGGTGTTCCTTTTTTTCGTTTTAAGAAGCGCTTACAGGAACTCTCACGTCCCGGTGGGGAGCGTGATTAAACGCAAGGGCATACTCTTCAAGGTGAAGAGGTACAACAAGTCGGATCATATCGACAAGTGCTTGAGATGTGACATGAGGTTCTTCCCCTCCATCTCCGGTTATAACGATCATTGCTGCGTCAAGGTCCCGTTCTGTAACGCTAGCGAGAGACGTGACAAAACTGACGTGTATTACGAGCTAGTGGGCAAGAACTGTGGTTTCTTTAACAAGGAGGAATAGTGACATGGAGCAGTTGATAATGACGCCTAGGCTCTTCAAGGAGTTCGGTATACACGTTTGCGACGACCAGATCATAAGCACGCATCGTGCCTGTCCCAAGAAGATAAGGGGATTGCTTGACAAGACCATAGTCCTGCACGATAACGGGGAGGTGATGGCCATGAAGGATTATTTCAAGTCCATCATAACAGGTGATGGCAGCCAGTGCAGGATGAAACGACTATCTAACGGGGACAAGTCAACGAACGAGCTACGAATACTAGAGAGGGGAAGGTTCTGGAAATCCGTGTTATTCAGGGGGGGGACGATCGTTAATGACGTGAACGCCAACATGCCCTTAATATCATACGTGAACGATTTCAACGGGATAAAGGTATGGTTCGAGGACACTTTTGATGTTTTCCCGTGCAATTACAAGGGGATACTGTCCTCCCTGATCCTGTACCTGACAAGTAACGTTGATAGCACGTACTTCTCCCCCTCCTTCCCGGACAAGTGTTCGGAATCTTGCTGGGGTGACCCAAGGTTCGTGAACAAGGTGAGGGGATTGATGCACCATCATATCATCCGCTCGTTCAAGTTAAACCACCAGACAAGGAAGTATAACGAGTGGAGACACCCGGAGTTGTTCTATAACGGTTGGAACGCCGCCATGAAGGACCCGCAAGTGTTCTACATCGTGGCCGATCTTAGACCTGACAAGGAAGGCATAGTTAACACTAGGGATTACAGGTTCGATTGCACGGCGGAGAGACTGGGATTGTGTCAAGACATGGCGAGAGAAGCGGCCATAGTTTACAACACGCTGGTCTTGCAGGGGTGGGACCAGATTTCTCCCAACGAGACGTCTTGCGAGAACTGTCCTTTCAAGTGCAAGATAGCCAATGAAACAAAAAGAATATAAGAGACCGGGGGTGAGGAAGCCCGAATCGCCACGATCGGTGTTAACTTACAGCAAGTATCATCACACGATAGACCGGGAGATAGATAACGACAACATCTGGTACATCGAGATTAACGGGAAGAAGGAACGAAGGATACCCGTCACCCTGTCGTCGTGGGAAGAGATGAAGTTCAAGGCGAAAGAAGACTTGCACGCCGAGGTTATATTGAAGTTTATCGGGAAATCTGGAAGACACGTTGAACGTTTTAAAGATTAAGCAAATGGGTAAAAGAGGTTTAAAATTAAGGGTAGACAAGAAAACACGCAACAAGAGGTACACGGCAATGGCGTACCTCAGAAGACACGGGTACGCTGCCAAGGGTAGGGACGTGTTGCTGAAAGAAGGTTCTCCCTCCCCGAAAGAACACGAGTATCTTGTATTCCTCATGGAACAAGGATATTGCATATCGCACGGGGAGATAAGCTAATGGAAGAGTTCGTTAGCGTTGAAGACGTCAAGAGAGTGTTCAAGACGTTTTGTAGCAAGGAAATAAGCGGGTGCGGTTCTGACGAGCTAGAGTGCGAGGACTGCATCTTCTACAAGAAATACGTCGAACTTTTAAAAGAGAAGGCATGACGGAAGATTTACAAGAGTTAATTGACAAGCTAACATTCGGTTATTAACATGGAACAGAAGAAATCAAAAGTGACCAGTGTCGTTCAAGGACAAGACTGGGTAGGTAAACAAGGTGTTTTCCACACGTGGACCGTCCGTTTCGAGAACGGTGACGTGGGGGGTAACATGACGAGACAAGGTAACAACTGCGCCTTCAAGGTGGGCGAGACGGTTGACTACACGATAGAACCGGGAAACAGGCCGGACAGCTTCAAGGTTAAGATCGTGCCGACAGCACCTTCATCCTTCGGTGGTGGAGGGGGGGGCGGTAAAGGGAAGGTTAACGAGGCTGGTATCAACGCCAACGTTGCCTTGAACAACGCCACCCTGTTATTCTGCAAGCTGTGCGACACGCTGGGACAAGACTGGCTGAAAGCGGCGAAAGAACAACCGGAAAAGATCGTGATGATGTACGCTAGAGAGTTTTCAAACTTGTTGAACGAGTTAAGTGGATTGAAATGATAAAGGAACTGGATGACAGGATAGAATTACTGTACAAGGACGTGATGAAGCACCCGAAGGGGAACTTCAAGATGCTGTTCGATGACTTCAAGCAAGACGTGGGAGACATAATGTACGGCGAGAACGAGAAACAACCATCCATGTACGACAAGATGATGGACTTGCTCAACGCTTGTTGCCGGGCCTTCGGGGTTACAACGATGGAAGCGATGGCGGGGGGAAGGGCCGAGTTACCCGTCCTGCGTGCCGTGACAGCGTTCATAAAGCTAGCCGATGACTCGTACGATAACAGGCACATGACCTGCAAGATTCTGGGCAGGACTAGACAATACTACTACCACTCGATTGCCAAGTTCGAATCGCTCATGTTAACCGACAAGACTTTTCGTGAAACCTATAACAAGTTAAGCCATGATTTCGGAAGAGACGAGGAAACTGATTGAGGAAAACGAGGAACTGGTGGAGAAGAACCTTAGGCGGTGGATCGCCGGGTGCAAGAAGAGAATGGCAGCGTTCACTATCCCGACTGACGAGGAAATAATCCAGTATTTCAACGACAGGGGAAAGGTATGCACGTCACAGACCGTGAAGAAAATAAGGACCACGTACGAGGGCAAGGTGGAGGGGAAGTGGATAGATTCTAACGGCAAAGAGGTCAAGAACTGGAAGGGTAAGCTCGACAAGGTGTGGATTCCATACTACCCGTCATTGAACAACATTTACGAGAGGTTTTAATCATGGACAGGGAATTGATCGCTAGAGGCTATTCTTACAATCATGGAGCCATTTTCAAGAAGAGGATATACATTTCTATACCCGAGAGCGAAAAGTGGCTTAAAAACGCTTACTCGCACTTTATAGGAGATTCTTTCAAGTGGATATCCGAGTATGACGAGATTGCCGGATGGTTGTCTGACAACGAGGGAAGGGGATTATTCCTGTACGGGACTTACGGGAGGGGTAAAACGGTGTTTATTCGTGACATATTCCCCCTCCTCGCCGAGAGACACGGTAAGGTGGCATCTTACTACACGATGACCTCGATAGGAGATAACCTTGATGACGTGTTGAAGAAGAAGATCGTGTGCCTCGATGACGTGGGGATGGAATCCAAGATCATGACTTACGGCAACGAGAGGCACGCTTTCCCCGAACTCATGGACAGGGCGGAACAGAACGGGAACCTAGTTCTCGTGTCCACCAACCTTAACGCGAGGGGGATAACCGACAGGTACGGGGAAAGAACGCTAGAGAGGATCAAGTCGTGCTGCAAGAGGGTAATGTTCACGGGTCAATCTTTCAGGCAATGACGAACGAAGAACTTGCAAGTAAAATAGACAGGTTACAGGAATCGATAGACCTGAATAACAGCCTGATGGCAGAATTCAACAACAGGCTTGCATCCATACAAGAATCCGTCTCCAACAAGAGGGGGAGGATGGACGCCAAGGAGATAATAAACAACATTATAGGGGACCTCATGGTCCTGTTAATCACAAAACAACAATAAAATGGAAAACGAAAAGAAAATTGATAAAAAATTAAAAGAGTTACAGGAACTGGTAGGTGAACTGAAAGAGATGGGGGTGGGATACCTTGTCGTGACATCGTTCGAGAAGAACGTTACTAACGATGGTTTCTCCAAGTTGCGTTCTTCAGTGTTCTCTGATTTCAGGTTGGGAGACATGGCCCCCGCCCTTGCCTCTTATTTCTCCGAGAATCCCACCGTCCTGCCAGTTATCGTTAATTTGCTATCGGAAGGTTACTCTCAAGAAACGATAGTTGAAAGGGCGAAAAGATCGGAAAAGGAACTTGAAACAAAAAAAAAGGAGTGGAATTAACCACTCCTTTTCTCGCTTAACTGACCCATTCACAAACCATATCTCTAAGTCTTACTACCACCGCCTGACAGGTGTAAAAATTGCACTCGTCATCGAGTAGCTCTATTAAATACATGATCTTGTCCATAGGTCTTGTTTTTTTAAATCATCTCTTCCCAGTCAATATACTTGCCCGTTCTTTTCAAGTCGGCAAGATACCGTGAAAAAGCTATCCCATCGTAACCGTCCGGGTCGTCGATGTACTTTTTCACGTACATCGCTATATCGAACTCGTTACGCAACGGCTCGGGAAAGAAATCGGCGTAAGCCATGTTGGCCACGAAACAACAATCGTACTCGCTCGCCTTCTTTACCGTCACCCCGTTCCTTTTCAGAAGTTCCTTGACTTCCTCCTTGGAATACCTGTGCTTTGAACCGTCAGCGTTCTCCATGCAGCTAACAGCTAGCTCGCATAACTTCTTGGAGAAGTGAGGTCCATGTTCGTCAAGGTAATCCTCGAACGTCTTGCTACTGAAATAATAACGATCCCTTCCCATCACATTCTCCGTCTTCTTCTACCACGACGCATTTCAGGCTCGTCCTCGTAACGATCGTACCTGTCATAACGGTTCTCGGGGCGGGTGAAGTCATCTTCATCCTCCATCATTCTCTTGCGCTTGCGTCTTCTCTCCCTCTCCATTTCCTCTTCTTCCTCTTCACGTTCGCGTTCGCGTCTTCTTCTCTCCCGTTCACGACGTTCGTATTCCTCGTCATCATCGTCATCATCGTCGTAATCATCTTCCTCGTAGCGATCACGTCTGTTGCGACGTCTCTCTCTTTCTTCTTCCTCCATCATCTGGCGTTTACGGTCCTCTCTCTGGCGTCTCCGGTACTCTTCTTCCTGAATATCCTTGTTGTAACCGTCTCTATTGAAACCAATTATTCTTACCATGTCTATTCTTTTTTATTCAATCCAAGTATCAACTCTTTCAAGCCTTCTATACTGTCATTAATGCCACTTACCGATTTTTCAAGGTTGGCGATCTTCTCGTCACGACTCTTGTCAACGGCAAGGACGGGGTTCAAATCCTTGACTATTTGCTCGCAATCTTCCAGTATGGACTTGTGCTTGTCCACGCTATTCAGAATGTCGTTACTATTTCTCATGATGGCGTTGATCTCGTTAAGGATCGGGTCCCTGTCACACGATATGGTAATGTCATTTCTAACTTCTACCGTCATGTTCTCCCTCACCACGAACGTTGAACTAACTCCATCCACGGAAACTTCCAAGTCAACTATCTTGTCCTGCGGTTGCTGGTAAGATAATTGCCCCGGCTGTAACGGTTGGAACCTAGGGTTGGCGATACTCACCACCGTCCCCATCTTGTGTCTAATTTTCTCTCCCTTGTACAGGATATAGACTTGATACGATTTCTGTAAATCCTTGAATTGCATTGTTTCTAAATTTAATGTTCAATCACTCTCCACTGTTACTAGCGGCAGCCGTTGGCGGTACTATGTGGTTAATAGTCTGGAACGTGCCGTTACACTTGTCGTAAAAGATCAAGTAGCGATTCCCTTGAGTTATCTCGCTAGATAACATCTGGTCTCCTGAACCGTTTATTAACGGCGTCTTGGATGACGTGGTTGTCGTGCTATTAGCGGGAGTCGTGGCAATCGAAACCGGGTATCCTTCCGATCCAGCCGCCGGGGAATGAGCTATATTCAATAACAGTATCCCTGTCTTGGGGAGGGAGCGAAACTGACACGGACTAATGTTATAAATAACCTCGCTGTTAGTAGCGTCGGTTGTCACGGCGACACTTCTTATCGCCGGAATTCCTCCTTGATCCAGTCTTTGTACTGGTCTTCTAAAATAAGGTCCGTAATAATAATTCATCGGGTACATAATTTATTTTAAATTAATTGTTACATTTGCACCGGGATAGACAAGAGTAATTAACTTGTTGATAAGGAGTTTTCTGGCCTCCTTCCCATTCTTTTTTTACTGCCAGATTCACTTTAAAACAGATAAAATGACTAATGACGAGTTTTTAAAAAGTATCACCCTAGAAGGTGAAATATGGAAGGATGTAACCGGGTATGAAGGTTGCTACATGGTGTCTAATTTTGGAAGAGTCATGTCGTTGGGGAGGGAAGTTCCTAACAGCGATAAAAGTACTAGGATTATTCGTCCATCTATAATGTCTTTGAACATTACAACGGCAAATAGAAAATCATCTATATACCAAAGATATACTGCACATTTATGCAAAAATCGTATTAGGAAGGCTATAACCGTACACAGGTTAGTTGCCTGTGCTTTCATAGAAAATCCCAACAATTACCCCTCAATAGACCACATAGATGGCAACCCTATGAACAACCATGTTTCAAATCTAAGATGGTGTACGAACACGATAAACATGAATAACCCTATCACTAGGAGTAGAATAAGTTTATCTAAAAAAGGTAAATATAACACTCCAAAGAGTATGCCAGTAGTTCAAATCATGAATGGAGAGCTGATTAACACGTTTCCATCCATAATGGAAGCAACTAGACATGGATTCACGCACAGTTCTGTGCTACAATGTTGTAGAGGAAAACTACACCATCACAAAGGATTCGAATGGATGTTCTTATCCGATTACAAAAATCTTATCAACAAGTCAAAGAACTCTAGTTTAACCGATCATGATTAGCAACCGCAACCACATCCATCGTTGTTATATGCCGCTCCATACGGGTATCCATATCCGTAAGGTGCTGAATAGCAGCAATTTGGATTAGGCACTACAAACGCAGGCACTGGACATGGTGTCTTTAACTGACCAACCAAGTTCTGAGTTTGCTGTTGCAGTAAAGCGGTAGTTTCCAACGTTGATTTCTCCTGTTGTAAAGTTGAAATCTTGTTTTGTAACTCTCTCATTTCCAACTGACAGAATTTATCTTGGATCAAAGAAGTTTGGCTATCTATCTTAGCACCAAGCATTTGGAAATTATCACGCTCTGCATTGTTCAAAGCGATGAAGTTTTGGTTCATCGTGTTCTGCAACGTGTTCGTCTGGTTCACGGTCGCTAGCTGGCTCTCGTAACCTTGACGCTCGATAGCGGTACGAACATCGCAGCAACATGAGGCGATCTGGTTTGCAAGCGTGCAGTTCCCGGCTTGGATAGCGTTGATAACCTGTTGACCGCTCATACCAACTTGGTTACCCACGTTGCACAAGCTCATGTTCAAGGTGTTGATACCGTCTTGGATTTGCCCGGTAGTACATCCTAGTTGCGTTGACAACTGGCTGATAGCGTTCCCGTTACCTTGGATAGCTGACATCAACAGTTCACGAGTGGAGTCGTTGTTCAGGATGTTTAATCCCTCTCCCCCACCATTACCACGGTTTCCGAAGAATCCACCGTTATTATTTCCACCCCATCCCATCAAGATAAACAGTAACAAGATGGCGAAGAAGTCGTTGCCGAACCCGTCACGACCGTTCCCGTCACGGTTGCCAAGCATGGCCAAGATGTTGGGGTCAATACCCTTGTTGTTGTTCATTAACGCCGGTAAAATGGCGGTAAGATCGGCACGCCCACCGGTAGAGGGTTCACCGAACATGAAAATCTTTTCACTTCCCATAAAAATGAGTTTTTTTGGTTAAACGAATATTTTATCTCGATAAAGTTACGGGAAGGTAGATCGGGGTTCAATTACTTTGCATAATAAACAAAAGCACCTGACTATCAAGTAATCAGGTGCGACAAATTAACAACTTATAATATCTATCCCTATTTCTCGTTTATGAATTCTTCTATCTTGTTGAAGTATTGATCAATGTATTTCCTCTTGTCTAGGTTTCCCTCGAACAAATCTCTAGGAATGGAACCTTCAAGGAATGACAGGTATTCCATGCAGGTGTACATCACGTCAATCGTGGCGGTGGGGGAGATGTTGTAGAATCGTTTGAGTATTCTTTTCATCTTCCTGTCATTCAACTTGTTCTTTTCCTTGATTCTTATGAACATGGAATTATACATGTTGTACGTCGTCTCTTCCTCCCCCTCCTTCTTCGGTTGTACCAGTGAACTCTTGGCCCTTCGGTACATCATTAACCTTGAAAACAGGGTGGTGAAATCGTACACCTTGATGACCCTGTTAAGAAACTGCGGGGTTCTTACCCGTTGTTTCATGTTTCTAACTATCTCGTCTTGATATTTTACCATCGTGTTTTATTTTTCATTTGTGCCATTCCCCTCCACAGAACCTGCATTCGAAACGATCGGCGAGCCTGATAACGTGTTCATCCTCGTTCCTGTTAACACTACAATTACAAACCGGGCGTGTCTCCCCGTCTATCCTGTCGATCAAATCGTAATCCCATAGGGATAACTTGCCGGGGCAGGGGATGGGTTTAACGAACTGCACCGGGTTAGCCAGTACCCAGTTGTACACGACACGCTTCTTTGGAAGGGGGAAGGTGGGGGATAATACATTAAATATCTCGTCATCATGTTCTGCCCACACCGACTCGTGATTTACCACGCAGTCAACAATATCAACCCTCCCGATGATAGCTCCCACGTGAGTCAATTGCTCTCTCACCACTTCATCGTACTCTTCTCCTACTGCATCCAACTGTTCTTTATTAAGAAACCCTTTCAGGTTGCCACCGTATATCGTCTTGGAGGCGTGGATCAATAACGGACCACGGTAATCAGTTTTCCACGGACGGTTCTCGATGTCTTTAATCCCGTGAACTATCAACGATGCCCACGGCTGTTTAATCGTCAGTGCTTTCATTGTTATTTGTTATTTATAAACTTGTTTACTAATCTGTGTATGAACCCAATCCAAAATTGGATTCGGATATTCGCTATCATGACACGTTTCTAATATCGCATATATTACTTTATTTTAGATGTTGCGAAAAAAGTTCCATACTTGGCATCATATATTTTAAGCATCTCTTTTCTCAATTCAGAGAATGATTTAATATATCCCATGTCAATAGCAAATGATAGCTTTTTTTGCAAATCCTCAAGCTCTTTGAGTTGTTCCTTTGTGGCATTATTTCGGAGCAATGTCTCGTGTTTACCGAAAACTATATGATTTAATGCTTTGGCTATTGTCACATAATCTACGTCTTGAAATTTACTTGCAGCACGAGATATAATATTATAAGTATTTCCTACTTCTATTCTATTAATAATTAACGAATCCGTTAACCAATCTATCACGAGAGCGTACAACTTAGGGTTCATCTCCATAGCTACAAGTACCCATATATAAGGATCGCAAGTCACTTTTCTATTATCTCTAGCTCCGGTAGCCTTGTAAGCACCACAATACTTTAATGTCTTAACTAAAGTTTTCTCTTCTACCATAGTCATGAACTCGTGATACCCCATCCCCTTTGTCATGTTCCTTTTTTCTAGGATGTAATACATTCTTTCGGCATTATCCCTAGAAGATAACACTTCATTAACCTTTTTATCCTTCCATCCATTATTTACTCTCCCGACAGTATATGCCTCTTGGAGATCGGTGAGAGATAAGAAACTATTCTTCGTATCTTGCTTTATCACGACACCGAACAATTCTCTGTCTTTCGATTTCATTGTAACATTTGTCTTCATATTATATGTATTTGTTTTATGATGCAAATATATAAAATGTTTTT
>ENA-UAMT01000448-UAMT01000448.1-human-gut-metagenome-genome-assembly--contig:-NODE-448-length-20688-cov-7.347405_pt1 | contig 20688 bp, 16 predicted proteins | sample MGYA00243286_ERZ654505 | MGnify/ENA primary metagenome ERZ654505 (study PRJEB26926, sample SAMN06164656) | human gut metagenome | biome: ENVO:00009003; feature: ENVO:2100002; material: ENVO:00002003...
TATGTGTACCCAATTTAAGCGAGAATGAAGCGAACACAATCCGGCTTAACGAACTCGAAAGAAAGGCTGGCAAGCTGCTTGATGATGTAGTAAGCACCTATGACGGTACAACCTATCGTTACTCTATCGAATCAATTGGCACGGAAGCGGATACAGCTTTGAAATGCCATTACGTGAATGTGAGAATTTTATTTGAAGTAATAAATGTAAAACTATAAGATTATGATTTCAGCAGTAGGAATAAAAAGAATCTTGTTTGCCGATATTGATAAGGTAACGGCAGACATTACCCCCGAAATCGCAAAGACTTTGATTCAAGCCGCCATCAAAGCGAAAGATGAGGTTTTGAACGTACATGGGGAAACGTGGCAGATTGAGGAGACGGAAGCCTCCGTCACTGGGTACAAGAACCAATTAACGGGAAAGAATTACCGTTACGATGATGTGCCGGGAGAAGTATCGCCCGCTTTCTCTATCGGACAATATGACTGGAAGACCAAGAAAGCGTTCATGGGTGGCGATGTTATTCAGGCAACATCTAAAGATGTAGGTTGGAAGCGTGCTTTGGATAAAGTTATTATCAACAAAGCATTGTTCTGTCTGACCGATGATGATGTATGGTTCATCTTCCCAAAATGCCGTATTGTTTCCCGTGAAGCCAATACGGATAAGGCAATTGCAATCGCTGTAAAAGGCTTGGTGCAGGAACCGGGAATCGAAGGTGTTTCTTCTGAGTATAACTATGAAGAAGGGCAGATTAAAGCTTTGCAGGCATGAACTACAGTAACCATTGTACCTACTCCTTCCGATGCGACCGTAAAGCTGGACGGTGTAACGGTCAAGTCAAAGCAGGTGAATGCTGGAGCTACCGTTCACTATGAAGTGTCGAAAGTGGGGTACGTCACTCAGTCAGGAGATATTAAAACCACTCCTTCTGAAGTTGATACCACTCTTAAAAAAGAGATAACATTGGTAAAAGTACAAGAGTGATAACCGGGGGATGGATATATACCATTCCCCCTTTTAGTTTAAGAATATGAATCAAGCAGCAAAAACGGTTTCTGATGCTTTGTTAGGGCTGGATTTCATGAATGTGGAGATAGGAGGGATGGTTTATACCATTAAACCTCCTACAATTAAAATTATCTGTCGTGCCATTCATCATTTTTCCAATATCGGCATGACTGGAGATAATGTCATGGAAGCTATTAAAGAACTTCCTGAAATTACTGGAGATATGCTGAAAGGCATTTCTTGTTTCATCTGTGGCAGTGAGGAACTGGCTGATAATTTGGAGAACGGCACTTTTGAAGAAATCAAAGATGCCTTGAAAGTCTGTTTCTCTATGATGGATATTTCGGCTTTTCAGTGTGTCAGCTCGATGAGGAACGTGTCGATGCTGGCAGCAAGACCGAAACAGTAGGAAACACAACGTTCTTCGGGCAGATAGCCCATTTGATTGACACGCTTCATCTGAGTTATACAGAAGTGTTTGAGGTTATCCCTTATCGGAATTTGCTGATGATGCAACGGGATAAATTACACGCAGTATATGGTGGTCAAAAAGTGAATAGAATCAGTGGTAAGGAATTGGCTAATCGTAGGAAAAAGAAATAGATATGGCGAAATTATATTTTAAGGTAGGTAGTGACTGGGAAGAAGTTGTAAGGCTCCGTAATGAAATTGCGAAGTTAAAACAAGAGTTAATGAGCATGGATGGCACGCAGTCTCCTGCTGCTTTCAAGGCTTTAAATGTCCAACTTGCTGCATCTAATCAAAGATTGGATGAGTTGGTGACTAATGCAGCCAAAGCTGGAGCGGAGATGGAAACGGGATTCAAAAGGAAAATCTTCGATGCTTCCCAATCTGTAAATGGGTTCACAGAGAAGATTATCGCTCAAAAGAATGCCATAGGTTCTCTTCAAACAACTATTCGTAAAAATAAGGAGTTATATAAGAACATCGTTTCAAGAGGTGGGGAAGATAAAGAACTGCTTAATCACATCAGCAAACAAGAAAGAGCGCTCGGTAAAGAACGGGATGCTTTATTCAACCTCACCCAACAGCAAGCCGAAGCGCGTCTTTCCGTAAAGAAACTCCGGGATGAATATACACTTTATAAGAATGATGGGAAACAAGTAGTAGAAACTAACGAAGGTATCGCTATATCTTGGAAGAAAGCGCTGGCAGTTATTGGTGGCGCCGGAGTATTAAAGGCATTAGGTTCTGAAATGATTCGTGTGCGTGGCGAATTTCAATCTATGCAGACCGCTATTGAGACTATGGTTGGAGAAGATATAGCAGGGCGACTGATTCCGCAAATCAAGGAGCTGGCTAAGATTTCTCCACTTACTATGTCAGATATGGTTGGAGCAGAAAAGATGATGCTTGGATTTAACATACAAGCAGAAGACACTATCAAATACTTGAAAGCCATTAGTGATATTTCTATGGGGGAATCCAGTAAGTTCAATTCGCTGACTTTGGCATTTTCACAGATGTCAGCAGCGGGTAAACTTATGGGGCAGGATCTGAATCAAATGATAAACGCTGGATTCAACCCGTTACAGATTATTTCCGAAAAGACAGGAAAGTCTATTGCTACACTCAAAGATGAAATGTCCAAAGGTGTTGTTTCCGCTGAAATGGTACAGCAGGCGTTTATAGATGCCACATCGGCAGGCGGTAAGTTCTACAATATGTCTGAGAATGCTTCAAAGACTATCAATGGTCAGTTGTCTATGATGCAGGATGCTTTGAATTCCGTGTTTAACGAATTGGGAACTAAGTCGGAAAGTGTTATCATGGACGGTATTCAAATGACAACTTCGTTGATTCAGAATTATGAAACAGTAGGGAAGGTCTTGGCTGGATTAGTGGTTACTTATGGTACATACCGGACCGCAGTGATGCTTGTTACTGCTGCTGAAAGTAAGCATACCCTTGTGGAGATTGGACTTACCAATGCCCGTTTATTGGCACGAAAAGCGCAGTTAGCTTTAAACGCTGCAATGCTTACTAATCCTTATGTTTTGTTGGCTACTGCCGTTATTGGGCTTGGTGCTGCAATGTGGGCTTTCCACGATTCGACAACCGCGGCGGAGAAAGCGCAAAAAAGATTTGACGAGCAAAAGAAACAGTCTATTAAAAAAGAGCAAGAACATAAACAAAGGCTTGAAGAATTGATTTCCACCCTTCAAAATGAATATACCTCTTCTATGGATAGGGTGAAGGCAATGGATGCAATAAAGAATGAATATCCCGCTCTCTTCCAAAAATACATAGATGAAAAAGGACATATTAGAGACTTGATAGCTTTATGGAAAGAATACAATGAGGAAGCTGGAAAGAGGAACGTAGAAGAGAATAAAATTAATTACAACAACTCTAAAAAACTAATTGGTGAATACGAACAGGTTATCGGATTATGGAAAAGGTTCGGAGAAGACCCGAATTTTCATAAAAACAGTTTGAATGAATCAGAGAAAGAACTTGCTGACAAATATAGGAATGAAACTTTATCTACTTTGAAATCAAAGTTGGATGAAGAAAAAAACATTTTCACAAGTTATCAAAAAGAAGTCCGCTCAGATGAACTCGCTCAATGGCAACTTGATTTAAAGAAAAATACTGATATTCAGATAAAGTCAGAACTGAATGAAATGAAGCGCCTTCAACAAGCAAGAAAGAATAATAAGTGGTATTCTTTGAATGTAGGCATTGGTTCTTTGAAAGGTGCGACTACTGAATCTGAATTGCAAAGTAGAATAGATATACTTGAATCGGAGTTAAAGTCACGTAAAACCTCAACCTACCAGCAAGACCTTGCGAAAGCCAAATCCGATTGGGAAAAGGCAAAGAAAGGTTATGAAGTTCTTTTAAAAGACCAACAAGCAACATCGGAACAGGTAAAAAAGGCCCGTGAAGATATGCTATCAAAAGAGAAAGCCTATAAAGATTTAGGTGGCATCACTGGAAGCTCGTTGACTAAGCAGGAAAATCAAGCCAAGAAAGCAGCCGCCAAGCAACTCAAACAGCAAGAACTGCTTACCGAACAACTCTTTTCCATTCGTCGGAAAAACCAGCAGGATGAAATCAACCTCATGGAGGATGGCACTGAAAAGAAGCTGGCTCAGATTGACTTGGACTATCAAAAAGAACTGGATGCTATTAAAAAACAGCGCAAGGATTGGGAAACGGAGCAAGGTGGAAAACTGACAGATAAACAAGAGGAGAAACTTGGCACATGGGCTTCTAATGCCGCTAAAAAAAGAGAAAGCGATATTGATTCAACAAGTAAAGCCAAACTTGAAGCCGACAAAAAAGCATGGCAGGAATACTTCATTGAGTACGGAAACTATCAGGAAAAGCGCAAAAATCTTATTCAGAAGTACAATGACGAGATAGCCAAACTGCAAACCGACAGCCCGGAGTACTCTTCCAAGGTAGCCCAAAAGAACAAGGCTCTTGAACAGCTTGATGAACAGTTCGGCCACTCCACAAAGGCGATGGCAGACCTCTTTGAAGATGCCGGCAATAAGTCCGTTTCCGCTATTCAGTCCATCATTGACAAATACGAAATCCTTATTAAATACATGTCCGGTACTGATAAAGACATTTCTATTGCTGATTTGAAAGGAATAGGCTTTACCGATAAAGACATTGAAAGGATAGAAAAAGGGGAAATATCCATCAAGGATGTTACAGACGCAATCAAAGGGTTAAAGGATGAACTTAAAGGAAAATCACCGTGGCAGGCTTTCGTCTCTGACTTGAAGAAAGGGATAGAAGCCATAAAAAAGGGTGGCAACGATTCCAAGAAAATCGGTCAAGGAATCACCGATACAGGAAATGCTGTGACGTCTTTTGCTCCTGCATTGAATGAGTTCGGCTCAAGTATCGCCGACATATTCGGATTTGACGATAGCAAGATAACAAGTGCCATTGATGCGCTTGGCGGCTTAGGACAAACGGCATCCGGGTTCGGGCAAATCATGTCGGGTGATATTGTCGGAGGCGCAATGAGTGCGGTTTCTGGAATTTCCTCTGTAGTGTCCGCATTGGACGGGATGTTCGGTGCCGATTATTCCCACTATAACGAGATGGTTGAGGAGTACACCAGGCTCAATGAGATATGGGATGAACTGATAGACAAGAAGCAGGAATACATCAGCATTTCCTACGGCATGGAGGCAGACAAGGTAGGAGAAGAGGCGCTTGGCCTTGTTGAAAAGCAAATTGAGGCATATCGCCTACTGGGAAAAGAACGTCTTAATTCCGGTGCATCCGCAGGTTCCCATTCCATTGGCAAGCGGATGGCAAAGAACACCTCGTCAAGCGACTGGCAGGACATTGCCGACGCACTCGACATGTCAGTCAATGCCGCCAAAGAGTTTGTCGGGACCGGAAGAATGACCGGACTGTTTGACCTCACTGTTGAGCAATTGGAGAAACTTAAATCCGAAGCTCCTGCCTTCTGGGCGAAGATGGACGGTGACGTGCAAGAATATTTGAACGGCATTATAGATGGAGAGGAAAGGATTGAGGATATTCAGAACCAGATTAGTGAACAACTGACACAGACAACGTTCGATAGCGTTTTCGACAGTTTTGTGGATACCCTCATGGATATGGGCAGTTCCGCGAAAGACTTTTCTGACAGTTTCAGCGGATATATGCAGCGTGCCGTGCTTACCACAATGGTAGGCAACAAATTTACCGAGGACCTTCAAACGTGGTACGATGCCTTTGCCCAGGCCAATAAAGACCAAGGAGGCATTACGAAGGAGGAGATGGAGGCTCTTCGGAAGCAGTATGACGCAATTGCCGGTTCCGCACTTGCCGAACGTGACAAGCTTGCGGAAATTTTCGGATGGACCAAAGAGGATACCGACAGTAGCACGGATAACTATGAGGATTTCATCGGTAGTATGCAGAGTTCTCTTACTTCCCTTGATGTGACGGCCAAGGATGTTTCTGATAATATCTATGATTACTTCCGTCAGGCAATGATTAACGCTCTGTATGAAAAGGAGTACAAGAGCAAGATGGAAGAGTTGTACAAGACCTTTGAAGGGCTTTCCAAAGACGGATTGTCCGAGAGTGACATGGTACAACTCGGCTCTCGGATTGACCAATACATTGAGCAGATGATGAAGGGCGTAGAGGACGTTAATAGTTTGTTTGCTGACAAGCTGAAGAACGCCGAAGACTTGCAGTCGTTTGTTGATAGCGTCAAGTCTGCCATGTCCTCCGTCGAAGCCACTGCCGAGGATGTGACAGATAACATCTTTGAGTACATCCGTCAGCAGATGGTTGATAAGATGTTCACCGATAGCTTCCAACCGCAGATAGAGGAGTTATACAAGAAGGTTCAGGAAGCCATGTCTGACGGTGACATAACCGGCACTGAAAAGGATGCGTTAAGAAACGAAGCGGAGAAGTTGGCTAACGACATTACGGCCGCTAAGGATATTCTGAGTGATACTCTTGGCATTACTGAGAGCAACCTAAAGAAAGAACTTGAGGAGGAATTCAAATCATTCTCCGATGGAATATTAAGTTCCTTGTATGATACGGAAGTTACTGCTGAGACTGTTGCCAAGAATATCTCCGATTCCATGCGGAAAGAGCTTATTGAGGCAATGTACCTTGAACAGTACGAACCGCGTATCAAGGCCATCTGGGAAAAATGGAAGGAATACTCAGAGGATGGACTTGTAACCGATGAAGAGCGTACAAACATCAAGAATGACATTGACGGGTTGAGCAAGGAGGTCGCCGATGCTGCCGGGGAAATCAGTGACGCGTGGAAAGACTCTGGAGAGGAGGTAAGGAAAGCGTTCAACTCTTTCTCCGACAGTATCAAGAGTGTGCTCTATGACGCAGAAGCTACCGCCGAGGACATAGCCGACAATATCTATCAATATATGCGCAATGCCTTGGTGGATTCCATGTTTACTGCCCAGCTCCAGCCTCAGATTCAGGCCTGGTATGACAAATATACCGAATTTATGAAAGACGGTGCCATTGATACGGCCGAGCGCAAGACTCTGGACGAGATGATAGCCGAAATTCAGAAAGCCGGTGTCGACATTGTGGATGCGGCTAACAAGCTTTTCCCCACTCTTGATACGGGAGCCATCAACCGTGCGGAAGAAGCCGCCCAGGAAGCGGAGAACGCCCGTAATGAAGCTGAGCAGGAATGGGAGTCGTTCTCTGATGGTATTCTGAATTCCTTGTGCGATATAGAGGCCACAGCGGAGGATATTTCCGATGACATGAGCGAATACATGCGCAAGGCTTTGATTAAGGCCATGTATGTGGAGAACTTCAAACCGCAGATGCAGAAGTGGTACAATGAGTGGAAAAAGGCCATGGGAGATGACGACTTGACTTCCGAAGAAAAGCAGCTCCTCGACTCCATGAAACAGACGATGGTTGACGACATGAAGAAAGAAGTTGATGCCATCAACCAGTTCTTTGGAACCATGTTTTCACAGCAGGCGAGTAGTAAGGGTTTTGAAGCCATGTCACAAGATACCGGCGAAGAACTTAACGGACGTTTTACAGCTTTGCAGGTTGCCGGGGAAGAAATAAAGAACCAGTCCATTCAACAGACCGGTTTACTTTCATCCATCAATGGCAAACTTTCATTGCTCAATCTTAGAAGCGGGGATGTCCCAGCTTTGTTATCTGGAACTCCTAATTTCGCAGATAGAGCCAAAGAGACAATAGCGAGCGGCTATCAGTCGCAGGTACATGTTGTTTTCCCGACAGAGGACATAAAGGCATTGACCGATAAAGTCTCCAATATGGAAAGAATCGTAGATGAAATGAGAACATTCCAAGTAGAAGGTAACATGGACCGTAGAGATATACTTGAAAACTCTGTTATTCTTGCCAAAAATAGTCCGCGAATACTCGATAATACAAATGATATCAAGCAGGATATAAAGAATCTATAATAGTTATGGCAGAATTAATAATAAACGGAAGAGAAGCCCTAAAAGAGTGGGGTGTTAGAATGGGAGATAACTTTCTTGATGTACTGGGAGCACCGGTACCTCTGAAAGAGTTTATAGAGAATAAATCACGCTTGGAACATGGGAAACAAGTTCTTATGGATAACCCCAAGCTTGATGAGCGTGAGTTAACTCTTGTTTTTACAGTAGAAGGTGATTCTCCTGCCGATTATCAGGCAAAGAAAACAGCTTTTTATGAAGAACTTTACAAAGGTAAAATTGATATTCAGATTCCTGAGAACAGTAGTGATATTTATCATTTGCTATATTTAGGAAAGAGCGTTTCTTATGCCCAAAGCTTAGACCGGACATTTGGGAAAATATCAGCCAAATTCTGTGAGTACAATCCATCTAACCGTGTTGTAGGCTAGAAATTTACGACATTAAATTCATTGTCGTGTATGGAAGCTCTAATTTTTAGGGCTTCTTTTTTTTATGTCCGACCTTTGTTTACATGATAGATATTAAGGACATACAAGGCAATACCCGCTTTTCAACTGGTATCAATCCCGGTGCAAAAGGCAAGTTCTCTTTAATGAAAGAGGACTATGTCGTACTACCTTTTAATACTCTGTCCCCAGTCGATTTCCAAGTAGGTGATTACGTTGACTTGCGTGGGGTACTCGATGCCTCCATGGGCGGTAAATTGGCAAAAATCTATCAGATTGTAGATATTCCCTATCCGACCTACAAGAACGGAGGCTACTCCTATGAACTTCGTTTTGACGCTTACTATTTCAAGTGGAAAACAAAGATATTCAAGTACACCCCGGAGTACGGAGGACTGGAAGCGTCCTGGTCCCTTACCGCTTCACTGGATGTCCAGATGGGTGTATTCCTTCGCAATTTGAAAGCTCTTGGTTATAAATATGAGGGAAAAGACTTCGTGTTTTCCATTGACGATAGTGTCGAGAACTCCTCCAAATTGATGACCTATGACAATACCAACCTCATTGATGCTATGTTCAGCATGGCTGATAACTGGGGTTGTGATTGTTGGGTAACGGACCATGTCATCAACTTCGGACGCTGTGAGTTCTCCGACGCTGTTAAGATAGAACTGGATAAGGAAGCCAAGGACATGAGCCGGAGTGACAGCAAGGGTACTTATGCCACAAGAATCTATGCGTTCGGTTCAACAAGAAACATCCCTACCAACTATCGCCCGGTAGACCAGACCACTGTTGTCAACGGTATCGTCCAGAAGCGCCTTATGCTTCCGGCAGGCACTCCATACGTGGATGCCCACGAGGGCTTGACCGATTTGGAAGCCATTGAAGCCGTTGTTGTATTCGACGACGTCTATCCCAAACGGGTGGGTGAAATCACCGGTGTAAGCTCTTATGAGAGCGAGGTAGATAATGAAGATGATACAAAGACAAAAGTTACCTTCTACCGGTTCAAGGATTCAGGCATCAACTTCTCGAAGGAATACATCCTTGAAGGACAGGAACTCAAAATCAGGTTCGAATCCGGCAAGCTCAACGGCATGGAGTTCGGTGCTGCCTTTAACCCTCTTGGTCTGACCGAGAAGAACGACGACGGCACATGGAATCCTGATGCCCAGCTTTGGGAGATTGTACAGAATGAAGACTACGGCCGTTCCTTGCCGGATGAAGTGTTGTTCCCTTCAAAAGGTGACAAGTATGTACTGTCTGGTTGGAATGCCGAGAAGATAACCGAACTTGGGCTGGTGGCTGCTGCCGAAGAGGAACTGCTTGCCACTGCAAAGAAGTACGTGGCAAAGACCTGCATCGACGACGGCACCTATACGGCTACGCTCAACTCCATCTGGGTACACAAAGACCAAATAAATCACAGCTTTGACATAGGACAGCGCATCAACCTTGTCAATCCTGCCTACTTCAAGGACGGGCGCTTGTCCCGTGTCATCGGCTTTGAAATCAACCTCGACAAGCCTTACGATTCCCCGCAGTATACGATTGGCGAAAGCACCGCCTATTCCCGCCTTTCCGATATTGAAACGCAAGTCGAAGAGTTGACTTTTAAGGGACAGACCTTCACCGGTTCGGGAGGAAGCAACATCTATGTCATCAAGACCAACGACGCTACGGCCGCAAGCAACTTCAATGTATTCTCTGCTTTACGTACCCTAAGAATGTTCTTGAGAAAGGATGCAAGCGACGTAGCGGAGGAGGTTATCACATTCTTAAAAGGCCTTTTGATTGGCAAGAATGGCAGTGGTATTACCGTCCGTGAAGACGGTACTTCCCAAGCTGTCGTTGACCGTCTGTATGTGAAGATAAAGGCCGTCTTTGAAGAACTGCAGGTTAAGAAAGCCACCCATGTAGGCGGTGAACAGATAATCACCCATGCCGGTATGAAGTGCATCCGCGTGGAGGAACTGGAAGATGCCTACCGCTGCTATTTCCTTGCCGAGCAGGAAGGTGAAGCGATAGCAAACGAATTTAGTGTAGGCTCGCTGGCGCAAGCAAAGGAGTGCAACATCGTCGAAGGGACTACCCTGAACGCCTCCAACCGCTACTATTGGCGTGAGGTCATGGCTGTGGGGCGTGACTATATTGACTTATCCAAGGCCATCTGTGATGAAGGTAGTGATATCCCCCAAGCAGGTGACGATATTATAGGATTGGGCCACCGTACAGATGTAGACCTTCAAAGCGCAATCGTGCTATCGTCTACCAACGAGACATCCCCGTCTATAACTTTCTACACCGGCATTGACGACTTCAACCTAACGGGGAAAGATGTAATCTCCTTCGGTGTTGACAAATCCACCGGGCATGCCTACATGAAAGTGTACGGTACTTCCTATATCGGCGCCCGTGATGAGAGCACTTACATCAAGTACACACCGGAAGGTGGCGTAGAAATCAAAGGGCGATTCCTTACGATGGCCGGTGAGGACATCCTGACAATGTTCACTGTCATTGAAGGACTTATCAAGTCTGAAATCTCATCCGTGCGTGATGAAATCAATGCCTTGAACAATTACCTTAACAATGCGTCTTTTGCCGCTGACATGCAGTACTGGACCGGTAGCAGCAACATACGCATCTTCCGAGTTGACGGTCGGCTGCTGTACTTCAACAGTAACTTCTATGCGAACAAGGAATCTTTCGCCGATATAGTAAGCGAACGCGCAAAGAATGTGCTACGCCTTAAGAACAGCTATATCGAGCAGGTCAACTCAGACTTTTACCGCCATCCGGATTTTGAGACCTTCGACGAACTCAAGCGCCCCCGGCAGTTCACTATCTCTTTCAAGTATCTGGTGAAGCGCCCCGGCACTCTTGCCTTCCATTTCAAGAACGAGAACAAAGAAGGTTTTGAGGAATACACCCCGATTTCCTTTTCTAAGGACCTATATCCCAGTACTGAATTCAAACAGATGGAGATAACCGGTAAGTGGAACGGAACCGGTGATTTCCACATGTCTTTTACCGGTGACATGTACTTGTATGCACTTACGCTAACCGATGATGCTCTTGCTGACTTGCGCGAGGAATTCAATATGCGTTTTGAACTTACAGACAAGAAGATTCAGGCGAACCTTGACGAAATCAGAAGCACGGCAGGCAAGCTTGAAGAGTATCACAGTGAATTCCTGCTTACCGCGCGCAACCTTGAAGCGAAGTTCACGGAGGACCTGACGAATACTGAGAGTCGTATAACGCAAGAATACACCTCTGCTATCGACATCTCCGCCCGTGGTCTGAAATCTGAATTCACGTCCGGTCTTGTAGGCCTTGAGACTGGAATCACCGAAGCATATAAGTCTGCTATTGACATATCGGCCCGCGGTCTTCGTGCAGACTTCAGTGCGTCCGTCTCTGACCTGGACGGCAAGCTGTTCGCCCATGCAGGCAGCTTTCATGTGACTGCCGAGAAGATAGAAAGTATGGTGACCGCCACAAACAGCCTGAAGGGTACCGTGGAACAGCACACCTCAGCCATTAGCCAGACGGCCAGCCGTATAGACCAGTTCGTGCAGAAGATAACCTTCGATTCCAAAGGTAACATTACCAATATCGACAAAGCCGGTTTAGTGACGGAAAGCAATATCGCCACCATGTTTGCGGAAAAGGTCGACCCCAACGGTGATATCGTCAGGCGTGCTCAAATCAGCGCGTTCATCACCGAAGGCGAAGCGGGCAGGCTGATATCCAATGCTACAATCGAGGCTGACCGGATAAACTTTACGGGAAAGACCATCATCAACGGCAGTTTCGTGGTCGATACAAACGGGCGTGTGACGATGAACGACATCACGGCAAACAACCTGACTCTAAAGGGCAGCATAACGGGCACGGATGCTACGCTGAACGGCATCACAGCTAATAATCTGACATTAAAAGGCAATATCTCAGGTATTGACGCCATCCTGAACGACATTACTGCTAATAACCTTACGTTGAAGGGCAACATTACCGGGGCGGGGGCTACACTGAATGATATCACCGCCAATAATCTTACCTTGAAAGGGGGTATAACGGGCAGGGATGCTGTCTTGAACGATATCACCGCGAACAACCTTACCCTGAAAGGTACCATATCCGGTGCCAATGCCACGCTTAACGATATCACAGCCAATAATCTTACGTTGAAAGGAAATATTTCCGGTGCCAACGCCATATTGAACGGCATCACCGTAAACGGAAAGATAAACGCCTCCAGCGGCCGGATAGGTGACTATCTGTATCTGCATGGTAACGGTATATCCACCAACTCGAGAGCGTTCGTGACCGACCTTACAGATAGCACTACGCAATTCGAACTCAGCAAGAGCTACTATCTGCATGCGATAGCGTCGGACGGAGGAGCCAATAGCATCCTGATAAGGCCCTACCAGACTATGGAAGCGGGCACAGTCAAAGGGGTGGTAACCATCTCTGCAACCATTCCGGGGCGCAATAGGGCCATACACGTATCTTCCGGCGAGAGCTATTTCGGTGGTGATGTGATAGTGGGGAAGATGTATGCTCCGTCCTCCGGGACTCTGGAAATTGCCGGGCCGCTGAAGACGCAAGGTGTATACCGGAATACTGACGTGATACTCTCTTCGGTTACAAGGTACAGCATTAAGGCGACCGACCACACACTGCTTTTTTACGGCAACTGTACTATATCCCTTCCGTCCTCTTCTGACGGGCATGAGATATGGATAATGCCGAACGGGAATACCATCAGTTTTCCTTCCGGTACGTTCGCGAACTCTTCCAGGACGAATATCAACGGGCGTGAATGGCATGTGATAAAACGGGTTTTGGGGAATTGGTATCTGTCATGGATGAGTATATAGAATAATTAAAATAGAAAGTATGAAAATCAACTTTAAGAAAATCGAGGCCCAGACCTCATTCGAAGGCGCCAAGCAGACCTTCGACGTAGCCGAAACGGTCGGCAATGAAATGATGTACAACGGAAGTATCCTTCTGGATATAGGCTTTGAAGACCTGGCACGGGAAATCTACTACTCGAAAGATGCGGTGGAAATCCCGGAACAGTATTGCAAGGCTCTTGAACTTGTGGTGAAGAACTCGCGGCTCATAGCTGCCGTGAAACGTGCGGTAATTAACCAACTGAACGTCATCCAGCCATCTTAAATCAATTCTGAAAATTATGGTATTGGAATCAAATCAGTTCAACCAGCTTGTAGAGGAGGTGAAGAAAGCCCTTCTTGTCGGCTCCCAAGGTGTGGGCGATGTGGAGATAGTCAATTCTCTGGATGACATTGTGAGCCTGCCTGCACTTCGCCTTTCCGGTATGGAGGAGTCGGTCGTCGAAGCTCCCCTAGAGCTGTTGTCCGCTCCCGCCAGGGAAGCTGCCGAAGAGCTACGTAAGGCCGAGGAGGGACGTGTCTCTGCGGAAAACCTGCGTAAGGATGCGGAATCAAAGCGTGCCTCTGCTGAAAGTGCTCGCATATCGGCTGAATCCACGCGTATCAATTCGGAGAAAGACCGTGTGGCGGCTGAAGGTACTCGGAAGACAGCCGAGACAGAGCGGGGCAGGGCTGAAACTATAAGGCAGACTTCCGAAACTACCCGTATCACAGCAGAATCCGGACGTGCAGATGCAGAATCCGAGCGTGTCAGTGCCGAGGACGGACGTAAAGCTGCCGAGACTACCCGGGGTACTGCCGAGTCCGGACGCCAGGAAGCCGAAGCGAGCCGTGCCAACGCCGAAAAAGACCGTGTTACAGCAGAAAGTTCCCGTGTGACGGCTGAAAACAAGCGTGTTACTTCCGAGACTGTCCGCATTACAGCTGAGGATGCGCGTAAAAGTGCAGAGACAAGCCGCCAGATAGCCGAGACAGGACGCGTAAATGCTGAAAGCGACCGTGCCACTGCGGAAACTGCCCGTGTTACTGAATTTGCTACCCTCAAGAAAAATACGGAAACGGCCACTGCGAGTGCTACTGATACGGCAGAACATCCTACCTATATCGGTGCAGACCATTATGTATACCAATGGGATAAGGGCACTAAAAAGTACGTTAAGACGGATATCTATGTGAAAGGCAAGCCGGGAGATACATTCACCCTTCTTGGACGTTACGATACGCTTGATGCCTTAAAGACTGCTGTACCTGACGGGGCAAACATCACTGGTTTCTATTCCGTTGGAACTGCATTGCCTTATACATATTATGCCTGGTATAACGGTGATTGGCAAAGTCAAGGACAATTGCAAGGTCCAAAGGGCGATAAAGGCGAGAAGGGGGATACGGGAGCGCAAGGTCCTCAAGGCGTACAAGGTCCACAGGGCATGAAAGGTGATACCGGTGCCACAGGACCGCAAGGAGTAAAAGGTGATACTGGTGCTACCGGTCCTGCTGGTGCAAAAGGCGCCACTGGTGCACAAGGAATACAAGGTCCAAAGGGCGATAAAGGAGACAAAGGTGATACGGGTGCAAAAGGCGCTACCGGTGCTACTGGTGCCACGGGTGCAGCAGGTGCAAGTGCCAGTATTACCGGTGCTACTGCTACGGTTGACGCCAACATCGGTACGCCCTCCGTGACCGTTTCTCTCGGTGGTACCGCATTGGCCAGAACCTTTTCCTTTGCTTTCAAGAACCTGAAGGGTGCTACCGGAGCTACTGGACCTAAAGGGGCGACTGGTGCGCAAGGACCACAAGGGCCGCAAGGTGTCGGTGACCCGACAGTCACCGGTGCGAATACGGTCACGACACTGGCCTCCCTGCCAATTTCCAAGAGAAGTATCACTGCAAGTTTGGGTTCTGCCACGAACATCAGCCTTGCTTCCGGAATGTCAGTGGGCAATGACTTGTATATCCGCTGCGTCGCATCGGCGGCATTCACACAGCCGATACCCAATACCGGCGCGTTCACTTCGATGTCCGGTACTTCAATCAGTGTTTCCGCTGGAGATATCTTTGAGATTAGTATCTGGTGCTATGCCGCTGGCGCCTATTCAATATCCGTAAAAACAAGGGACTAAGGTTTATGAGTGTATTAAAAAGACGAAGCAATAATATAAAGGACGGTCAGTATGTGATTGCATTCTCCGACAGTAGAGCCTTAATAGATATTTCCAAGGATTGTGGAATGACATGGACCAGAAGACAACCTTCCGACCTTCCTAATGTAAACGAATACTTTTTCAGCAACGATAGAACGAGGATTGCCATGTCCGGAGACGGCAGGCATATCTATTGCTCGTGCTATATGGCAAATGTGGGATTATTGCGTTCTACGGATTTTCTGGAGACGGCAGAACCTTTCAAGCCTGATAATTGCTATTCCGTATACTCGATAGCCTGCAACGGCAGGGGGAATCTGGTCGCTGTTGTGTGTCAGAATAGCAATAACAAATATGATTTGATGCTTTCCGGGGATTATGGGAAGACATGGCGGGTCTCCAATGGATTAAAAGACAATACCGTGCCTCTCATGGGGGTGGAAATGTCCCATTCCGGCAGATACGTAGTGGCATATGCGTCAAATTCTCCCTATTATACTACCCATGAGCTGTTTATATCTTCCGATTATGGAGAAACTTTCAGCAGTGAAATATTCAGGGGGCCTATCACAAAGATTGCCATTTCCGGTGACGGCAAATACATGTTGTGTTGCTGCAACAGGGAGAGTTCATCAAAGTTATACTATGCCTATTATTCCGGGGATTATGGGAAGACGTGGACTAAAATTACCGATTCGAGTTTCTCTGCCCGTACATTGGCCATATCCTATGACGGGAAATATATGGTTATAGAGGGAGGGTACTCTTATTCCGGTGCACGTATATCCGCCGATTACGGAAAAACCTGGGCATTGAAGCATTCCGTTATTGGCAATAGCTTTGCTTTGGGGCTTTCGTCTGACGGAAAGTATGCGATAGCACAGGAAAGTTCTTCTCCGTATCGTATGTTCAAATCTTCGGATTATCTGGGCTCATTTACTGAAATAAATACGGCACCGCTTACATCAGGTATTAGAACGAATTACCGATTTATCATAATGAATAAAAATAGGCTTTAACAATAATGCAATATATACATATTTATTCAGAGGAGAAAGTTGTCCGTCTTGATTTTGAACTGGACGAAAACTATGAAGTGGGTACAACCTATGAGGATTACCTGGATGGAGCCTGGGTACCGTTGAATGCGGAACAGGAAGCATTTTACGAAGCCCATCCGGCAGCGTCTGCAAAGGAAATTCTCGAATGTGAATTAACCCCTCCCTATGAACCGACTTTGGAGGGTGTGAAGAGCGCGAAGGTCAATGAAATTGCTGTTTACGACGGGTCCGATGCCGTGAATTCCTTTACGCTTGGCGGCAAGCGGATGTGGCTTGACAAGGATACGCGGGTAGGACTGGTAAACTCAATTACTATCGAGCAGGCTGTGGGTAAGGAGACAACCGTGCTGTGGTATGATGCCGTGAAGTATGTAATCCCCATTCCTCTTGCCTTGCAGATGCTGGCCGCACTGGAACTGTATGCCCTGGAATGCTATAATGCCACGCAGGAACATCTGGCCGCGGTTATGGGACTTGCTACGAAAGAGGAGGTCGGAGCGTATGATTACACTTCCGGTTATCCTGAAAAATTAGTGTTCAACCTTTAAATTGATAGCTTATGATTTACTTATGTTTTATGTCGCTGTTTTTGCTCACTATGTACATAATGTATGCGGTGAGAGTGTGCGGAGTGCCCTGGTCGCTCTCTGACACCTATTATCAACTGAAGAAACGGAACCGCCCGGCGTGGCTGTTTCAGGCGGCGATGGCCGTTCCTGCCATGCTGCTTATGCCGGTGTGGATTGAATGCTCATCGGAGAACCTGCAATGTTTGGCATTTCTTGCTTGCGGTGGGCTGATGTTCGTCGGGACAGCCCCGCTGTTCAAGGAGGAATTTCAGAGCAAAGTACATTATGCAGGGACAGTAATAGCCGGATTAGCTACAATTCTTTGGGTTTGTCTCTCCGGTATGTGGTACTTGCCTGCGGTTGCTTTCCCGATAGCCGTTGTTATCATGTTGAGATACCGGAAATGGCTGTTCTGGGCGGAGATGGCAGCGTTTGCTTGTGCTTATGTGGGGGTGCTTATAATTTGTATCGATTGTTAAACCGGGAGAAATGGAAATGAATGATTGGATTATGTTGGTGACCGCACTCGGTGGCATCGAGGGCATCAAGCAGCTTGTTAAGTGGTGGATGTCGCGCAAGACCAATGCGCGTATTGAGGACGCGCATGCTGATGTCGAGGAGTTCAAGGCATTACGGGAGTACAACGAGTTCCTGCAGAAGCAGCTTTCGGAGAAGGAACAGCGATTTGTGGAGCAGACAGACCGGCTCCGTAAGGTGCAGGATGAGTTGTTTACACTGAAGGAGGCTAATTCTGACCTGAAACTGGAACTGGCACTGAAACGGTGTGAGAGGAAGAAATGCGGTGACAGAGAACCGCAAAACGGCTACTGATTCGCGGAAAGGAAGGTGTTTCACAACGGCTCCCTTTCCCTTAATACTACACAACTTAAAGTTTAAACAAAGGCGTTTGCAAATATATTGTATTTTTATGTAAAACCAAAAATCAAGGAGGAAAATAAGAATGGCGAATGTGTATAAATTAGCGCCTTGGATTCTCAAATGGGAAGGCGGTTTCGTGAATGACCCGGCAGACCTTGGAGGTGCAACGAATATGGGTGTGACTATCGGCACGTGGAAGTCATGCGGCTATGACAAGGACGGTGACGGTGATATAGACGTGGATGACCTGCGTCTGCTTACCCGTGAGGATGTCGTTAACCGGGTGCTCAAGCCGCATTATTGGGATAGATGGAAGGCAGATTTGATAACGAGCCAGTCCGTAGCAAATATCCTTGTCGATTGGGTGTGGGCATCGGGTGCACACGGAATAAAGATACCTCAACGCTTGCTTGGTGTTACTGTGGATGGAATAGTAGGTCCTAAGACACTCGCTGCGGTGAATGCCAGGAACCCGCGTGAGTTGTTCGACATGATTAAGATTGCACGGTTCGATTTCATCGAGGATATATGCCGCTCTCGTCCGGCGAACAATAAATTCAAACGGGGGTGGATGAATCGGATTAACGATTTAAGGTTTGAGGAATGAAAAAGTTACTGTGGATATTGGTTGTATTGCTTGCTTGTGTGGCGGCTTGGTTTCGTCCGCACGAGCCTTTGTCGGCAGAAATACGTACCGAGACGAAGATAAAGACGGTTGTCAAGGTAGATACGATGCTTATCTCTGCACCGATGGCTGTGTTCTGGCGTTTCGTGCCGGATGATACGACACGGATAGGTGATACCTTGCTTCATCGTAAGCAAGTGGTATATAGAGACAGCTCGTATCAGGCTGTGGTAAGTGGATATGTAGACCCTCGGCTGGATAGTATGGTGGTGTATCCGAAGACTGTGTATCAGACGGTGACGAATGATATTTATCATCCGGTCGTCATCAAGTCGAAGAAGAAGCGGTGGGGATTTGGTTTGCAGGCTGGTTATGGCTATCCGGGTGGTTTATTCGTTGGTATCGGTGTAACCTATAACATATTTGTATGGTAGAATTTATTTTGGAATATTCAATTAAAATCAAGGTAATTTTACCTCGATTTTAATTGAATATTCCAAAATAGTATCTATATTTGCGGTAAAATTACCTTTGTATGGATAATATAGATATAGAATTAAGGAAAGTTTTGGATGTGGCAATTCAGTCAACTAGTCATGGGTTAATAGAATGTAATGGAATGACACTAAAAGAATTATTTCAAAGCAAACTCAATGATTTGAATATGACTACTACCCAGGCTGAGCGTTTATTGGATATCAGCCATAAATCATTACTGGCAATATTGAATAATACAGGAGAACGTATAGATATTATCAATGTTATCAAATTGGCCCATTTTTTAGGTTTATCAATTAGTGACATTATGAAGTTATACGTGCCTAAGATGCCTTCTGAACAAATAGGAGAAATACAAAAAGCACGTGAAGCTGGATATATTGTGGCAAATTTTGATATCGCTCTTCTCAAGAAAATAGGTTTTTTCAAAAGTGGAGATTTGATAGCTAATCAATCACTAATGCATATCAAGAAACGAATTACTTCCTTTTTTGGCATTCCTACAGTTTATGATTATACAGAGAATAGTATTTTTCCAGCTTTTAGTAGATCCAAAAGAGATTCTCATGAGTTGATACGTAACTTTTGGATAAAATCTGCGTATGTTCAATTCAAATTGATTAATAATCCGAATGAGTATCGCCGTGAATATTTAACAGACTTAATTTATAAAATAAAGCCATATACTAGGGATATAAAAGGGGGACTATTAGCAGTAGTTAGAGCTTTATTTAAAATAGGTATAACAGTGATATATCAACCTCATATACCTAATTTGCAAATAAAAGGTGCAACTTTTTCTTGCAATGGTAAACCTTGTATTGTCTTATCCGACTTAAATAATCGTTATCCTACTTTGTGGTTTGTCCTTTTACATGAACTATACCATGTATTGTATGATTTTAAAGAAATATCAGAAAGGTGTTATCATATTTCGGAAGAAAATAATTCTGATTTATTTTTAGTAGACGAAGTTTCTCCTGATGAATTTGCTCGCGATTTCTTATTAAATAAGGAACGTTTAAAGTTTGTTTCTTCATATATAAATTCGCCTTCCATTGTGAATAAATGTGCGCAAGAATGGTCGTTGCATCCTTCTATAATATATGCTATTTATATGTATGAAGCCTCTCAAAATGGATTTACAAAGGTTTGGAGCAGTCCACTAGCTAAAAATATACCAGCCATGACTGATGCATTAAAATTGTTTAATACTCATCCTTTTGAAAAGGAAAGCTTAATAGAGAGTGTACAAGAAATTAAAGAATTAATTTATAATATTTAGCGGATATGAAAAAAGATGATAGTAGAAAAGTAACCCAGGAAGAAAAACTTAGGCAACTTCATGAGCAAAGGGAACGCGAAAAGATGGAAATATTAGCAAAAGCTGATGAAATAAAGAATCAGACGTTTGAGTTCGATATTGATGGAGAGTTATCTTTAAAAAAAGAAATAGAAGATTTACCTATCGACCCAATAGATAATCCAGAAGAAAAATATCAGTTATATTATAAACTAAAGTTTCCCACCCAAATAAATAGATAGAAAAATAACAGTTTGTCGAATTT